>Ga0194123_10005534_pt1 | contig 13502 bp, 13 predicted proteins | sample TA2MahsurfametaG_5_FD_155479 | JGI IMG/M metagenome (GOLD analysis project Ga0194123, IMG submission 155479) | Freshwater microbial communities from Lake Tanganyika, Tanzania - TA2015023 Mahale A surface | ecosystem: Environmental > Aquatic > Freshwater > Lake | place: Tanzania: Lake Tanganyika... | reverse complement strand
GCAGCGACAGCACCTGTTGCAGCAGCGGCTTTAAAGAATTTACGTCTAGATTGTTTTTTTTCTAGAGTCGTAACTTCACTCTTTTCTTTTTTCATAAGTTACTTTCTTTGATTTAGTTAATTAACCAAGCTTTATTAAAGCAAAAAAAAATTCCAGAGTCTCGACCAATTTTTATCTAAATGAGTAAAAAATAAACTAAAAACTACTTACGGTTGTAATTAATTTAATAAATCTTTTGGCTTACCATTTTCAAAAAATACTTTCAGGTTATCTATTGCTCTGTCCCCCATTGCAAGTCTGGTTACTTCAGTTGCGCTACCCACATGGGGTAAAATAAAAACATTTTTTAGCTTTAGATATTCTGGATGGATTTTTGGCTCTCCGTTGTAAACGTCCAACCCGAGGGCAAAGATTTTTTTATTTTTAAGTGCCTCTATCATATCGTTATCTTTAATAATATCTCCCCTTGCGGCATTTCCAATTACTGCATGTTTTGGTAAAAAATCTAAAGTGTCTTTGTTAATTAGATGAATTGTATCTTTGTTGGCTGGACAGTTGATTGAAAGAAAATCGGAGATTGAAAACAAACTTTTTAAGTCCTTATGGTAAATAGAACCTAATTCTAAATCAGGTTTCAACCTACTTCTATTATAGTAATGGATCTCCATATTGAAACCTCTTGCCCTTTTTGCAACTTCGCGACCAATTCTTCCCATTCCTAATATTCCAAGCTTTGCTCCTGACATCTGCCTTCCTAAAAAAGCCTTTGGTTTCCAACTCCAATCTTGCTGTTCAACCCATTTTCTTCCTTCATATGCACGTCTTGAAGCTCCTAAAAGTAATAAAATAGATATATCTGCAGTTGCTTCAGATAAAACTTCTGGGGTATTGGTAACTGCAATATTTTTTTTTCTTGCTGCTTCTATATCTATATTTCCAAATCCTACTGCATAATTTGCAATAATCTTCACAGAAGAGGTGAGCTTACTTATTGTATCAGCATCAAACTGATCAACTATAGTTGAGAGTATACCATCACATCCAGCGCTCAATTTAACTAATTCTTCCTTTGAATAAATTTTATCATCCTTATTTAATTTCACATCAAATAATTGTTGAAGACAACTTTCGTTTTGTTGAAGTAATTTCCTAGTAACTAAAATTTTCTTTTTCACTATAAACTTGGCTTAGCTCCTCCAGTGAACCAATTTAAAACCTCAATGGTATGAATTATTGGAACATTAGTTCCTTTTGATATTTGGGTAATACATCCGATGTTACCTGTGGAAATAAAATCTGGTTTTACTTTATCAATATTATGAACTTTTCTCTTTAAAAGTTCTTGAGCCATTTCAGTATGAATTAAATTATAGGTTCCTGCAGAGCCACAACACAAATGACCGTCTGGAATTTCTACAATTTCATTTCCAGTCTTTTTTAATAAATCGATTGGTTGTTGATGAACTTTTTGACCATGCTGCATTGAACATGCAGAGTGATAAGCAATCTTATATTTTTTTGGAATTTCTTTATAATTTAGTTTTATATTCTTTCCTAAATACTCAGTTACATCTTTTGTAAGCTCAGAAATTATTTTTGCTTTTCGTCTTATATCTTTGTCTGGATGATCTCTTAGTATGTAGCCATAATCTTTTAGAGTTGTTCCGCAACCCGATGTGTTAACTAATATAGCATCCAATTTTTTTTCCTCATAAATTTTATGCCAAATTTCAATATTTTTTACAAAGTAATGCCGTGCAGACTCTTCTTTTCCAAGATGATGATTTAATGAACCGCAACAGTTTATAGTTTTCGGCACATGTACCTCAACCCCATGCCTATTCAGTATGGAAATTGAAGCATCATTAATGTTTGGAGAAATTACTCTTTGAACACAACCAGTTAATAGTGCAACTCTTGCGTAAATTTTTCCCTCAGGAGAAAAACATTCTTTGTTCTTGTATCTAGATGCAGGGAAAGAGGATGGCATAAAATGTATCATTTTTCTCATTTTCGGCGGAAGTAAATAGGTGAATGGATAGAAAAAAAATATTAAATATCCTAAAAATTTAAATACGGTTGGATTTGGCAAAATAACGGATAAAACATATCGAATAAAACGATCATACATAGGTCGCTTATAAGTTTTTTCCACATGATTTCTTCCATGATCGATAAGATGCATGTAATTTACACCAGATGGGCAAGTTGTCATGCACGCATAACATGAAAGGCAACGATCAATATGTCTTGCAATTTTTTCATTTGCAGGTTTGTTGTTCTCGAGCATATCTTTAATAAGATAAATTCTTCCTCTTGGGCCATCAAGTTCATCACCTGCAACAAGATACGTAGGACAAGTTGAATTACAAAAACCACAATGTACACACTTTCTTAAGATTTTTTCACTCTCGACAATATTGCTATCTTGAAGTTGTCTTTTATTAAATTTTGTTTGCATGATTATAAACCTGAATACATTTTTCCTGGATTAAGAATGCTTTTTGGATCAAAACTTGCCTTAATACGTAAAGAAAGTTTTTTCATATTTTCATCTACAACTGTTAGAAAATCTTCTCGAATACGTACATTAGTCGGAGCCTTCATGATGGTTAAGTGACCATTAAAATTTATAACTTTTTTTCTAAGTTGTCTTAACAAAATACTATCCTCTTTTGCAATTTCAATCCAAATTAAGTTTCCAGCCCAATCTATAACGTACCTAATATATTCATTCATAAACTGTTGTAAAAATTCCTCTGCAAAAATAGGTGGTAAAGAAACTTTAACAACAATATTTTCTGAATTATTGAAAAAACTTATATCTGATGTACTTTTCCAAAAAATTCTTGATTGATAATTTTCAAGCACGAAAATATTTTTATGTTCTACAAATATTTTTTTTAAACTATTAATTCTTTCAGACACTGAGATTTTTGGTCCTTCAACTCTAATTGCAGATATGGATGAACTATTATCTACATCATTTAGATTAAAAAAATTTGCCATACCTTCAGGATAGTAGCACGCCCCTGATATTTCAAAAGAGGTCTGCATTGATTGAGAAAAAATGTTTAATGCTTTTTTAAGATTTACACCATATATTAACAGTGTTTGACTCTCATCATACCTTGGTTGAACTTTTAGAATAATTTCCGTAATTACTCCAAGTGTTCCGTATGACCCAGAAATTAGTTTACTGACATCATATCCTGTTACATTTTTGACGACAGTTCCGCCTGATTTTATGATCTCTCCCTTCCCATTTATAGCTCTAAAGCCTAAAAGATGATCACGCAAAGCGCCCGTCTTAAATCTTCTAGAGCCAGAAAGATTACATGCAACTGCTGCTCCTACAGATCCTTTCAGACTTTTTCCTTTGTATAAATATCCTAGATCTGAGGGTTCAAAAGATAGTTCTTGGTTTTTTTGTTCAAGTGTACTCTCTATTAATTCCAAAGAGGTTCCTGGCTTTACCTTTATATAAAGTTCATCTGGAAAATACTCAATAATTCCATCAAATTTTTGAAGTTTTAATGTTTTTGAGCATTGTATTTCTCTTCCGATTGCCTTGGATCCAAAACCCATAACCTCAATTGGACTTCCTTCTAAAAAACAAGAATGTACAAATGTTTGTACATCCTGTTCGCTTGTGGGCGAGTAGACTTCTGACATTAAAATCTTGGAATATCTTTAAACTTTTCTTCTCCTCTCTTTACTCGCATTTTTCCTCCCTCCGCACACCTGTGGAGAATTGGATAAACTTTTCCAGGATTTAAAAGTGATTTCTCATCAAATGCTTTTTTAATATTAAGCTGTTGCTGAATATCCTCATTATTAAACATTTCACACATTAATTCTCTTTTCTCTATGCCAATACCGTGCTCTCCACTTAGCACACCACCGGATTTAACGCAGAGTTTTAAAATATCAGCTCCAAAATCCTCAGCTTTTTTAAGCTCTGATCGTTTATTTGAGTCGAACATTATTAGAGGATGTAAATTTCCATCTCCTGCATGAAAACAATTTGCAACACGAAGATTATATTTTTGTGAAAGTTTATTAATTTCTCTTAAAACCTCAGGAAGTTTTTTTCTTGGAATTACTCCATCCATACAAAGATAATCCGGAGACATATCTCCAATTGCAGGAAAAGCCGCTTTCCTTCCTAGCCAAAATCTTAGTCGTTCCTCGTCATTTTTACTCGTTCTTAAATATTTTACTTTATTTTTTTTTGAAATTTCTTCAACTTTACTGATTAAAACTCCAACCTCACTTTCAGTACCATCAAGTTCAACTATTAAAATTGCCTCAACATCCAAAGGATATCCTGCTTTGGAATAATCATTAGTTGCTTTGATTAAAGGTTTATCCATAATTTCCATAGCTGCTGGTATGACGCCGCCTGAAATAATATCTGAAACTGTTTGACCAGCTTCTTCAATGCTATCAAAACCTAATAGTACTGCTTTAACACTCTGAGGCTTTTTTAAAATTTTAACAGTAACCTCTGTTAATACTCCAAGAAGTCCCTCAGATCCTGTAACCAAACCTAATAAATCATAGCCTTCAGACTCAATTTTTTTTCCTCCAAATCGCATTACGGTTCCATCCATTAAAACTATTTCAACTCCAAGAACATTGTTCGTTGTCATTCCATATTTTAAACAATGAACCCCTCCAGAATTTTCTGCAATATTTCCACCTATAGAACATGCAATTTGACTGGATGGATCTGGAGCGTAGTAAAATCCTCGATCCTTTACTGCCTCTGTAATTGATAAATTTGTCACTCCTGGCTGAGTGACAACACATCTGTTTTCATAATCAACCTCTAAAATTTTATTAAACTTAGTTAGACATAGTAAAATACAATCTTTCAATGGAAGAGCTCCACCCGATAATCCTGTTCCAGCACCACGAGGTACAACTTTAATATTATTTCTATTACAATACTTTAGTATATCGCTTACTTCTTGCGTATTTTCTGGCAAAACTACAAGCATTGGCTTTTGCTTATAAGCACTTAATGCATCAGTTTCATACGGTGTTACCGCCTCGGAATCTGAAATTATATTTATAAGATTTGTAAATTTTTTGAGATCTGACGTTATTTTATCTTTATCAAAAAGGACTCTTTGGTCGACCTCTGGCATTAATAAAGTTGTCATAAATTTTTATAACTTTATTTTAATGTATATAGGAAATTCGTCTACGTTAACAAAGACATTTTAGACTATTTTTTTTATTTTTTCTAAGGCTTTTTCTATATTTTCGTAAGAATTTGCAAAACTAAATCGAACATAATTTTTTGCTGACTTTCCAAAACTTATACCCGGAATAATTGCTACTCCAGCATCATGTAAACATTTTTCTGAAAATGATGTACCATCCATTCCTGTGCCTGTAATATTTGGAAATACGTAGAAAGCACCTCCAGGATTGTTACATTTAATCCCTTGAATGCCATTTAACCCACTTACAATAAGTTTTCTTCGTCTTGAAAACTCTTTCATCATTTCATCCAAGAAATCATGAGATCCTTCTAACGCAGCTAAAGCAGCTATCTGGCTTGATGCAGCTGGACATGAATGATCATTAATACATAATTTTATTACCTCATCTACAATTTTTTCAGGCCATATGCTCCATCCCATTCTCCAGCCCGTCATAGCATAAGTTTTGCTCCAGCCATCAAGAACGATTAAACGATCAAAAAGTTCTGGATAATTTAAAAATGAAGGCATTTTCTTTCCATCATAAATTTGTCTACTATAAATTTCGTCACTTAAAATGGTGACTTCTGGAAATTTACTTAATCCCTTAACTAGAGCGTCAATTTGATCTTTTTCTATTAAGCCTCCCGTTGGGTTTTGAGGATTATTAACAATAAGTAATCGTGTACGTTCGTTAATTAATTTTAAAACTTCTTCAGCTTTAAAAGAATAATTATGTTCCTCTTTTAAATACATAGGAACAGCTTTTGCACCTGAATAATTAATCATTGACTCATAAATTGGAAAACCTGGTTCAGGATAAATAATTTCTGATCCCTTTTCTCCAAACATTAATATGGAAAAAAACATCGTTGGCTTACCACCTGGCATAATGACAACCCTGGAAGCATCAATATTTGCTCCATATAATCTTTGAACATGACGGGATACTCCCTCTCTTAATTCTAACAGTCCATTTGCTGGAGTGTACCCGTGATGACCATCATCAAGAGCTTTTTTTGCAGCTTCAACGATATGTTTTGGTGTTTTAAAATCTGGCTGGCCTATGCCAAGATTTATTATTTCTCTTCCCTGAGCTTCTAATGCTTTTGCTTTTGCTAGAACTACAAATGCATTTTCAATTCCAAGCTTAGAAATGCTATTTGCTAATCTCATAATTATCTAAACAATACTTTTTCTTTTGTAATTTCTCTAATTGATCTACAACCCATTAAGGTCATATTTCTGTAGATCTCGTCATACATAATTTTTAAAACAGCTTCTACACCCTTTTGGCCAGCTGCAGATAAAGCATAAAGATATCCCTTTCCAAAAGAACAGGCTTTTGCACCTAGAGCTAATGCTTTAAGAACATGGGTACCACGTCTAATTCCACCATCTAAAATTATTTCAATTTTATCACCAACTGCATCAGCTATTCTTGGTAAAATATCAAATGGGGAAAGTGATGCATCTAATTGTCTACCACCATGATTGGACACCATAATAGCGGTTGCTCCAATATCGATTGCTTTTTTTGCATCATCTACTGAGACAACTCCTTTAATAGCAAAAGGGCCGTTCCACTTTTTGACTGCATATTCAGCATCTTTCCAATTCATTTTTGGGTCAAACTGAGAGTTAATATAATCTATAATAGATGTCTCAATTGACTGACCATTTTTTTGAGTATGTGCGAGATTTGCTAGGTTAAATTTTTCGTGAAAAAAATAATTCAAACTCCATATTGGATGTAATGCGAAGCTTAAAAGACTAGAGAGCGTAAGTTTCGGAGGTGTTGTAAAACCAGTTCTTCTATCTCTTTCTCTGTTTCCTGCAACAATTGTATCAACTGTTAAACACATAGCATTAAAACCTGATCGCTTACATCTCTCAATTAAATCATCTGTTAAGCTTTTATCTTTGTGAATATATAACTGGAATAACTTAGGACCTCCGGTATGATTTCCGATTGCTTCAATACTTGTTGTTGACATAGTTGACATACTAAAAAAAGTTCCGAATTTTTCTGCAGCTTTTGATGAAGCTCGTTCTCCATCGTGATGATATAGTCGATGCATCGCTGTTGGTGAAAGAAACAGCGGCATATTAATTTTTTGTCCTAAAACTGTAGTTGAAATATCAATACTGCTAACATCTCTTAAAACATTTGGGATAAGATCACACTTGTTGAATGAGTCAGTATTTCTTTTAAGAGTTACTTCATCATCAGCCCCACCATCAATATAATGAAAAATTGGAGAAGGTAGTCTTTTTTTTGCGTATTTTCTAAAATCATCAACGTTATAGCACTTTGCTACGGACATTGAGGCTACTAAAATTTTGTTTGAAAGTTTAACGAATAGCTGTTTGCTCCAGGATTTTTATTTCCTAAACTTGCATTTGATAAATGATTGTAAGCTGCTCCTATAAAACTGTCTTTACTAAAATTAAATCCCGCACGTACTTGAGACTTAAATTCAACAACATGCCCAAGATCTTTTCCATCTCCTTTATGATAAAGTCCTGGGGTAAAACTTGGAGTTATAATTAAAAGATTATCAAATAGCGGATAATCAATTTTTACTCCCGTGAAACCATAAACTGCACTTTTTTGAGAGGCAAAAAAACCTGCTATTGGTTTCACATCACCAATTGGGGAGGAAAAAAGTTTGTCTTTAAAACCATAATCTATTTCTACGATAGAAGCTTTTTTTCCCTTATCGCTATAATCAAAATTACCGAAAGATAAAGTCCATGGACCTGTTTCAGCAAAAGAAATTTTACTAAAAGAAAATATACTAAAAAAAATTATTAAATATGATTTTAAATTCATTGAATTTATATTTATTTATTAAAATATGGGGAAATGCAACTGCGAAAAAAGTATCCTTCAGGAATTAAATTTACTTTTTCGTGTAATTTTTGAGATGGTTAATAAACCTATTAAAAAAACACCTATTGGAATTATCCAGAGAAAAACGTTAGATAAATTAAATTTTGGTGTCATTACAATCCAATCACCATATCTAGATATCAAATAACTATAGATTTGTTGTTCAGTTTCCCCGTTATTAAGTTTTTTTTCTACAAGCTTCTTTAGATCCACTGCAAAATCAGAATTAGACTCATAAATAGTCTGACCCTGGCAAACAACACAACGCAGATTTTTATAAATCTTGTTTTTCAATTGATCATTTCCAAATGAAACATTGGTAATCAAGAAAAAAAATAATATTGTGATAAAAAATTTTTTTATCATTATTTTAATGAAACTATCTTATTTACAACATCCTGGTTCAACGGCCCAATATGCCTAAATACTATTTTATTTTTTTTTATAACATACGTTTCGGGAATACCATAAACGCCAAAATGGATGGCTACCTCCCCTTTGGGATCAGACCCAATACTATCGAATGGATCACCTAATTCATTTAGGAATTTTTTAGCATTTGAAGCACTATCCTTAAAATTTATACCAATTAAAAATAATTTATTTTTTTTTTTTAATTCTAAAAGCATTGGGTGCTCAACTCTACATGGCACACACCATGATGCCCAAAAATTAAGAATAATAGTCTCTTTTGCACTTAAATCTTGATTAGTAATTTTTCTATTTGCATCTTTGAAATTTTCAATAGAAAATTCTGGTACAGATTTTCCAATCATTGATCTGGGATGATAAGTTTTTTCTGTAAGTAAAACTTTGTAAAAAAATAAAAAAATTAGGATTAATAATAAACTTAAAATAATAATTTTTGCTTTATATTGCATCCTGTTTTTTAAATATTCTAATAAAACCTCCTAAAATAATTAATATTATTGACGTCCAAATCCACATCATTAATGGTTTATGATAAAATCTAATCATGATCTTATCACCATCAAATTCTGATAAATTTATTGCAAGATAGTAATCACCTAAAATAGTATTTTTTATACTTGTCTCCGAAGTTACCTGCGATGGCTGAAAATATTTTCTAAGCGATGGAGAAAGCTCAAAAGATTTTGTTCCATCTTTTACTAAAAAATTGCCAATTATTTCTTCAAAATTTTGTTCCTGAGATTTAACAATATTTTTAAACTGTATTTCAATGGTATCTCTTTTTATAGTTTGTCCAACTTTAATTGGAACATCAATCTCTTTAGATAAGAAAGAGTTAACAAAAATGGAAAAAATTAAAATTCCGAAGCCAAAATGTGAAACAATTCTTGCAAGGTTTTTACTGATAACTTTTTGCTTAAAGACATCAAATAAAACAGAAATTATGAGATACAAAGAAAAAAAAACTCCTAAAACAAAAAGCAAAGAAATATCTTTAAAATAGAAAATTACTATTAATGTCGATAGCAAAGTTAAAAAGGAAATTTTAAAGATTATTTTAATTAACGATAACTTGTTAAATTTATACCAATCTAAAAGAGGGCCATGTGCCATAAACCATAAAAGAACAATGACAAATGGCGCTAGTAAAGCGTTGTAATAGTTTGGACCAACTGAGATACTTTTATCAAAAATAGCGTCAAGAAAAATTGGATAAAGAGTGCCAACCATTACAACCACTAAAAAAAAGATCATAAAACAATTATTTATAAGTATAAAACTACCCCTAGACCAAAATACCAAAATATTAGGTGCACGATCTTTTGGAAATTTTAAAATAAAAATTAAAAAAGCGAAAAAAGTGATAATCATGATAGCAGCTAGAATATATAAGCCTCTGTCAGGATCATTTGCAAAGGCATGAACTGAATTTAAAATACCTGAGCGAACTAAAAAAGTTCCAAGTAGGCTAGTTGTAAATGTTACGATTGCAAGCAAAGCAGTCCATGAAAGAAATTTTTCTGTTTTCATAGATGCAATATTTGAATGCAAAAGAGCAGTCGAGGCAAGCCAAGGAACTAAAGACGCATTTTCAACTGGGTCCCAAAACCAAAACCCTCCCCAGCCTAACTCATAGTAAGCCCAAATGGATCCAAGTCCGATACCGATAGTTAAAAAAGTCCAAGCAATAATAATCCAAAACGACGCCTGCTTACTCCATAACATTGAAAATTCTTGAAGATACAAACCTGCCAAAGCAAAACTGAATATAATTGAAAAACCAACATAACCCACATAAAGAAATGGAGGGTGAATTGAAAGTAAGGGATCTTGAAGTATAGGATTTAAACCTAATCCTTCTTTTGGAGTTGGACTTATAATATCAAAAGGGTTTGACGTGAAAATTAAAAAAACAAGAAAAAATAAAATTAGAATATTTTGAAAAAAAATAGTTAAATACTTTAAATTTTCATTAATTCTTGAAAAAGAAAAAAAAGATGAAAAAAAAGAAAGTATAAGAATAAATAAAACCATACTTCCCTCATGGTTTCCCCAGGAGCCTGAAATCTTGTAAAATAGTGGCTTCTGACTATGAGAATTCTGATAAACAGCTGTATTTGAGAAGTCTGATATTGCAAAAGACCACAGTAAAAAAATAAAAGCTAAAAAAATAAATAAACTTATAAGAAAATTTAAATGTTTAGTTTTTCTAAAATTAATATTTTTTTTTAAAGATGATAAAGAATAGCTTAAGAGTAAATAAATATTTAGTATTAAAGCACTTATTAAGGAAATGTGCCCAAAGGTTCCAATCATTTAATATTTTTTTTTAAAGCATTTGCAACTTCAGGGGGCATATAATTCTCATCATGCTTTGCGAGGATATTATCTGCTATAAAAAAATTTTTATCCTTCAATAGACCTTCAATGACTGCACTTTTTCCCTCTACAAACAAACTTGGAAGAATACCTTTATAACTTATCGTAATTTCAGTAGACCGATCAGTTAAAACAAAACTGTAATAGTTTCCAATTTTTTTAAGAGATTTTTCTTTGACAACTCCGCCAAGTCTAATTTTTTCTTTTGGCAGATTATTAATTTGTTTAATTTCTTTAGGCGAGTAAAAATAAATAATATTTTTTGAAAGCTGAATTTGTATAAATAATATTAAAATTAAAACTACAATTCCAATTACAGAAAATAATTTTAATCTGTTTTGCACCGATTTTGAAAACATAAATTTAGTTAATCAAAATAAATGAATAATTATATAGGACTTAATGAACTAAAATAATCAAAGATATATTATATTTCTTGGGAGCTGGCAGAAGAAAAACTTTTTATTTCTCTGTCTTTTGAAATTTCTAAATGTGTAATTGCTGAAAGTTTTTGAGCTGATCTGAAATAAAGAACGAAAAGTGAAAAAAATGTTATAAGGTAGGATGTGATAACAAATAACCAAACGAAGTTTGCTTTAAAAATTTCTATTATCATATCTTGAGTTTTTAAAACTTATAATTTCATATTTATATCTCATCAAGAAAATAAGTAGCGACAAAATGCAAAAGCTAAAAAACATTACAAGCAAAGGGAATAGCATAGACGTATGAATAGTTGGAGCTGAGTTAATTGTAATACTGGATGGTTGATGAAGTGTATTCCACCAATCAACTGAATACCTTATAATTGGAAGATTAATGAAACCTATAATTCCAACAATATTAGTAATTTTTTCTGCAAGAAAATAATTTTTTATCCATTTCCAAAGTACAACATACAGTACGTAAGTAAAAAAAAGTGTCAGCATAGATGTTAATCTTGCATCCCAGGTCCAAAATGTTCCCCATGTTGGATATCCCCAGAGCGAACCAGTTGAAAGAGAAATAAAAGCAAAAACTAACCCAATAGGTGCAAGGCTTTTTGCATATACACTAAATACTCTGATTTTGAATATTAAGCTGAGAAAACTTGAAAAACTAATTACTGCAAATATAAAAAGAGAGATCCATGATGCTGGGACATGTACATACATTATTCTTACAGCGTCTTGCTGGAGATAATCTTGAGGAGAAATAAATAGAGAAAAAACTAAACCAACTATTGCTGTTAAAAAAAAAATAACTTTAAGCCAAAAAATATTCTGGTCGGAAAAGTTAAAAAAAGTTTTAGGATTTTGTAAACCAAACATTGTTTGTTTGTACTACAGAGATATAAAGATTTAAAGTTGCCTAACTGAGACTAAGGGAGATTAGGGATTAAGAATGCTCAGTTAGGCATTAGAAATAGTTTAACAATTCAATCTGTCAAACTTTTGAAGTAAAATTGTTTTAATTAAGGCAGTAAAATTAAGGACTAATTATACTGTTTGATATAAATATTTCCTTTTTTTCCCTTAAAAATTTGATTAACTAAAGGGTGTCTTAAAGGCTCAGCTGCATCATCTGGGAGTAAATTCTGCTCAGACACATATGCTTCGTACGTAATGTCATCGTTTTCAGCTAATAGATGATAAAATGGTTGATCTTTTCTTGGACGAATTGATTTTGGAATAGCCTGATACCATTCTTCAGAATTGTTAAACTCAAAATCAACATCATAAATAACACCTCTAAAATCAAATAATCTGTGCTTTACTACCTCGCCTACAGCAAACTTGGCTTTGTTAATTTTTTTTTCAAACATGAATTTTAGATATGTATTCTTTATTAAAGTTCAATGCCTCAATCAATAGATGTCAAATACATCTTCAATCTCACATCTTTTTTGCCTTTTGTAGTTGCATATACCGGGAAAAAATGGTCACCAACACTTCCAAAATATACTTCAACTCGAAATCTATCTGGGGAATCTTTATCACCAGGAACGTGTCCAGAAATGGGTTGGTAAGTGATTGAACATTTATTTAGTTTTCCTTTAAACTTAGAAAAAGTTGTATCAAAATCTAATGTTTCTTTATCATCCTTCATCACTAGATTAAAAAAACGAATGCCATCAAAAGTTTTAATTGTACTATTGCAATTAAAATTCTGTTTTTCTAAATAAAAGAGTTTTTTAACTGCTGTAACAGGATCTACCACTCCTTCAAAGTCTGTTTTTTTATACGACACTATTCTAGTATCAGAAGTCAATTGAGGAATTGTGGATCTTTCAATTACTTTTTGATTTGAAAATTTTACATTTGTTGCTCTACTTTTTTTAGAGGATGGTTTTTCATAAAAATAACTATAATTCCAGATATTTTTATTAGATCCATATTCAACACTTGCTTTAGAAAAAACTTTAACAAAAAAACCAACAATACCTACGCTTTCCATATTAAAATAAATATTGTTGTTTTTTTTTTCATCTACATTGTATGTGATATCCATGACATTGAGGCCATAGGTACGGATGTCAAACTTAAATTCTTTTGCTAAAGATAAATTTAAGTAAAATAATTGAAAAATAAAAGTTATAC
>Ga0194123_10005527_pt1 | contig 13513 bp, 6 predicted proteins | sample TA2MahsurfametaG_5_FD_155479 | JGI IMG/M metagenome (GOLD analysis project Ga0194123, IMG submission 155479) | Freshwater microbial communities from Lake Tanganyika, Tanzania - TA2015023 Mahale A surface | ecosystem: Environmental > Aquatic > Freshwater > Lake | place: Tanzania: Lake Tanganyika... | reverse complement strand
TTACTTCGCAAATGTCTTCAACACAGATCCTCTCAAATCTGAAGAGTTAGGACACTTACTCTATACTCACTATGATATCCATCCAACACTTGCAGAAGTCACAGGTGCAGGTGTCATCACCGCAGGTCCTTACACAAAAAGCGAAGAGCCTATCGCTTTCATACTCTCATCTTCTGCAGGCAGAATAGAAAGAGGTGCCACAGTCGGTGCTGGGGACGATGACGTTCCTGTCTATGAATCTTTTGAAGATAGATTTAGCAACGCTTTCACTCCCTATGTCATCTCACAGAAGTTTGGCGCTGCGCCTTACAATCTCTTTAAACTCGAGACACTTTCAGACGGAAGTGGAGTCACAAATAAGTTTAAGTTCTCAATTGAGAATATTGTTAAATCAGATTCAAGCACAGATAAGTTTGGATCTTTTGACTTAGTTTTAAGAGATTTCTACGACTCAGATGATGAAAAGGTCATCCTAGAAAGCTTTAGAGGTCTTTCACTTGATCCAAGCTCAACCAGATATGTTGGAAGAGTTATCGGTGATAAGAAGATCTTCTTCAACTTTGACAGTGATGCAGAATCTCAGAAGCTGGTGGTTGAAGGATCACACGATGTGAGATCAAGATATGTGAGAGTAGTTCTGTCGGATGCACTCAAGAACAAAGAAGTTCCTGATGAAGCACTTCCGATGGGTTTCAGAGGCCCTCATCATCTCCTCACATCAGGCTCATTGTTATCAGGGCCTGCTGCAGATGCTGGCAGACTAAACGTGACAGATCCTCACAAGCGCATCAAAGAACCTGCTATTCCCTACAGACTGTCGGTCGCACAGGGAACTGGTGCAAGCAAGCGCGAAGATGTTAATCTTTACTGGGGCGTTCAGACAAACATTAGAAAATCTGTGGACGCACCTAATCTTGTATCAGAGTTTGATGAGACATTTGAGTCATACGCAAAATACTTCCCCACACATCGCTTGGATGCTTACAACTTCTCTGAAGGTGGAAACGCAGGTGTCGCTGATGGGAATGGAACTGTTAGAGATTCAGACAGATTCAACTTTAACAAGTTTACTCTGGAGAATATTCAAGTCAGAACCGGGTCATCAGGTCTCGCAGATGCAGATCAGTGGTTAAGTGCTTCATATGTCAGAAACGGTGTGATTGGTGTTAATGCAGCGTCTAAGACGAGAGGGCTCTCAGTAGATGACTTAGGTGTCGTCTCTAACCGCAAGTTCTTGAAGTTTACTGTTCCATTCCAAGGTGGATTCGATGGTGTCAACATCTTCAACAGAGATCAGAGAGATCTCACCAATAACTCTGCAAAGAGAGAGATTGATGATGAGATAAACCAGGGTGGCACAGCAGGATCTACAATCAGTGCTTACAGAAAAGCTATTGACATCATGGGATCAACATCCGATGTAGACATTCAATTGCTCACCATTCCAGGTATGAGACACGAGTCAATCACAGATTACGCCATCTCAACAGTAGAGAATAGATTTGATGCGATGCTGATCATGGATGTCGAAGAGAGAGATCAGTTTAACACAGTGATCACTTCTTCTGCACAGTCTCCTCACGTCGCAAACACAGTGACTGCATTTAAGAACAGAGTTCTTGATTCATCGTTTGCAGCGGCATACTTCCCAGATGTGACCATTCAAGATCCAGATACTGGTGGTTTAGTTCCTGTACCACCTTCGGTTGTCACCTTAGGTGCCTACTCACTAAATGATAGAGTCGGTCATCCCTGGTTCGCTCCTGCTGGATTCACAAGAGGCTCTCTCACGTCAGTATCGACAGTCAATGTTTTGCTCAATAGAACAAACTTGGATGATCTTTACGATGCAGACATTAACCCACTCGCAAGATTCCCAGGCAAGCCACTCTCAGTGTGGGGACAGAAGACACTTCTTGCCAATGCATCAGCTTTGGATAGAGTCAATGTTAGACGCCTTCTGATTGATGTCAGAAGAAAAGTCAAAAACATTGCAAACACTCTGCTCTTCGAACCTAACAGAGCAGAAACTTTGCAGAGATTCTCGAATCTCGTCAATCCTATCTTACAATCAGTGCAAGATGCGCAGGGTGTCGATAGATTCAAGGTGATCATTGACACAACGACCACAACACAAGCAGATGTCGAGAATAACACCATCCGTGGCAAGATTTACCTGCAACCCACAAGATCTGTTGAGTTCGTCGCACTCGACTTTGTTGTGACAAATGCAGGAACAACTATCTAGAGAGTTATACTTAATACAAAAGGAGATTTAAATGGCAGAAACATTATCCGTCACGGACATGCTTCCTAATAAGTTTGAGCCCAAGAGAAGTTATCGATGGGTTTTAGCTTTAGAAGGAATTGACTCATTCTTAGTGAGCACAACTAAGCGACCTGATATTTCTATCGGATCAGCACAGATTAATTTTATCAACAGTTATAGAAATATCGCAGGAAAGCTTACTTTCGGTGACATTAGCTTAACACTACACGATCCTATCGCTCCTTCAGGTGCTCAGCAGGTGATGGAGTGGATTAGAACTCACTACGAGAGCGTCTCAGGTAGAGCAGGTTATGCTGATTTCTACAAGAGAGACTGCCAGTTAAAGATGCTTGATCCTATTGGCACAGTCATAGAACTCTGGGACATTAAGGGCGCGCTCTTGACAAGCGTGAACTTTGGTGGATTGGATTATGGCGGCGGCGAAGATCCTATGAAGATTGACATCACAATGAAGGTTGATAACTGCGTTCTCCAGTTCTGATCTCGAGACATTTTACTCTCTTTTAAAGCAACTGTATAGTTAATACAGTTGCTTTTTTATGGAGAAAATATGTCGTCAAGAGAGTTAAGCCCAAATGTTCCAGAAGTTATGCGTCAGAATGTGATGAAAGATGAGTTTGGTTGGGAAGTGCCTATTGAAGCTATCCCGCTTCCCACACGAGGTGTCATCTATAATCCTGACAGCACTCTCTACAACAGAGATGTTCTACATATTAAGTCAATGACTGCTCGTGAAGAAGACATCTTGGCTTCACCGGCTTTCCACAAAGAAGGCACGGCACTGACTCATCTCATTCAATCTTGCCTAACTGATAAGTCAGTCAATTCTGATGAGATGATCGTAGGTGATCGAATGGCTTTGATGGTAGGTATCAGAGTCACTGGCTACGGACCTGACTATCATGTATCGTCAAATTGTCAATCTTGTAGTCACAAGAATGATTTTGTTATTGATCTCTCAAAGCTTGGAATCAAAAGGCTCAAGATCAATCCTGCTAAACCAGGAGAAAATAAGTTTGAATACACTCTACCTGTGACTAAGAAGAAAGTTGTTTTTAAATACATGACAGAGAGAGAAAATAGAGAGAAAAACATGACTTCTAAAAATATGCAAAGAGCATTAGGAAGTTCTGTGTCTAATAATATCACATCATTCTTAGAAAACTCTATCGTATCTGTCGAAGGTGTGTCTGATCGTGCAAAAATCAAACACTTTGTCATGAACATGCCAGCATTTGACTCAAAGTCACTGAGAACTTTTATAAATGAAAATGAGCCTGGTATGGACATGAGGTCTGAGTTTGTTTGTAAAAACTGTGGTGAAAATAATGAAGTTAACATGCCTATGACCACCGAGTTTTTTTGGCCCAGTAAATAACTGGAGAGAAGCATTCTTAGAGGAATGCTTCCTTCTTCAGATGCATCTGGGTATGTCCTACACAGAATTGCAGAAGCTCCCAGTAAGGTATCGACACTGGTATGTTCAAAGATTGTCTAAACATTTTGAACAGAAAAAAGATATTTCCAACAATAGAGGTAATGATCAAAATGCTCCTTTGTCAAAGATAGAAGATTTTATTAAGAAAAAGTTAGAATAGAATACTTATCTTCAGGAGATTTATCATGGCTTTAGATCAGGTTGACTTAGCTAATCTTTCGACAGCAATTGAAAATGCAATAAGCAGAGGTTTTAGCACAGCTTTCCCTCCGGGTCGTACTCCAGGCACACCCGGTGGTGGAACTGGCACACCGCCTCCGCCGCTGGGCACACCAGCGCAATCTCCTCCTGGATCACCAACTGGCGGCACAGGGGGCTCAACGGCTGTTCCTACTGCTCCTACAGCTATAGCTTCTGCTTCAACAGCAGAAGCTTCGGGTGGAGCTACATATGCAGGTGTCCAACAAGGTTCTGCTGATAAAGCTATTCAAAATGCAAAAGCACTTGTCGATAGTTCCGAAGCTGGCCTTGCTAGAGTTGTAGAATTACAAGAAAACCTATACGTTAAAGGCTACAGAGATTTAATACAAGATTTTGGCGGAGAAATCAGAAAGATTACTCAAGAAGATTTTATTAGAGGAGATTTCGGAAAAGTTTTAAATAAAGGCTCTGAAGCTTCTCTTAAAGTTTTTAGAAATATGTCTTTGGGTTATGCTAAAGATCTCAACAAATTTGAAGGTTTGAGACTTGAAGATCAAATGCGAAATAGCAAGCAAATGGTCAAGACATTTGGTGACACTAACGCAAATCTTCTGATTGGCTCTAATGAAACTTTAGAAAAACATCTACAGATGTTTAAGACATCAATGAACATAGAGATGTCTGAAGCAGCTAAGCTCATTGCTGTTTCTTTTGCTGAAACTGGCAAGGTGACTGATGACATCTTAAAAGAAATCACAAACAACGCAGCTTCAGTGGGTAAGGCTGTCGGTGTTTCTACTAAAGTAATGGCTGAAGGTATCAGAGAACTTAAAACTGATATGGATACTTTTACAGATATCACTGTTGCAAGCGCTGCAAGAATCGTGGGCACTTTAAGTCAAGTAGGTCTTACGCTTGGATCTTTTACGAAGATATTAGGTGATTATCGTGGTTTTGATTCGGCAGCTGATAAAATAGGAGATCTGTCTGCTACATTTGGCATTCAAATGGATGCGATGGAGATGATGTATCTTGCCAACGAGGACGAAGAGCAATTTTTACATAGAATGCGTGATCAAATTCTTGATCAAGGAATTGACATAGAAAGCATGTCTAAAACACGTCAGAGAGCACTTGCCGATCAGATGGGAATGACTGTCAAGGAGATGAAGCAGTTTTTGAACACGGGAATGTTAGTGACAGATCAGACAGAACTTCAGACTGCTACGCAAGAAGCTTCTACTCAGACTCAAGTAGATGCTGTTAAAACTCTTGAAGAAGGGTTAGTCATAACATCAAAATCACTTGCAGACGCAAGAGCACAGACACAAGAGCTTCAAAGTGCTTTTAGTGCATTATCTCTCTCAAAATTTGTTGGATCTGTCGGAGAAGGTCAAGCAGAGATGCAAAAACTTGAGACGACTGGAAATAGGCTTGCACAAGCAGTTATAACAACTCAAAGTGAGATTGCTCTTCTCACAAGTACGTTAGCAGGAGGTTTTGCAGATGTGTTAAAGGGCATCAATCCATCAAACAATGGAGCTGATATTACAAGCGCTTGGGAATCGATCGTAAAAATATTTTCTCTTACTGGAGAAGCGTCTATTCTTGAAATGTCAACTGGTCTCAATAATGCAATTAAAGAAAGCCCTTTAGGCCACAGCTCATGGCCTGCAGCATTTGGAGAACTTGCCAGCGCTTTGGGCGCTAATCTTAAAGGTGAGCCTAATGAACAAATGACCTTCTATCAGAATACTATCAAACAGTGGGGAGATACTTTATCGAGCTCTATTCAGGAGGCACTCAAAAATATTAACTCTTCATTTGATTTCTCAGAAGTATCAGCAAATTTTCAAAAAGCTGCGAGTATTGTCTCAGAAGGCGCACAATCTTTAGGTATTGAGACAGCTACAACTGGTGTGGCGCCTGCACGGGTTGCAACAGCTTCTACAGATAATCCATCCTTAAAAGCCATCACATCATCAATACAAACTATATCAGAAAAGATAGATTCGATGCCTACAGAAGTTAATGTCAAAGTTGATATTCAATCAATTAAGAGTGATATTGTAAATGCCATAATGAGCGGATTTGAAGAAGCAAACTACAGTTTCAATATGTTCGTTGATAGAGAACAAATTGCAACAGTCATTTCTAAATCTACGACAGCACAAGGAAAAACTTTTAGTATGGTTGCACCATCATGATTAAAAACAAGAACGAGATCATAGACAAAATTGTTTTTGAAAAAAGAAATCTCACAAATGACTTGTCTCAAGAGGAAAAAAAAGAAATCGATATTTATTTCGAGGAACTTCTAAAAGAACTATCTCCTGCTCTTGATATTTTTGATATGATGTCTACAGACGAGACTGTTCTTAAAAATATTACAGATGCTTTCAAACAAGAGATCAAGGAACAACAATGGCTCGAGAAACTCTCAAAGACTTTTTACGATCAGGAAGATATCCAGGCCCTAATCAAAACGAGACCGGAATAGTTCAATACACTCTCGACAGCTTAGTCAGAGAAAGTGATCGTGATAGCTCAGGTTTAGCTTTTGAGTATAACACTGGCGTTCCACTTGTTGGATTTGACGCGCCAGATCCTGATGTGGGTTTAGTTGGAAACTTTTTACATTACATCACTTCAGAAGCAGGAAATTTTTACGAGTTTAAGCGAGGAAATCAAGAGACAAATGCAGGAAATCGAGGCGAAGTGCTTCAAGATCAAGACAAGTTTCTTGCTGTTCCTCCCTATGTTCCTCAAGGAACTGTTGAAGATTCGCTGTTAGATCAGTATAGTGACAGCGGATATTTTAGCGAGCCTTATCCTTTAGAAGATATCATCGATAAAGTGGGTGGATCTCGTCCTCCTGTTCCTGGTGGCAGAGCTGCTAATGATCTAATAAAAGGTGTAGCAAACAACGATTCTGACATTGTTGTTCGATCTTCTGTCAGCGCGCTTAAGAAGAAAAATAGATTTAATATGGATGAAGATCAATTCTTACCAGAAGCTTCTGCTGGAACTGCTTCTGGAATTGATACAAAAGACAACTTTCAGTTTGTTAGAGAAGAAAGTGATTTTTACACTTCTTTTGAACGCCTTAAAGATGCCGGAGCTTCACAGATACTTAAAGCATCAGGTTATGATCTATCAGATAATCCTGAGAACAGTTTGGATTATATTTCTAACTTAGAAAAGATGATCTTGGACAATGTTGAGGGCCCAAGCTACGAGACGAAAGTTCAAATGCCAGGTAATGTCAGCGGCCAAGAAGTAGATAAGATCTCAATAAATAGATTAAAAGGTATGAATGCCACAGGTGTTCCAACTTTAGAAAACGGATCTTCTGTCAGAAGTGGAAAAGGTGTCTTTGTGCCAGTCATACCTGGATCTTCTAACGGAGGATCTTTTGGTGTGACATATAATCATATGATAAGATTTGAAGATAATACAAAAACTCACAGAGTCAAGACAGCGTTGAGAATGATAACACTCTTCACGCTGATTGAGTCACTTTATAAGGAAGTCATTGATAATCTATCTAAAGAAGATCAGACACTTATCAAAGATGACATTCAAAAGATTGCCGTCTCTCCAAACAATGTTAACGCAGGTGCTCTTGCGTTGGGTTTGTCAAGAAAGTCAAACAAGTTTATTGCCAAAAACTTTTTATTCGATAACTTCTTGACACCGACAGATTACCCATACAGCGACTGCTTTTATAGAGGCGTCAAAGTAATGTTTGGAAGTGATCCTAAAAATGTTAATAAAGTTTTAGAAAACATTGACAATGTCTATAACTCTCCAGGCTTTTTGTTAGCTATCTCAAATGTTGCAATCAAGAAAACTTTCTTGTTTTCTGATAAGATTCAGCGCCTTCAGGCGATCAAAGAAGGGTCAGGTGTCGGATTTGCGCGTCAAGAAGCGATTAAAGATATTATCGCAGAGTTTGGAAGCGTTGCTAAAATAGCAAATATCTTTGCGATAATCGGAGAAAAAAGCCTACACTTTACAAATGCGTCACAAGAAGGATCAACTAGCATTCGACTTGGTAATGCAAGAGATGTTGACTCACTTGATAATATTCCAGGCAACAGAGTGGGAAAGAGCAGAAAGAAGAAAAGCGGCGGCAGATTAGCATCTGGTGATTTAGGGAGTGAGACAACTCTATCTTGGGAGCAAAGTGATGTGCCCTCAGCATACTTACTTCCTCTAAACATCATGAGAGCAGCCGCTGATTTGAACAACACATACACCAGAGAAAATCCAGCAAGAGGTATGCTTGGAAGCAGAATGGTGAGAAATACCTACACAGGCTTAGACACAGACGGCACATCAGCAAGAATTCCTGCAAGAGTTGTTAAGATATTAGAAGACAAACTTGAAGCTGAGTATGTTCCTTTTTACATACAAGATCTTAGAACAAATGAAATAATCTCATTTCACGCTTTCTTAGGCGATCTTACTGACTCTATCACACCCAGTTATAGTTCGACTGCTGGGTATGGAAGATTAGATCCTATTCAAACTTATCAAACGACTACCAGATCTATCAACTTATCATTTACTCTATACTCAACAAATAGAGAAGATTTTGATGACATGTGGTATAAGATAAATAAATTTGTGACACTTTTATATCCTCAGTGGACACAAGGATCAATTGTGCAATCTGGCAATCCTGATACAGGGCCTACTATTGAAGGGTATGATGGAGCAAGATTTGTTCAACCTTTTACTCAAACAATAGGCGCTTCGCCTATTGTCAGATTAAGAGTCGGAGATGTGATTAAGTCAAACTATTCTCGATTCGCACTTGCAAGAACTTTTGGTATCGGTGATCAGGGAGTAAAAGCCCAACCGATCGGATATGGAGGATCTCTTACAGCGTCTGCATTTGGAGAATATATGAGAAAATGGAGAGATCTGGGATTGACAATATTTGCTACAATCTTTGGATCTCCTCAGGGCTTGCTACAGTTAGGATCTGATGCAGCAAACGCCGCATCATCAGAAAAACCAGGTGTTAATATAGGGCTTAACGCAGGATTTGATCTTGCTTCAAGTGCCCTTTCAGACATTCTTATAAATGGATTTGTTAATCCTCTTTTAACGCTTCAAACAATGCAGCGCCTTAGAGATCCTAATGTTTTTGACACAGAAGGTTTTAATGGAACTGGAAAGAACATTATGTTTGTCTATATTAATCCTAACATGATAGACGGATATCAATCTACTGATGGTATTAAAATATTTACCACTAAAAGATTGTTAGGTAAAGTCATTGACACAGTCAAAGATGAGACAGGTAATAAAAAAGTTTATAAAGTTGTGATCGCTGATCGATCTGACGAGTCAATTCATAAGAAAGAAATATTTGTTAGACACGAAGACATCTGGAATGATCCGTCAGAGACATTCACTAAATCAGTTGCAGGAATACTTTATCTTGCTGCTGCTGGTGACTTTGTGAGTTTAGTTGATACTTTATCAGGTTTGCTTTCTAAGTCAGGAGGTGACCTAGCATTTTTAACTGATGCTGCATCTGATATTGCACAACTATTTTTAGAAAATCAAGAATCTGCTTTTATGAGACCTGAGTTAAACCCTTACGTCAGAGCCTTTCACACCACTCGGGGCAGAGGGCTTGCAGGTGTCATCAAGGGTGTTAACTTTAACTGGCTTGACGAACAGTTTCCGTGGGAGACTGACTTTAACGCTCGAGCGCCTATGGGTTGTAAAATTTCTTTCGGATTTGATGTCATACACGACATTCCTCCTGGCCTTGATCATTCAGGTTATAATAGAGCTCCGCTCTATAATGTGGGTGAGATCATGCGCAATGTTTCAGGTGATGTGTATGAAGACAAGTTCTCAAAAGCAGAAAGAATATTTAGACAGGGCGGATCAAATTCTCTGTCACCTGGAAAGACAGTAAAGAAAACAGGTAGATAGTAAGGAGTCATAGATGGCACTTTCGAGATACATAAATACACTTGGCCCTGACAGGAACACGAAGTCGATGAGTGTCGCAAATGTTCTTATCAGAAGAGGTGTTGCTAACAACACGATCGCAAATGAGACAATAACCTTAGAAGAAGATCGAAGGCTAGATCAGCTTGCAGGTCAATTTTACGGAGACGGATCTTACTGGTGGATATTAGCAGCAGCAAGCGGCATTGGGTGGGGTTTGCAAGTTCCTGCTGGCACAGTAATAGTTGTTCCTAAAAATCTTAATCAAATCTTGAGTTTAATCATATGAGTTGGAAGACAGAAAATGTAAATGTTGCTTTTGAGATGATCAATCAGGCTGTGGATGAATATTCTGGATTTGTCTTAGGGCTTCCAGAAGGTGATGTGATTAGTCAAATCTTAGGTAAACCTAAAGAAAAAAAAGACATTGATGATCAAAGAGCAGTGAGAAAAACTCTTTCTTCTATCACAGACAGAACAAACGGAGGATTATCCTTGTCTGAGATAGAAAGTAATACCGATCTTGTTAAACTAAGTGGTGGCACCACCAGAGATGACATTTTTACAATGATTCACGGCAAAGGCAATCCTTTTAAGCCTAGCTCAAAAGAGTTAGGTTTTGAAGGATATAGCACAGAAGATTTAAGAGATTTTAATGATAATCAGATGAGACATGTTCTTAAATACCGGTCGATTGAAAATGTTAGTTTTAATCCTGCTCTTTTGACCACAGGCTCAGACGGTAGCGATATAAGAGATATTGTCATTACAGGCCGACCCGGGTCGTTTGTGTTACCTCCACCTAGTTTAAACAGTAATCTTGCAGTAAAACCTGCACAAGATGCAGGATTCAACAAGGAATCTCCAAGTTTTGGCACAGTTATCATTAAAGATACTAAATTTGGAGTTAACGCCAGAAATGCGGGGCACATGCCTGTGTTCCTATCAGCTGTCACGCCACTTGAGATGTCTCGATGCTTACCCTACTTAGATGTCAAGGTAATAACTAAAAAAGGAAATAGAAAATCTAATAAATTAGGAATTTATAATTTTATTAGATCTTCAGACACAGAAAAAGAGAATATTAACAATACTTTTTTTAATCCACGACCTGGATTAGGTTCAGATATTGAAGGTGTTGTACAAGATTCATTTTATAACTATATGGATCTTTTTACATCTCCACAAACTATGGTGAATGCTGACATTAACAAAAATAGAGGACAAGATTTTCTAAAAGATTCTTTTAATTTTGATTTTGAAAATCTTGAGATTAATAAGCTAACTGACTTTGAATTTACAAATGTCAAAGATCCTTTTCAACCTTTAATGACACTACTTGGCTTTAGTGTCTCCATCAGCGGAATTGGACATGGATTACTCGCCTCAAAAAAAGCAACTTTAAAAATTAAACTTCACGACAAGTCAAGAATCAAAGATTTAGAATCTTTACTTTCGCCCACCCTATTTGCTTCTACAAAATTTATTATAGAATTTGGATGGAGTCATCCAGATGGTGCTGTTGATTCTACCAACACGATAGGAAAATATTTAAATGCGCTTAGAGATACTGGCGTCTATCAACTTGTAAATGCAGATTACAGTTTTGGCAACGATAGCTCAGTCGATATTAATTTAAATTTAGCGTGTAGCGGATTTCAGCAGATGAAATCTATCAGCGCTGCTGGCGGAGTGTACACTGGGTTAGACGCGATCATTGATGACTTAGAAGAGGTGGTCAATGATCTGCTTAATGAAAAACTTCCGGGAGACAAGAAAAGAGGAAAGATAAAGAGAGACATTAGAGGGCAGTTGAAAATTTCTCATTCTGATCTCTCTAAAAACTCAAATTTAGTTCTTTTTGAACAAGTATCTAAATTGAGAAATAAATCAAATGAAATACAAGAAAAGCCTGATATTGGAGCTCAAAAAGATTTTATAAAAGAATTACTAACTTTACTTTACGGTAGCAACGTTCCTGATTTAGACGCATATGTCAACAGTGTGATCAAAAACGCAGAACTTAATAAAGATCAAAGTGCTGCTTTGACTATCTCACAAGAAAAGAAAGAACTTCCTGCTGAGATCATATACGGAAAATTTGAAGCACTTAAGGAGGGAATTGATCCCTTTAGATTTCAAACTTGCTCAAAATATTTTAAAGAAAACATTAAAAAATATTATAGTGATTCAAGCGCAGTTAAAATGATAGGAATAGATGGAACTTATGGTTCGGATAAAAGAAGTCATGTCTCGCTCGGAAAAATTATTTCTTTATTTGTCGGTTATCCGATGGCCACTTCTTATCTTTATGATGAAGTTCAAGTTTTTTTCTATCCTGTCAATCCTCAATCAGCTGCTGCGCGGCGACACACAACTGCTAGCTTTCCAATCAAAATATCAGATCTCAGGGCGGAACTTGATAAGAGAATAAAGGCAGGTGAGTCTGCTTTTAGAGATATGAGCGTTCACTCTTTCTTTTCAATGCTCGAAAGATTAGTTTCAAGTCAAAAATGTACCGCATATGGATTGTTTGGAGGAAATGGAAATAATGTTGACTCATCTTCTAAAAAATTAGAAGATTTCCAAAAGAAAAAAAGAGAAGAAAAATTAGCAGAAGCAAGTGGAGCACTTGACGACGCAGCAAAAAACGCGATTAAAGACAGCATCGAAGAAAAGTTAGATGAAACTAAAACTGAACCTAAAGATAGACAAGTTTTAATAGACAACGAAATCATTTCATCATATGAGTCAAAATTAGGAAAAGAGTTAAAATCAAATATTGATGGTCGATTAAAATCGTGCTACAAGGGTGATGGAATGGGTGGTCAAAACGTTGACGAAGGGAAGTTTATTCCTGTGAACTTGTCGATGTATTTTGAGTCATTTCCAGTTAAAGCTGCGTCGCCTTCTTCAAAGACGGACGGCTTCTTTGGATCGATAGCTAGTTTTTTTAAAAGTTCCACAGACAGGAGATCTATTGAAGATAATGGTATAATATACGACAAGAACATACTCAGAATACACATCTACGATGAAAATACTTCTACTGATCCTAATCTAAGCATTTATGGAACAGATTTTAACTTCGCACCAGAAGCACCACTCAGCCCGGCGGGTACTGCTCCAATAGATCCTAAAAAATATTCTTATCCTCTTCTCAAAAATATTTTGATGAACGCACATCCGACAATCATTCACGGAGCAGCGTCAGGTGTCGTCAACAGCATAAGCCTCTCATCTAACACATCAGGGACATTGTCTAATATTTTAATGGTCGAATCTTACGGTGAAATGCTGAATGATGAGGACAATGCAAATGTGGAAGCCTTTGACCAGACTGTCTTACTGCCTTCAACAATTCAATTGGAATTGATGGGTTTCCCCGGGTTAAGTCGTGGTCAGCAAATTTTTATAGATTTTGGAACTCAGACAAGCTTAGATAATCTTTACGTTGTCAAAACTGTGGATCACTCTGTAAGTCAAGGATCATTTAAAACTTCTGCTGTCTTGGTTGCATCTAATCAGATGGTCATCAATTCATTTAGATCTAAAGTGGAATCTCTATTTACAGAATCTACAGACTCTTAGATTGTAAAATAAGC
>Ga0194123_10005526_pt1 | contig 13514 bp, 10 predicted proteins | sample TA2MahsurfametaG_5_FD_155479 | JGI IMG/M metagenome (GOLD analysis project Ga0194123, IMG submission 155479) | Freshwater microbial communities from Lake Tanganyika, Tanzania - TA2015023 Mahale A surface | ecosystem: Environmental > Aquatic > Freshwater > Lake | place: Tanzania: Lake Tanganyika... | reverse complement strand
GGCAGCGGCGATGGCGCTCAGCTTTTCCGCTTCCTCCAGCGGTAGATCGGGCACCACCAGCCCGGCCGCGCCGGCGGCGGCGGCATCGGCGCAGAAGGCATCCATGCCGCGGTTGAGCAGGGGGTTGCTGTACGTGAACAGCACCACCGGAACGGTGAGCTGGCCCTTGAGGCCGCTCAGCATCGCCAGCACCCGGGCGGGCGTGGTGCCGGCGGCCAGGGCGCGGCTGGCGGCGGCCTGGATCACCGGGCCATCGGCCAGGGGGTCGCTGTAGGGAATCCCCAGTTCGATCAGGTCGGCGCCGGCGTGCTGCAGGGCCAGCAGGCTGGCGGAGGTGACCTCCAGATCGGGATCGCCTGCCATCAGGAAGGGCATCAGGGCGCAGCGCTGCTGCTGCCGCAGGGCCTCAAAACGCTGCTGGATCGCCGTCACGCCTGCTGCTCAGATGCCTGTGAGCCTATGGGGTCGGATTCGCTGTCGTTCTGGATCGAGGCATCGGTGGCAGATTCGGCTCCGGTTTCAGCCAGCAGCCGTGCCTGCTCGTCAGGGCTGAGGGCCTCAAACCGGCGCATCAGTTCAGCGTCGGTGTGGGCGTCGTAGGCCTCGCGGTAGTCACGCCGCTGCTGCATGTAGGTCATGCCGCCGGTGAGCGCCCGAAACAGGTAACTGCCGGTCCAGACCAGCACCACCACCATCAGCACCGCCGAGGCGGCGATCCCCGCCGAAAAGCCCTCGAAGCCCGTGGCGGCAAACACGCCATAACCCGCAGCCCCAAGCCCCAGCACCGCCAGGCCGATCAGCAGGGCCTGTCCTTTGGTCATGCTCAGACCTGCCCCTGGCCGGCCATGCGCAGATTGATGAATGGGGCGAACAGGATCAACCCGGGAAAGAACAGAAACACCAGGCCGTAGACCCCGAAGCGCTCGAGCTTGCCCATGGTGGTCCAGCGCTTGATCATCCAGGCGTAGAGCAGCAGTGGCACCGCCACCAGGTAGGCACCGCCCAGAGCGGCGTACAGGCCAAACACCAGCAGGGTGTCGGTCGACAGATGGCTGAGGAAACCGGGCACGGAATGTGCTGCTGTGCTGAAGAAGTTTATGGGGGATGGGGGGCTGTGTGGTCTTGAGTGCGGCTGCAAGTGCGCCCGGCGGGATTCGAACCCGCACTGGAGTCATTTTAAGTGACCTGCCTCTGCCAGTTGGGCTACGGGCGCATGGATGGAGTCAAGCCTATGCGTCGCTTGGACCGATAGGTGGGTGTCAGGGCGTGGCAATTGGGGCAGAGAAGTCGCAGATTCTGGAGTTGATTGTTGCTGCGACACCCGTCAATGTGGTCGAGTTCAAGGGGGATGGGGCCACCCATCCAGGTTGTTCGCCTGCAACTTGAACAGATGGGTTGAAAGATGCCTTCTTTGATCAGGCGATGTTTCAAGCGGTAACTACTGACCGTTGTTGATGCCAAGAGAGCCTCGATCGGCTGTCTTGGCCCAAATGTTCGGCCATGGTTCCAGCGTCGACCGCTGAAATGACCAGTCGGTAGACCCTGTTCGGCAATAGCTGCCGAGATTTGAGCATAGTTTCCCCCTGCTGGCTTTAAGCCGAGAACGATCAATACTTGCCGGATCGATCTCGATGCTTCAACTGCTTTTTTTAGATCACCGTCAGTCCAGCGGCGTCGACTTGGGCGCTTCAATCCAAACCGATCAATTGTCTTTATTGTACAGTATTAATGTGACCTATCAGAATGATAAAGCAGTAGGTTCTGACTGTTTCTGGGTTTTCCATTAGGGATCGGTGGATATCGCTTCTTCAGCAATGGTCTCGCCTCATTGATTGAACGGATTGCGGTTGATGGCGCGATCAGAGAGCGTGGCTGAACGCCACGCATCGAGTTCTGTTTCTAGGCTTGCGCAGCTGCCTTGCTCTTGATGGAGGCCTCTTTGCCCAACCGCTTGCGGCTGGAACGCGAGCTTGATGAGGCCCGCCGCATGGGCCGTTGGCTGGCCGACGATGAGCGTGAGGCCCTGGAGCTGGCCCAGCAACAGCAAGCTCAGGTTGTCCTGGTGGAACGCCGGCAGCGGCGCAAGCTGCTGATCCTGACGGCGGTGTGTGTGCTGATTCCGCCCCTGTGGCCGCTGGCCCTGGGCTTGGTGCTCTACCTGCTGTTCCCCCGTACCACCAAACGCTTCGGTCTGATCGCCGGCGCCCTGCTGTTGGCGGGTGGCGCGCTGATCACCGTGCTGGTGCTTACCCTGCTGGTGGCGGTGTTGGTCGCCCTGTTCTGAAGGGGTTGCCGGGCAGATGCTTGAGGCTGTAGCCACCCAGCTCCCAGCCCTTGACCAGCTTGTAGACCACCGGCACCACCAGCAGGCTGAGGGCGGTGGAGGCCAGCAGGCCGCTGAAGGCCACGGTGCCGATGCTGATCTGGCTGCCTGAACCGAAGCCGCTGGCCAGCAGCAAGGGCACAAACCCGGCCAGCGACGAGAACGCCGTCAGCAGGATCGGCCGCAGGCGCGCCGTGGCGGCCCCCTGGATGGCTTCATCGAGCGCCACCCCAGCCGCCAGCCGTTGATTGGCGAATTCGACAATCAAAATGCCGTTCTTGGCGGCCAGGCTGACCAGCACCAGCAGGCCCATCTGGCCATACACGTCGAGGGGGATGCCCCGCACGGCCAGGCCAATCGCCGCCCCCAGCAGGGCCAGGGGCACCGTGACCCCAATGATCAAGGGATCCATGAAGTTGTTGTAGAGCGCGGCCAGCACCAGCAGCATCACCACCAACCCGATGGCGAACACGCGCACGTTGCTGCCGTCGGCTCGCGCCTCTGCGCGGGCCAGGCCGGCCCATTCGAGCTCGGTGACGCCCCCAAGCCGCTGCTGCACCTGCTCGAGGATCGCCATCGCCTGGCCACTGCTGACCTCCGGCTTGGGCAGGGCCCGCACGCTGATCGAGCGCACCAGCCGGGTGTGGTTGATGCTGGTGGGGCCGCTGCCCTCCTGGAGCTGCACCAGCTGCTCGAGCGGGATCAGCTTGCCCTCGCGGTTGCGCACCATCAGCGCCAGCACATCGCCGGCGTCGCGGCGCCGGCTGCCCTCGAGCTGCACGATCACCTTGCGCACCTGCTCGCTTTCAAAGCTGTCGTTGACGTAGTCGCTGCCGAAACTGCTGCCCAGGGTGTCGACCACCGCTGCCAGGTCCACCCCCAGCGAGGCCATCTGCAGGCGGTCGGGCACCAGCACCAGCTGGGGCGCCCCGGCGCTGAACCGCGTCGACACCCGCGCGAAGGCTCCTGAGGCGCGGGCGGCGCTGATGAAGCCCTGCACCTGCTGCTCAAACGCCTCCAGGCTGAGCTGGCCGTTGCTGACATCGAGCAGCTCGAGCTCGAGGCCGCCTTCGGCACTGAAGCCGCGCACGCTGGGCGGTTCGCTCAGCTGCACCATGGCCTGGCGCACCCGTTGGCGCAACTTGGCGTTGAGCCGCTCGGCCACCGCTGCCGTGCCCTGCCCGCGGCCGCGCCGCGCCTCGATCGGGGCCAGCCGCAGATAAAAGAGGCCCTTGTTGGGGCTGCTGTCACCAAACGAGCGGCCGGCAAAGAAGGTGGCCCGGGTGATCAGCGGTTCGCTCGCCACCACCTGCCGCACCTGGTTCAACACCGCCTGGGTCTGTTGCAGCCCCTGGCCGTCGGGCAGGATCACCACCCCCCGCAGCTGGCCGGTGTCCTCCTGCGGAATGAAGCTCTTGGGCAGCGCCTGCAGGGCCAGGGCGGTGACCAGCATCCCCACCAGCAGCAAGGCCACCACCCGCCTGGAGTGCCCCATGACGCGATCGAGCAGGCGTGCGTAGGGCGCTTCGAGGCTCTCCAGCCAGCGCCTGGGCGGATCGATCCAGCGCAGCAACCAGGCCGGTTCGGGGCGCTCAGGCCGCACCAGCCGGCTCGCCAGCATGGGGGTGAAGGTCAGTGCATTGAAGGTCGAGAAGCTGATCGCGGCGCTGATCGTGATCGCGATGGGGGCATAGAGCCGACCGGCGCTGCCTCCCAGGCCCAGCACGGGCACAAACACCACGACCAGCACCAGCGAGGTGGCGATCACGGCGCTGCCCAGCTCGGCCATGGCCGAGCGGGCCGCCTGCAGGGGCGGCGTGCCGGCTTCGATGCGGCGACCGATGTCTTCGCTGACGACGATGGCGTCGTCCACCACCAGCCCCGAGGCCAGCACCATGCCAAACAGGGTGAGGGTGTTGAGCGACTGACCCGTCACCAGCAGCACACTCAGGGAGCCGATCAGGGCGACCGGCACGGCCGCCGCCGACACCAGGGCCAGGCGGCTGTTGCCCAGCCCCAGCAGCAGCACCACAAACACCAGCAGCACCGCGTCCCGCAGGCTCCTGGTGGTGGCGTCGATGCTGCCCTTGACGTAGTCGGCTTCATCGACGATCAGCTGCATGCCGATCCCGGGCGGGAAGCGGGGCTCGAGTTCAGCCAGCGCCGCATTCACCGCATCGCTCACGGTGATGGCGTTGCTGCCGTCGCGCTGGTTGACGATCAACGCCACCACCGGGTCGCCCTTGAGGTTGGTGGCGATGGCGTCGTAGCTCTCGTTGCCCAGCTCGACCCGGCCCACATCGCGCAGCAGGGTGATGCCGCCCCGCTTGGCGTCGCGGGCCACCACCAGTTGCTCGAATTCGGCGGGGCTGCGCAGGCGGCCCTCCATGCGCAGCGGCAGGGTCAGCTCCTGACCGGGAGGGCTGGGGGCATCGCCGCTCTGGCCCAGGGCGGCCAGCACGTTCTGCTGCTGCAGGGCCGTGCGCACATCGCCGATGGTGAGGCCCCGTTCCTCGAGGCGCCAGGGGTCGAGCCACAGCCGGAAGGCCAGGCTGTTGCCGCCCGACAGGCTGACGCTGCCCACCCCCGGCACCCGCTGGATTCGGTCGCGGATCACCTGGTCGACCCAGCCGCTCAAAAAGGTGTCGCTGTAGGTGGTGCGGTCGGCGCTGAAGCTCAGCACCATCAGCAGGTCATCGGAACTGCGCCGCACTTGCACGCCCTGGCGGGCCACGCTGGCGGGCAGCAGGCGGCTGACCACCGCCGTCTCGTTCTGGGTGTTGATCTGGTTGAGCTCAGGGCTGCCGCCCTCAAAGCTGAGGCTGATCGAGCTGGCGTTGGCCGAGCTGGTGGAGCGGATCGAATCGAGGCGCTCGAGCCCGTTGAGCTGCTTCTCGAGAATGGCGGTCACCCCCTGCTCCACCACTTCGGGGCTGGCGCCGGGGTAGCTGGCCCGCACCGTGACACGGCTGGGGGCAATGGGGGGCAGGTTTTCCACCTGCAGCGCTGGCAGCGCCACCAGTCCCAGCAGCAGCACCAGCAGGCTGCACACCAGGGTGAACACCGGCCGTTTGAGAAACGGATCCGAGAGCGATTTCACAGGGGCTGCAGGGTCAGGAGCCAGATGCCGGCTCAGGTGTTGGCGACACCGGGCAGCAGGGTCGCCACATGGTCTGCATCGAGTCTGCCTGCCTGCTGCAGCACCCGGGTGATGCGGGTGATGTCGAGCACTGCATGCACCGTGTAGCCCGCCTCGGCCAGACGCTCCTTGGCGTGGCGGTCGTGGTCGCCGCCGTGATCGAGAAAGACGACCACATCGCGCACCACCACCCCTGAGCTCTCGAGCTTGGCGATGCCTTCGAGCACGCTGCCGCCGGTGATCAGGATGTCGTCGACGACGGCGACCACATCGCCGGGTTCAAAGTCGCCTTCGATCAGCCGCCTGGCCCCATGGGCCTTGACCTCCTTGCGCGGGTAGATCAGCGGTTTGTGCAACTGCAGCGACAGGCCCGTGGCGGTGGGCAGCGAGCCGTAGGGAATGCCGGCGATGCGATCGAATGGCAGCTCCCGCAGCAGCTCGGCATAGCCGTTCAGCACCCGTTGGAACAGGTTTGGGTCGGAGATGATCTGGCGCAGGTCGACGTAGTAGTTGAACACGGCTCCACTGGCCTGCACATACTCACCGAACAGCAGGCAGCCGATGTCGAACAGATCGACGATCAGTTCGGCCATCGGATCGTCGGTCTGCGGCGCCCACAGCGTGCAGCTCTGCTGGCCAGCGTTCAGCTGCTGGGCCTGGACGCGCTCGCGGCTGTCGTTGATCTGACGGCGCAGGGCGTCGGCACGTTCGGCCAGGTCGTCTTCGACCAGCAGGTTCTGGGGCAGTGGCAGCAGCAGGCCATCGCCCGCCTGGCTGAGTCCCGCCTCCAGCAGGGGCTCCAGCTGGTCTTCCTCGGCCCAGAGGCTGCGCAGCAGCAGAAACCGCTGTGGCGCCGCCTGCCGCACCGCCGCCAGCACGGCCGGGTCGCTGGTGCCCACCTCCAGCAGCAGCTGCTCGGGGGTGGCCCACAGCTGGCTCTCGCGCACGATGTGCAGATACAGGGGCGACTCTTCGCCAGGGAAGTGCTGCAGCACCCGCGCCGCCGGGTTGGAGCTGTGGCAGGTGATCACCACCCCCTTGTCGGGGTAGAGCAGAAACGGAGCGGCAATGTCCTGGCCGGCCAGGGGCGAGAGGGTGACCCCATCGGCCCCCAGCTCCTTAAACAGGAAGTGGGCCAGGGCCGAGGAGCTGTTGAGATCCCCGTGCTTGGCATCGATGATCAGTGGGACGTTGGCGGGCACCAGATCCCGCACCTCGGCCAGCAGCTCCAGGCCGATGGGCCCCAGGGCCTGGTAAAACCCCAGGCTGGGCTTGAACGCACAGACGTGCGGGGTGGTGGCCTCCACCACCGCCTTGATCCAATGGCGCGCCTGGCTCAGAAACGAGCGCCCCGCCAGGCCCCGCGCCGCCGCCCAGCTGGCCAGCAGCTCTGGGTTGGGGTCGAGCCCGGTCACCAGCAGGCTCTGGTGGCGGCTGATGGCCTCGGTCAGCTGGATGAAGAAGGCCATGGGGAAGCCCCGGGGCTGCAACGGATGCCCGCTGCCGTGTTACGGCGGCCAGTGTCTGAACCGCGAGCCCTCGCAACAGGTCGTTGCGTTTAGGGCACTCGCCAGGCCAGGGTTTCGCCCGCATGAAACGGCACCAGCTCCACCGCCTCGCCGGCGCCATCGTTGCCGTGCAGGCGTGCCGGCACCGTCACTGGAACGCGCTCCAGGGTCACGGTGCCGGTGTTGAGCGGCAGCCCGTAGAAGCGTGGGCCGTGCTCGCTGGCAAAGGCCTCAAGCCGATCGAGGGCGTTCTCGGCTTCAAACACTGTGGCGTAGCTCTCCAGGGCAACGGGGGCGTTGTAGATGCCGGCGCAGCCGCAGGCGCTCTCCTTGGCGTGGCGCTCGTGGGGGGCCGAATCGGTGCCCAGAAAAAACTTGGGGTTGCCGCTGGTGGCCGCAGCCCGCAGCGCCAGCCGATGCAGCTCGCGTTTGGCCACCGGCAGGCAATACAGGTCGGGCCGCAGGCCGCCGGCAAAGATCGCATTGCGGTTGATGTGCAGGTGGTGCGGCGTGATCGTGGCGGCCAGGTTGGCCGGCCCGCTGCGCACAAAGTCGACCGCATCGCTGGTGGTGATGTGCTCGAGCACCACCTTCAGCCCGGGATGGCGCGCCAGCAGCGGTGCCAGCACCCGCTCAATAAACACCGCCTCGCGATCAAAGATGTCGATATCGCTGTCGGTCACTTCGCCGTGGATCAGCAGCGGCATGCCGATGCGCTCGAGCGTCACGAGCACCCTGGTGATCGCCCCGATGTCGCGCACGCCGGCATCCGAGTTGGTCGTGGCCCCGGCTGGATAGAGCTTCACCGCCGTCAGTACCCCCTCGTCAAAGCCCCGCTCCAGATCGGCCGGGTCAATGGTTTCGGTGAGGTAGGCCGTCATCAGTGGCGTAAACCCTGAGGCCAGCGCATCGCCTCCTGCGGCTCGCAGGGCGGCTTGGATGCGCTCGCGGTAGGTCCGCGCCGCCGCCGTGGTGGTGATGGGTGGCCGCAGGTTGGGCATCACGATCGCCCTGGCGAACTGCCGCGCCGTGGCGGGCGCCACCGCCTGCAGCATCGCCCCGTCACGCAGGTGCACGTGCCAGTCGTCGGGCCGGCGGATCGTCAAGGTACGCATCACACCAGCTTGCCGTTCGCGGGCCCCCTGGCCACCTTGAAGGCAAATCCTGCGCCCGTGGCGCGATGACCTCCACCCAGCCTGCCCGCACTGCCCGGGCCTCGGGCATCCCACTGCCTGCCAGCTATGGCGATCGCCAGCGCACCGGACTGACGTCCGGCGATCTGTTTGAAGGCATGGCCGAGCACCTGTTCTTTTCGCTCGGACGCAGCGCCATCGACGCCAGTCCGCACGACCTCTACATGGCGCTCAGCTATGCGGTGCGCGACCGCTTGATGACCCGCCACCTGGCCTCCAAGGATCTGCTGCGCCACCAGCAGCCCAAGGCGGTGGCCTATCTGTCGGCCGAGTTTCTGATCGGCCCCCAGCTGGCCAACAACCTGCTGATGCTCGGCCTGCAGAGCGAAGCGGCCGAGGCACTCGAGCGCTTCGGCATCAGCGATCCCGAGCAGGTGTTTGCGGTGGAAGAGGAGCCGGGCCTGGGCAACGGCGGCCTGGGACGGTTGGCGGCCTGTTACTGCGAATCGCTGGCGTCCCTCGAGATCCCGGCCACCGGCTACGGCATTCGCTACGAATTCGGCATCTTCGATCAGCTGATCAAGGGCGGCTGGCAGGTCGAGATCACCGACAAATGGCTCAAGGGCGGCTGGCCCTGGGAGTTGGTGCATCCCACCAAGGCACAGACCGTCGGCTTCGGCGGCCACACCGAGGTCTGGCACGACGAGCAGAACCGTTACCGGGTGCGCTGGATCCCCTCTCAGATGGTGCTCGGCATTCCCCACGATGTGCCGATCGCCGGCTACCGGGTCAACAGCTGCGGGCGGCTGCGGCTGTGGCGTGCTGAAGCGGCTGAATCGTTCGACTTCCACGCCTTCGACAGCGGAGATTACCACGGCGCGGTCGAATCGAAGGTGGGCTCTGAAACCCTTTCCAAGGTGCTGTACCCCAACGACGGCACGGCGGGCGGGCGGCGCCTGCGGCTGATGCAGCAGCACTTCTTTGTGAGCTGCTCACTGCAGGACATGATCGCCAACCTCAAACGGCGTGGGCTCCCCATCGCCGACTTCCCCCAGCACTGGGCGGTGCAGCTCAACGACACCCACCCGGCGATTGCCGTGGCCGAGCTGATGCGGCTGCTGCTCGATGAGCACGGCATGGAGTGGGAACAGGCCTGGTCGATCACCTCCAGTTCCCTGGCCTACACCAACCACACCCTGCTGCCCGAGGCGCTGGAGCGTTGGGGATTGGATCTGTTTGCCGCGCTGCTGCCGCGCCATCTGGAGCTGATCTACGAGATCAACGCGCGCTTCCTGCAACAGGTGCGTCTGCGCCATCCGGGCAACGAGCAGATCCTGCGGCGTGTGTCGATCATCGACGAGGGCGAAGCCAAGGCGGTGCGCATGGCGCACCTGGCCGTGGTGGGCAGCCACCATGTGAATGGTGTGGCGGCACTGCACAGCGAGTTGGTGAAAACCAACCTGTTTCCGGAGTTTGCGGCGCTGTGGCCCGAGAAGTTCACCAACGTCACCAACGGCGTCACCCCGCGCCGTTGGGTCGCGTTGGCGAATCCAGGGCTCAACGCCCTGCTCAGCGACAGTGTGGGCCCCGGCTGGCCGGTGCAGATCAAGGCCCTCAAGCAGCTGGAGGCCCTGCAGAACGATGAGCCGTTCCTGCAGCGCTGGGCGGCCTGCAAGCTCACGAGCAAGCGCCGCCTGGCCGCACTGATCGAACGGCGCAACGGCCTGCTGGTCGACCCCACCACCCTGTTTGACGTGCAGGTCAAGCGCATTCACGAGTACAAGCGGCAACACCTCAATGCCCTGGGGTTGATCGCCCGCTATCTGCGCATCAAGAGCGGCGACACCGACGGCCTGGCCCCGCGCACGGTGATTTTCGGCGGCAAGGCGGCGCCGGGCTATGCGATGGCCAAGTTGATCATCCGGTTCATCAACGGCATCGCCGATGTGGTCAACAGCGATCCCGACACCAGGGGGTTGCTCAAGGTGGTGTTTCTGGCCGATTTCAACGTGCAGCTGGCCGAAAAGATCTACCCCGCGGCAGATCTGTCGGAGCAGATCTCCACCGCTGGCCTCGAGGCTTCTGGCACCGGCAACATGAAGTTCGCCCTCAACGGCGCGCTCACGATCGGCACCCTCGATGGGGCCAATGTGGAGATCCGCGAGCATGTCGGTCCCGACAACTTCTTCCTGTTTGGCTGCACCACCGACCAGATCGCGGCATTGCACCGCGATGGCTACCGGCCGTGGGAGTGGGTGGCTGCCAGCCCGTTGCTTGAGCAGGTGTTCGCCCTGGTCGAGTCGGGCCATTTCAGCGCCGGCGACAGCGAGCTGTTCAAGCCCCTGGTGCAGAACCTGGTGGGCAGCGATCCCTATGCGGTGATCGCTGATTTCGCCGCCTACCTGGAGGCCCAGGATCGCGTGGATGCAGCCTGGCAGCAGCGCCAATTCTGGCAGCGCATGAGCCTGCTCAACACGGCCCGCAGCGGTTTCTTCTCGTCGGATCGGGCGGTGTACGAATACGCCAGCCGCATCTGGCAGACGCCGCCGGCGCGCGTCGAGATGAGCTGCCCGATCTGATCCGGGCGGCCGCTTGCGCCCTCATGACCGTTCCACGACGGCAGCCACCGTCATCCCCCCCAACTCAACGCAATACTGATTGACCCATGGCGCACCATCAGGTTCTCGTGGTCGGCGGCGGCGCCGCCGGCATCACGGCTGCAGCCCAGTTGCGCCGTGCTCGTGCCGGGCTCGATGTGGCGATCCTGGAGCCCTCGGCCGAGCACTGGTATCAGCCCGGCTGGACCCTGGTGGGTGCTGGGGTCTTTTCCCTGGAGGACACCCGCCGCACCGAGCGCGACCTGATCCCCAGCGGCGTCACCTGGATCCAGGAGGCCGCGGCAGGCTTCGATCCCGACCACAACCGGGTCACCACCAGCGCTGGTCAGACCATCAGCTACGACGTGTTGATCGTGGCCACGGGATTTGTGCTGGCCTGGGACACGATCAAGGGGTTAAGCGCCGCCCTGGGCAGCGGCGGTGTGTGCAGCAACTACAGCAAGGAGTTCGCCCCCTACACCTGGGAGGCGATTCAGGCCTTCAAAGGCGGCAACGCCGTGTTCACCTGCGCGCCCATGCCGATCAAATGCCCGGGTGCCCCGCAGAAGATCGCCTACCTGGCCGACGACGCCTTCAAGCGGCGGCGGCTGGCGGCCAAGGTGATTTATGCCACCGCCACCCCGGGCATCTTTGGTGTGCCGGTGTATGCGGCGCCGCTGCGCGAGGTGGTGGCCCGCAAGGGCATCGATGCCCGCTACAACCATGTGCTCACCGAGGTCAGGGCCGACACCAAGGAGGCGGTGTTCAAGGTCACCGAAGGCGAGACCAGCCGCGAGGAGGTGATTGCCTACGACCTGCTGCACGTCACCCCGCCCATGGCTTCGCCCGCCGTGGTGGCTGACAGTCCCCTGGCCAACGCTTCCGGCTTTGTGGAGGTCGACCAGTACAGCCTGCAGCACGTGCGCTACCCGAACGTGTTCTCCCTGGGTGATGTCAGCGGCATGCCCAACTCCAAGACCGCCGCTGCCGTGCGCGGCCAGGCGCCGGTGCTGGTGGCCAACCTGCTGGCCCACCTCGAGGCCAGGGCGCCGGAGGCGGCCTACGACGGCTACAGCTGCTGCCCGCTGATCACCGGCTACGGCAAAACGATCATGGCCGAGTTCAATTACAAGCAGGAAGCCACGCCGTCATTCCCCCTCGATCCCACCAAGGAGCGCTGGAGCATGTGGTTCGTCAAGCGCAAGATCCTGCCGTCGCTCTACTGGAACCGCATGCTCACCGGCGCCCAGCATGAGCGCCGTTTTGTGCCGGGGGTCAGCCGCTGAGCCCGCTGGCCGCCAGGCATTGGCGGGCAATCTGACCCTCCTCATCGGCCGGGATCTGCAGCAGCCGGAACGGCCCCAGCCACTGCAGTTCGCTGTGCAGGGCGTGGGCCAGCAGCTCGTCGTTCTGGCCGATGCCGCCCGTCAGGGCGATCACATCGACTCCACGCAGCACCGCCGCCATGGCACCGATGCCTTCGATCAGCCGCGCCGTGAACACGTCGATCGCCAGTTGCGCTCTGGCATGCCCTGCGGCCGCGGCCTGGCGCAGCTGCTGCATGTCGCCGCTGAGGTCTGAGAGCCCCAGCAGGCCGCTGCGGTGGTTGAGCCCGTCGTCGAGCTCGGCTGCGCTGATGCCCTGCTGAAGCAGATGCAGCAACAGGCCTGGATCCACTGAGCCGCTGCGGGTGCCCATCACCAGACCCTCCAGCGGCGTGAAGCCCATGGTGGTGGCCTGGCTGTGGCCGCCGGAGATTGCACACAGCGAGCAACCGGCCCCCAGATGGCAGCTGATCAGCCGCAGCCGGGCCAGCTGCTCATCACTGCTGCCCTCTTCCCGGTGGATGGCCGCCACGGTTTCGGCCACATGCTGGTGGTTGAGACCGTGGAAGCCGAAGCGGCGCAGACCCCGTTCGCGCCAGTCGGCTGGCACGGCGTAGGTGTGCTGCGCAGGCGGCAGGGTGCGGTGAAAGGCCGTGTCAAAACAGGCCCATTGCTCGAGCTGCGGCAGCCGCCCGTGAATCCAGCGCATCAGCTGCAATGCCGGGGCGTTGTGCAGCGGGGCCAGGGGCACCAGCTGTTCAAGGCCTGCCAGAACTTCGGCATTCACGCGGGAGGGAGCGCTGAACTGCTCGCCGCCATGCACCACCCGATGACCCACCAGCTGCAGCGGCTGCTGCGGCGCGGCCAGCAGCGGTGCCAGCCAGCCATCGAGCAGGGCGTCCACGAGCTGGGGTTGCTGCGGTTGCCAGCTGCGCTGTTCGCTCCACAACCGTGCGAACTGCGTTGCGCCATCGCCCTCTGTGCTGATAGGGCTCAAGAGTTGGACTTTGAGGGTCGAACTGCCGCTGTTGATCACCAGCAGCGTTGGCTCCGGGCGAGTGGTCCGTGTCACGCAACTGGCCTGTCGTCTTGCATGCTCCCACCCTGCAGGAGCTGTACGGAGCTGTCAGCCTCCGGCTGATGATTCGCCGGAGCGTGGCTGCTCAGCGCAGCAGGGTGCCCTTGCTTTCCTTCAACTCCTTCCAGATCTTGCGGATCTCGGTGTAGGCCTGTTCCTGGCTGATCTTGCCGTTGCTCTGCAAACCGACGATTAGTCCCACCCGATCGGCAAAGCTCTCGAGGTTCTGGTGGAACACCAGCCGCTGGGGACTCCAGTCCTCCCCCCGGTAGCTGGAGTGGGATTCCATCGGTGACTGCACCGTTTTCAGTGGGTTGTCGGACCCTGGGTCCGGATCGGGAACGGCTGCCGGATGAACCACAGACAGGGGCCTGAATTGCAACAAGCAACACTAAAAAACCATTGGTTAAG
>Ga0194123_10005522_pt1 | contig 13521 bp, 19 predicted proteins | sample TA2MahsurfametaG_5_FD_155479 | JGI IMG/M metagenome (GOLD analysis project Ga0194123, IMG submission 155479) | Freshwater microbial communities from Lake Tanganyika, Tanzania - TA2015023 Mahale A surface | ecosystem: Environmental > Aquatic > Freshwater > Lake | place: Tanzania: Lake Tanganyika... | reverse complement strand
CGAGGGGCAGTTACCGCAGTTAGTGATGGCTGCATGGCCGCAGATCCTTGCAAGTGCCGATCAGGTGACCGCTCCACCACAACTGCGGGCGCTGCATAGTGACGACGGCGAGGTCTGGGTGCTGGCACCGAAGTGGGAGGGCCATAACCTCCGCGGCGGCCTCGTGGCGGTGGGCCGCTTCATCAATACGCCCGTGCGGCTGCGAGATATAGACCGCCCGCTGATGACGTACACGATGCGTTTTCCGCATCGGCCATTGGCGGGCTACTTGGAGGCGGGGTTGCTGTTGGTTTCGGAAAACTAGAAGTATGGACATCCTCCAGCTGCGCACCGAACTTGAGACGCTGCTGGTGAACAGCCTGGGTCTGTACACGTTGCCAAATGGTGCGGAGACCCCGGCGGTGTCGGTCCGCGCCCCCGGTGAGCGCATGACTGCCGGCACCACAGTGAGGGGCGTGGAACTGGTGCTGATCCGCGATCCCGACATGGCCCCGATCTCGCAGTACAGCAACCAAGCCGCCTTCCGCACGTGGACCGCGTTCCTCGTGGACTGGAACAACGACACCGACCTAGAGCCGCTGGTGGCGGCAGTGGTGGAGGAGTATCCCGGCACCACGGTGGCCACGGTATCCGTTCCCGAGGGCGTGGGACCCATGCATCAAGTACGACTTGGGATCCAGGGCAACCCGGCCCCCACCTTTGACTGCTGAACCGGGAACCTAGAACCATGAACCCAGGCACCTACAACATCCGTCCTCAGCGCCGGGCTGATTTCCAGCTCAACCTGACGTTCAAGACCAGTGAAGGCGACGTAATCGACCTCACCAACTACACCGTGCTGGCGCAGGTCTGGGACAAGTGCCGCACCACCAAATACGGCGACTTTTCGGTGGATACCGCGGACGAAGAAGAAGGCAACGTGGTGCTGACGCTGGGTTATGAAATCACCGAGGTGCTGCCCGATGAGGCGTACTACGACGTGATGCTGATCAGCGAAATCGACGGGTTACGGCAGTACTACTTGGAGGGCATCGTGCGTCCCAGCCAGGGATACACGGAACCTGAGGAGGTCTGATGTCGGACATCTATATCAACGTCGTTCCCAACCAGACCGAGGTTGAGGTTGTCGAAACGCAGGTCAACACGGTTGAGCTGTTAGTTCCTGGTGCGGATGTCATTGAGGTCAACACCCCCGGCAAAACTGGGGCAACAGGTGCCACTGGTCCGATTGGCATCACAGGCGCCACAGGCGCAAGTGGTACACCAGGCATCAACGGCACCACGGGCGCCACCGGCGCGACCGGGTTGACTGGAACAACAGGACCAACCGGCCCTCAAGGCAGCACCGGCGCCACAGGACCTCAAGGCAGTACAGGTGCTACCGGGGCGATGGGCCCGACTGGTCCCCAAGGTCCTACGGGCATCCAAGGTTCTACCGGACCACGGGGTACAACAGGTCCAACCGGTGTAATTGGCGCCACAGGTATTCAAGGCAACCGTGGCTCTACGGGTGCTACAGGCATCACGGGTAATCCCGGCACCACCGGCGCTACGGGTATTGCGGGACCGACTGGTGCTACAGGTCCTGTAGGTGGTCAAGGTGCCACGGGGCCTCAAGGCACTACAGGTGCCACAGGCATCCAAGGACCGAATGGTACGACAGGTGCGACAGGACCTTTAGGACCCAGCGGCACGACAGGTCCTATAGGTGCAACTGGTGCGACAGGTCCCAAAGGTTCAACGGGTAGCACCGGCCCACGGGGTTCGACTGGAGCATCGGGCATTATCGGCATCAGTGGCGCCACGGGCAGCACCGGCCCGCAGGGCACCACGGGCCCAACTGGTGTTGCCGGTCCGACGGGCGCCAGCGGCCCGCAGGGCATCCAAGGCATCCAAGGTGCCCCCGGTCTCGGTATCACGTTCAAGGGCCAGGTCGCCACCACGGGCGATCTGCCTACCCCCGCGGCGCAGGGGGATGCCTACATCGTCCAAGCGGATGACAGCTTCTGGGTATATGACACCACCAACGGCTGGGTCAGCGGTGGTTCCATCCAAGGCCCGCAGGGTGTGTCGGGCCCCATGGGCGCCACGGGTCCGGTAGGCAGCACTGGCGCAACGGGCCCTCTTGGCGAAACCGGCCCCAGCGGCCCAACAGGACCCGTCGGTATTACTGGCGCCACCGGCCCTATAGGCGAGACCGGCCCCATTGGCATTACGGGTGCCACTGGCGTTACGGGTAGCACCGGCGCTACGGGTGCAACTGGCGAAACAGGTCCGGCTGGAGCAACCGGTGTTCAAGGTACCACAGGTCCCACCGGCCCCCAAGGCGCTACGGGCGTTGCTGGCGCAACCGGCGCCACTGGCCCGCAGGGTGTGTCCTCCAGCATCTTCAACTACAAAGCCGAGACCAGCATCACCAGTGGTAACCCCGGTGACGGGAATCTGCTCTGGAACAATGCCACGCAGATCAACGCCACCAGCATCAATGTCAACCACCGCACGGAGGAGAACACTGACATTGACATCTTCTTGGCGCAGATCAGGAACGGCGAGCGGTTCACGATCCAGGACCGCACTGCCAGCGCCAACTACCAAATCTGGCAGGTCAATGGCACCCCTACCAATACCAACCCCGGCACCGCCAATAGCTACTGGACGTACCCGGTCACGCTGATCTCTTCAGCTGGAACGGGCACCACCAACTTTGCTGACAACCACTCAGTTTTCCTTGCCATCACCAGTGGCATCCAAGGTGCCACTGGCGCTACAGGTCCTGTTGGTGCTACTGGCGCCACTGGCGTTCAAGGCCCCACGGGCCCGATTGGTATTACGGGCGCCACGGGTCCAGCTGGCACGAATGGCACTGATGGTGCAACGGGTCCCCAAGGTGCGACAGGTCCGATTGGTATTACGGGAGCCACCGGCCCTACAGGTCCAACTGGCGTTGTAGGCAGCACTGGTGCAACCGGACCACAGGGTACAACCGGAGTCGCCGGCCCAACTGGACCTACGGGAGCTACAGGTGCCACGGGTCCGCAAGGTGCCACCGGAGCAGAACCCGCCGAAATTGACGGCGGCGCGTACTAGAACACGGAAACCTAGCAAGTCCGGCTACATAGCCACCAGGACAGCCACATGGCACTGATCAAGCTCAAGCGTTCCGCTGTTGCGGGCAAAATCCCGACTACGACTGATCTAGCTCTCGGTGAGCTGGCAATCAATACGTTTGACGGGGCCATCTACATGGAACGCAATACCGGGACACCGGAGGTGATCAGGATTGCGTATGCCAATCAGGACTATGGGCTGATCACGGGGTCTGTGAACGGGACGCTTGACTACGGCGCACTGACCTAATGGCAACCCAAGTTCAAATCCGGCGTGGTACTACTGCGCAACATGCAGCCTTTACCGGAGCTGCGGGTGAGGTCACTGTAGACACCGATAAAGGAACGGTTGTCATCCACAACGGCTCCACTGCGGGCGGTTTTCCTGCGCTGCGGGAGGATGCCAGCAACTCTGCGTTGGCCCTGGGCTCTGCCGGCACCCCAAGCCTTAAGTTCACCGGCGACACCAACACCGGCATTTATTCACCCGGCGCAGACCAAGTAGCCATCAGCACTAATGGTACGCAACGGCTAACTACGGACACCGCAGCAGTTACGTCAACACTTCCCGTGGTTCATCCACTTGGAGCTGCTGCCACCCCAAGTCTTACTTTTACTGGCGATCTAAACACAGGTATTTATTCACCTGGAGCAGATCAAGTAGCGGTAGCAACTGGTGGGACTGGGAGGTTGTTTGTTGATGCGAGTGGGAATGTTGGTGTTGCAACAAGTTCTCCAGGGGCGAAGTTTGATGTTAATGGAAATATACGCGCCAATGGAGACATTGTTGTCAACAGCTCGACAGCCGCTTACACGCTTGGCACTGTTAGTGATACCTCGCTAGAGCTGGGTACGTCTGCAAGCGCAACACCCAGAATGGTCTTCAGGGTGGGGGCAACTGAGAGGGCAAGATTTGACTCAAGTGGGCGATTAGGCGTGGGGACTTCTTCACCTAGCGCAAGCTCACTGCTTGACGTTAATGGCAATGCACGAATTGGAAGTGCCGGTAATTTTGATACTGATACTCGATTGTTAGTTGCCAGCACAGGTGGCAATGCGTACATACAAATTCAAGGTGCAGATAGCACCGGCACCGTTGGATTAAAACTGGGTCGCAATTCTTCTGCCAATAATGCTGGTTTTGATTGGAGCGCCTCCACGGATAAGTTAACCTTCCGTACTGGCGGAACGTCTGCGGCAATGACGATTGATGCGTCACAGCGAGTAGGCATAGGGACTAGTTCGCCCGCAGCCGAATTACAAATTAACAAAAGCAGTGATGTAGGACTTGCCCTATCCAATTCAAGCTCGGTAACGTCTGGCAATCGCGCAAGTATTTATTGTTTAAACTCTGCTAATAGCACTGTTGGAAAGATTCGCTTTGGAGCGGTAACAGATAACGTTGGCACAGAGATTCAATTTTATACCCGCCCTGCCGCAGGATCCTTAACGCAGTCCATGACATTGGATTCGTCAGGGCGTTTAGGGATTGGCACTACGAGTCCTGGAACCAAGCTTCATCTTGAGGAAAGTTCAACAGACTGTCGATTAAGAATTATAAGCGGAACAACATTTGACGCTGCTATTCAGTTAGGCGATACTGCATCATTTAGTCAAGGTGCAATTATTTACGACAATGCAGCAGATGCACTTCGTTTTCAAGCCAATGGTTCCGAACGCGCCCGCATCGACTCCAGCGGACGCCTCTTAGTTGGCACGTCTTCTAGCTTTGACGCACACTGCACATTGCAGATCGCCAATCAATATGCGGCGCAATTCTTCAGATGGGGTTCTGATGGATGCGAGGTTTATATTGGCTCCGCTAGAGGCAACCAGGGTAGCCCATCTGCTCTTAACAATTCGGACAATATTGGCGCATTGAACTTTAGGGGACATGACGGAAGCGCATATAGAACCGGTGCTTCCATTGCTGGGGTTGTTGATGGAGGCGTGGGATCAAGCGATTTTCCAGGTCGCCTAGTGTTCTCGACTACTGCCGACGGGTCGAGTTCTCCGACGGAGCGGATGAGGATCGGTGCTAACGGAGAAGTGACTGCTCAACAATCGGCTGCAGGATTGGGCTGCTATGGCGCAGATTCAAGCTCTGCAAGTTACACGGGTGCTCAGCGTTATGGAAACGTCGCAAGAAGTGCTAACAGCGCTTACAGTTTTTTCACCGTATGGTCTGGAAATTATTCGGACATAGAGTTTAACCTTCGCGGTGACGGCACGGGTCTTTGCGATGGATCATGGACTGGCGGTGGTGCTGACTACGCGGAATACTTTGAATGGTCTGACTCCAACCCCGACGCAGCAGATCGTCGCGGCATCAGCGTTGTCCTAGACGGTGACAAGATTCGTGAGGCCGCTGCGGGAGAAGATCCCATCGGCGTGATCTCCGGCAACCCCAGCGTGGTCGGCGACTCAGCGTGGAACAAATGGAGCGGAAAGTATCTTCGTGACGAGTTCGGTTCCTACACCCAAGAAGACTACGAAGTTGAAGATGAAGATGGCAACACCGTCATCCAGCAACGCCGCAAGCTCAATCCTGTTTACGACCCAGATGTGGAATACATTTCCCGCGAGCAACGCCCCGAATGGGATTGCGTTGGCTTGATGGGCAAGCTACGCATCCGCAAAGGTCAGATCACCGGCTCTCGTTGGATCAAGATGCGCGACATCAGCGACTCTGTTGAAGAGTGGTTAGTGCGCTAAGCCCAGTAGTCCCCTTCCCTAACAGACGGGCAACTGTCCTAGTCACGCCAGTCGATTGCACTTAAACTCATACAGAACGGATCTGCATCATGGCTGAATCAACTCCAACTCCCACCACGATCTTTACCTGGAAGATTGCGCAACTGGAGCGTGAGTGCTCTGACGGCTTTGTGTTTACGTCCCACTACACCGTAGACGCGAATGACGGCACCTATTCCGCTGGCGCATACGGCTCTGTCGGCTTTCAACGCCCAGAAAAGCTGATTCCTTACGCTGATTTGACGGAGGATCTGGTGGTGTCTTGGACACAAGAAGCCCTGGGTGGCGACGAAAAGGTAGCCGAAATCCAAGCTGCCCTTGAAGCCAACATTGCTGAACAGCGCCAGCCCACTAAAGCCTCTGGCGTGCCCTGGTGACACCGAGGCTAACAGTGCACTAAAAAACAAGGATCAGCAGCGCGGCAACACTCTGATCCCGACCGATCCAACAGGGGTTGGGTCGATACACTGATTCTACAGCACAGACCCTGGGAATCGCCACGTGCCTGTCAAGTCCAAAACCGCACTGGGTCGCGTTGAGTTCAAGCCCGGCAAACCCAAGCGCACCAGCATCGGGCAGGGCCAACACTCCCGCCCGCGCAACCGCAAAAAGCTCCGCGGCCAAGGTAAAGGCTGATGCCCCCTTGGCTCTGGCGCAGCATTGTCGGTGTCTCCGCCACCATCGTCGTGGTGGCTGGAGCACAGTGGGCTTCGTGCCGTTTCTACATACTTCCTAAGGTTGTCTTCCCCTGGTACGCCAAATACATCGGCACACCCCAGGGCAAGTCGATTGATCCAGCGCCAATGGGCTGCACGGATAGTGACTCGCGCACAGTTGCCGTCATGATGGGTGTGCTGACAACGCTGATTTCGTTGTCGCGCAAAGCGGAATGACGCCCCGGCTCCACCTGATCGGAATTTTCCACACCCGCTCCACGCCCGAATACAGCCACTGCGCCTTCACCGGCAAGGCCATGCGCTTCCCCCGCATGATGCAGGCCCAGGGCTTTGAGGTGATTGAGTACAGCAACTACGGCTCAGCGGCTGGAGCAACCGAGCACGTGGAGATGCTGGACGAGGCCACGTACCAGCGCCTGTATGGCGCCCGCGAGGCCACCGCGTTCTACGGCGACTTAGCGGTGGTGGGCAGCGAAGGCCACCGCCTATTTGAGCAGCAGCTGGTGCGTGAGCTGGAGCAACGCCTTGGTGTAGGTGACATTGTTTGCCACCCCTTCGGCCACGCCCACGAAGGCTTGCTGGAGCGCTTCCCTCAGGCCCTTCACGTGGAGACCGGCATCGGCTACCCCACGCTAATGAAGGGCAGCTTCCGCATTTTCGAGAGTTATGCGTGGATGCATTACCACCAAGGCCGCGAGGGCCGCAACGGTCACAGCTACGAATGGGTGGTGCCGAATTACTTCGACCTCAACGACTGGGACGTGAGTTACGAGAAGGGCGAGTACCTGGCGTTCTTGGGGCGGATCTGCCAGATCAAGGGCATGGACACGATCCGCGCCATTGCAGACCACAGCAAGTGGCCGATTGTGCTGCACGGCCAGGGCGACCCCTCTGACTGGAGCCACCCCAACATTGAGTACCGCGGGCCGATCCACGGCAAGGCCCGCAGCGACTTCCTGCGTGGTGCGCGTGCAGCGCTGATGCCCAGCGTCTTTACCGAGCCATTTGCCGGCTCCGGCGTGGAGGCCATGCTGTGCGGCACCCCGCTGATCTCGGTGGACTACGGCGCGTTTACCGAGACAGTGGTGCCTGAGGTGACAGGTTTCCGGTGCCACACCCTGCAGGACTGGCTGGACGCAATCGAGCGGGTGGATGAACTGAGTCGCCGTACTGTGGCGTATGTCACCCGCAAGCGCTATAGCTTAGAGGGATGCGGTATTAAGTACTCCGACATCTTCCACAAGCTCCATGACCTATACCGCAACGGCTGGTACGAGCTTCGGAAACCTAGGTGAGCGCTTGTTTTCACTCGTGATTGAGGTCATCGCAGCCATTGCCGGGGCATCGCTTTCAATAGCTGCCATGGGTATAGGCGGTATGAACCGTAGAAATAATGAAGACAGGATGGCGGTGATCAAGCTGACCGCTGCTGTGGAGCATGTCGCTTCCCGCCTTGAAACACTCCACATTGACGTGAAGGCCACTAGCCACGAAACCTTTGCCCGCCTGAACGAGGTGGAGCAACGCCTCGCCAAGTTAGAAGCAATCCGCTAGGGGCAAGCTAGTGTGTGAGGGTAGACCCCACGAGTTTGCACTTTTTACATGGATCCCACAAGCATTGCAATCGTCGCCGTTGTGATCGCGGCTGCCTCCGAGGTGATTTCCTACTTACCCATCCGCGAGAACGGCGTGGTGCAGGTAGCCGTCAAGATTTTGAAGCTGCTGTTCCCCAAGCGTTGAATTTTTGATGGCTGTCAAGCTGCGCGATTTCTTCGCCCACTACAGAGGCGAACCCCACCAGCTTGCGGCGGTGGAACTCCTCGCCAGCCAAATGCCGGCCTCCTTGCTAAAGAACGATGCGGAGTGGGTGGAAGTCTTCCGCTCCGCCCCAGCCAGCAAACCCAAAGCCACCAATACCTGGGAGGGCGTCTACGCCTCCGCCAAGGCAGCTGGTGCCAAGTACCCAGAGCTGGTGTCTGCCCAATGGGCGTTGGAATCGGGCTGGGGCCAGCACACCAGCGGCAAACACAACTACTTCGGCCTCAAGGGCCCCGGCACTTCGGCTATCACGCAGGAGGTGATCAAGGGCAACACGATCACCATCACCGACGAGTTCCTGAATTTCAAAGGACTCGACGAGTGCGTGCAGTATTTGGTTGACCGCTGGTACTGCAACTGGAACGGCTACACAGGCGTCAATGCTGCCCCCAACCGCAACGCTGCGGCCAAGGAACTGTTGCGCCAGGGGTATGCCACCGACCCAAGCTATGCAGAAAAAGTCGTCCGTCTGATGGACGAAAAAGCGCCGCTGTCCAAGCCCGTAGCACCCGCCTCCAAGTTCACGCCCCAGTCACCGTTTTCCACCAAGGTGACCCCGCACATCACCTACGGCGAGCTGTGTCTCAACGAAAACGCTCGCCGCTTCATCCGCCAAGACCAGTGCAACATCGCGCTGGAGCTTTGTGAGTTCGCCGAGAAAGCCCGCGCCCACTTCGGCGGGAAACCGATAATCATTACCAGCGGCCACCGCCCCCTTGCCATCAACGCCTCCGTGGGTGGTGCCACCAATAGCGAGCACTTGTACAACTTCGGCTGCGGTGCGATCGACTTTTACTTGGACGGGGTTTCTGTACAAGTCCTCCAGGACTGGTGCGATAAGAATTGGCCGTTTAGCCTTGGTTATGGAGCCATCAAGGGCTTTGTGCATCTTGGCATCCGTGCTGGCCGAAACCGCGTCCGTTGGGACTATTGACGAGGATCTGTATAGCGCGGGGCGAAGTACGTGGCACGTGCCATCTCATAGAAAGTCCACGCCTGCCAATCTTGCCGGTGCCTGCGCACCATGCCCGCGAAGGAAACTTCCCAGTATCCTCCGGTTTCATCCTTGACGAACTCAATGGTGGGCGCTGGCATAGGAGACGTTTCATCGCACATGGCTAAGTTCCCGGAGACATGATGGACTGGATGGTGCCCAAGCTCTCCTTGTCGGCCGAGGCTCAGCTGGAGCACAACGTCCGATTGATGCGCGAGGAAGGCCCCTCTGACATTGAAGGCACCATCCGCATCGCCTGCTCGCTGATCCAACAAAATGCAATGCAGCAAGCGATCATCCGCCAGGCGGTGGGGCACATCGCCCAACTAGAGATGGAGCAGCTGCTAGGCGGCCCAAAACCGCGCCTTTGCTTCCTGAGGAAGCTGATGGAGCGACTTGGTGTTAAACACATCTGAGGTGTTGAGCTTGTAGCGGATTTTGCGGTAGGTGTTTTCCAGCAACTGGCGCACCCGTTCCCGACTGACGTAGAAGGTTTTGGACATCTCCATGTAGCTCTGCGGTGGATTGCCATCTAGGCCCCAGCGCATGATCAGCATCTGCTTTTCGCGGTCATCCAAGAACTGCACTGCGATCCGCAGGAAATCGGAGTATTCCGACATCAATGCCTGCTCCATGGCGTCAGTGCCATCAGGGTCATGTGGATCACTGATCAGTTCCACGAGCATGGAACCCTCACCGTTTTGAGTATGAGCGTCAAGGGAAGCAGGGATCTGCATGGCACGCACCATGAAAAGGCGCACGTCTGCAGGCTCCACGCCAAAGCGTTCGGCGAGTTCATCAATGGTTGGCATCCGCCCCAGTTGCTGCCCGAGTTCCCGCGTGGCCCGGTTCCAGTTGGTGGCCATATCAGCGATTTTGCCAGGCAACCGCATCACCCGTTCCTTGGTGCTGATCGCCCGCGTCATCGCCTGGCGAATCCACCAGTAGGCATAGGTGGAGAACTTGTAGCCACGAGTGGGGTCAAATTTTTCCACGCCACGAATCAAGCCGATATTCCCCTCTTGGACTAAGTCCATCAGGTCAAGGTGCTTAACGACGCGATGGTACTTTTTAGCGGCCATCACGACGAGGCGAAGGTTACATTGCACCATGCGGTTTGCGGCCCGCTCCCCGGCCTTCACAACTTTCTGCTCCTCAGGAGTGAGGGGCCGCCTCTCCTCCTTTAGTGCCATCATGCGCTGGATCTTGCGACCCAGGGCAATCTCCTCATCTGCGGTGAGCAAGCGGTACTTACCGATGGAGTTGAGGTAAGTGTCAACGGCTGTGGCCACTGGTCTGAGTACGAACGAAGGATTTAAGGGTGTGGGACCGAAGGCACCCAGGACATTGGAGCACAGCGGCTCTGAGAGCCGCCTGCATCCGCGCTCTGGAATCCAAAATGTCATTGCTGTGGCGCGAATCCCAAAACGCCGCCAGCGCCGCATCCAAGTAATCAGCCACCGCTCAATCGTTGGTAGCCGATGGTGCCGAGTATTCCTCATACATCGCCACCATCTCCAGCACGTAGAGCGCAAAGGCCACGTGCATCGACACAGTTTGCTTGTTGGGTGGCGTCATGGGATACGACTCACTCCACCAGTGCCGAAAAGCACTCTCAAGTTCAGCTGCGTTCATGAGTTTCCGTATAGGACTGGAACAGGTTGGTGTAGAGGGAATGGAAAGGATGGTTGGGATCATCCCGCCCGTCACGGCGATAGAGATCATCCAGTAGGTCTTGCCGTAGTTGCTGGACGATGGGGTGGCAGTCCGGGTTCATGTGATGGGTCAAGCAACGTCCCAGCATCGCGGATAGTCAGGCTCCTCGGAAGCGTGAATCCGAAGTTCATCCTGAAAAATTTTCCGTAGCTGGAGCGCCGCCTGCTCTGCCCGCTCATACGTGACCCACGAACAAGCATCCGTGCGCGTTTCAGTCAACGCGATGCCGCTGGATTGGGTGTCGTACAAAGCGGCTAACCACCGTTCCCCGACTGAGATGACGTAACGGGTCATCTGCCTGTAATGCACTACAGCAGCGACAGTAGCCGATGCTCCGCGGTTGGCTACACCGGTGTTGTAAATCCGATGAGTCTTATGCGTCGTCTGCCGAACTGGAGCTGCTGCGACCTTTCACGCGCTTGCGTACAGACTCCTGCCAGGTATCGGCGTCGAGCGATAGCGCCTTGTCGTATTCAGCGCGGTAGGTCATCTCAAGGCTTTTATAGATCAGGTCACGCAGCAGAGCGGTGATCTTTTTGCCCTCACGTTCCGCGAGCTTTTCGGCCAACTTGTAGCGATGCGGATCCAGCAGCAACTGGCAGTAGTACTTATTGCCGTGCTGGATGGGCATTGGTCCTGTCTGTAGTCTCGTACACTATAACCTAATGCACTACACGTCACCAACGGATGTCGTCGTCTACGCGCTTGCGCCACGCATTGGCTTGAGCTTTCCGCGCCCCCGTCCTCTGCTTGGTGCAGCCGCTTCTGACTTCCTGTGCAAACTCCAAAAATTGAGCAGCCCGCTGCAGATCAGCCGTCGTAGCTGAACGGATAGCGAGTTGGAGCCGCTCCATCACGATCTGCCGCCCGGTGCGATTGATCACACTCCACGCGCAGAACAAGGTGTTCGGGGCACTGGTACAAAGCTGCTTTCCGAGCAGCGTAGGCATCCTTTGCCTCAACGACTATTACATAAACCCCACCATGCCGCGACTTGAGGTAGCAGTTGTACGCCAGCGGCTTCATGATGAAAGTAAGTCCAAGGTAAGTCAATGGCTCAAAAAAGCCCCCGCGCCAAGGCCAATGCCATCGAGAACTACGCCAACAGCAACATACCCCGTGAGGAAAAGGCATTTGGCGAATTTATGTATCACGCGGAGCTGCTGCGCAAAGGCCACCTGGGCATCCACAGACAGGACTTAAAAACCCTGCCTGCGAAGTATCAGCAGATCATCCGCGACCTATGCGAGTACTGACTTCACTTAGCCTCAGCCCAACTGTCACCGATCTTGGCCTCCGCCAAGGCTGGAACATCCCCGAGCCACTCCGCTTCAGCATCCTGCATGACTCCGGTGAGCTGATCCGCCCAGGTCTCGGCGTGCTCCTCCACCACCAGCAGGATCACCTCGTCATGTACTACACCCGCCAGCTTGACGGTGTCTTCGCCATCGGCGTGGAGCAACGGCCACAGCTTCCCGAGGGTACGTTTCAGCACGGCAGCACCAGCCCCTTGGATTGGGGTGTTGCAGCGGACGGTGACGGAGTTGTGATCACCGAGTAGGAAGCGCCGCAGCCCGGAGTTACGGATCCGCGTGGATGGCAACCTGCCGCTTGGTGTACGAGCCGCGTTGTCGTTGTCGAGTTGCCAGCGATGGATGCCTTTGTACACGGCGTGGAACTTGTTGCGGATCTCAGCGGCCTCCTCCAGTGACATTTGGATGCCCATGGCTCCGGCGTAGTTCCGAAGCCCCTTGGCACCAGAGCCGTAAAGCAAACCGAAGTTGGCGGACTTAGCGATCTGCCGCTGATCCTTGGTGATTTCCTCCTCGCTGACGCCATAGATCTGCATGGCGGTGAGGGTATGCAGGTCCGTGCCCTGCTGGAACGCTTGGATCATCAGCTCATCCTCGGCTTCAGCAGCAGCAAGCCGCAGCTCCATCTGCGCGTAATCCGCCGCCACCAGCTTCCATCCCTCGGGTGCGGTGACGCACTGGCGAAATCGAATGTCCCGCGGCACCTGCTGAAGGTTCGGCGCATTGCAGCTCATCCGCCCCGTATCCGCCCCGAGCTGGATATAGCTGGCGCGAATGAAGCCGTCCTTGTGCTGGTGCGACAGCAGCGACTCCACCATCTGGCGCCGTTTCTCCACCCGCTTCCACGCCAGGTATTGCGCGATCACCGCATGATCTGCCGCATAATCCCGCAAAGCAGCCCTACTGGCACTGGGGTTGCCGTTGGGATCCACGGGCTCCTTACCAAGTAAGGCGGTGAACACGGCCCGCAGTTGCACCGGACTGTTGAGATTGAAACCGGCTGGAACCTTCTGTGCCCCACGCCCATGGGCTTTGGCGTTGAGGTTGATGGTGCCATCGGCTAACCGCGGCAGCTTGTTGCCGGGCGGCAGAGCTTCATCCAATGAGGCGATGAACTCCTCACCGAGGCGTTCATGATCCTC
>Ga0194123_10005517_pt1 | contig 13529 bp, 9 predicted proteins | sample TA2MahsurfametaG_5_FD_155479 | JGI IMG/M metagenome (GOLD analysis project Ga0194123, IMG submission 155479) | Freshwater microbial communities from Lake Tanganyika, Tanzania - TA2015023 Mahale A surface | ecosystem: Environmental > Aquatic > Freshwater > Lake | place: Tanzania: Lake Tanganyika... | reverse complement strand
TCGGCTCGCTGGCCTGGCGTTGGCCTGGCAGCTGCGCCCGTGAAGCGCGAACCGATAATTTCCTTGCATGCGTAGTCAGACCCTGGATCAGCTGCGGCAGCTCTTTCGCCTGCTGCCGCCGCAGCGCGTCAGGGCTCTGCGGGTGCTGATGCCGTTGTCGTTGCTGCCGGGGGCCCTTGATCTGGTGTGTGTCTGGTTGATTGCCAGGCTCACGGGCTCCCTGGTGAGCAATGGCTTTTCTCCCCTGATGCCGGCGCGCGTGATGGCCGCTCAGGAGCCCTATCAACAGAGCATCGCGTTGATTGCTCTGTTTGTGCTGTTTTGCTGGCTGGCCTCGGCGGCCAAGCTTGGCCTTCGCTTTCGCCAGCAGAGGCTATCGGCGCGGATCTGGCGCGATCTATCGGATCTGATGTATGCCCGCTTGTTGCAACAGCCTTGGGCGTTTCATCTCAGTGAAAGTTCCGCTGAACTGAGCTCACGGGTGCTGGCCAATCTCAATCATCTGGCCGCCAATGTGATCACGCCCTTGCTGCAGTTGATCAGCGGCGTGGCCTCGATTCTGCTGTTGTCGCTGGGGATTGTCTGGATTGGCCGGTGGCTCTCTGTGGCCCTGGTGATCGGTTTGGTGATCGCGTATTTGATGGTGTCGGTTTCTGTGACGCCACGGCTTCGGGCAGCCAGCAACATGCGCTTGGCGATGGAAGCGCGCTCCTCGCAGCTCCTGCTCGAATCAATGCATGCCGTTCGCGATATTCAGCTCACCAGCAGCGAATCTTATTTCTCGGCTCAGTTTGGTCGTGCTACTGAAGAATCGCGGCAAAGCATCTGGATTGCCGAATGGCTGCCGGAGCTTCCGCGTGGATTGATTGAGCCCCTGGGGATCACGATGATCTTTGCGGTGGGGGCGCTGCCTGCGCTGCTCAGCAGTGATCCCACCCGGGTGCAAGCAATCCTGCCCTTTCTGGCCACCATCTCGGTAGCCGCCCTGCGGCTCACGCCTCCCTTGCAGGATGCTTTTCGGGCTGTCACCCGGATCCGAGGCTCCTTGCCACTCCTGGCCGATTCGGTAGCCCTGCTCCAGCTCCCGAACGATCGCCCCACGCTGCAATCCCCCGGTGTGCCCTCGCCGGCGGGAGTGACCCCGCGGCATTTCATCCGGCTGAGGGATGTGTGGTACCGCTACCCCAGCTCCCACGACTGGGTGCTGAAAGGGGTGCATCTCACGATCCCTGTGGGTTCGCGCGTTGCCCTTGTGGGCGCCACCGGTAGTGGAAAGAGCACCATCGCCAATCTGCTGCTTGGGCTGCTTACGCCCGGTGCCGGAGCTCTGGAGCTTGATGGTATCGCCGTGGATGCTCTGGAGCTGCCGGCGTGGCAGGCCAACTGCGCCCATGTGCCTCAGGAGATTCATCTCCTCAATGGCACCGTGCTCGCCAACGTGGCGTTTGGAGAGGCACCTGAAGCGGTGGATGAGCACCAGGTGTGGGAAGCGCTGGAGGCCGCCCAGCTCGATGAGCTGATGGCGCAGCTGCCGGAGGGGCTGCAGACCCAGGTGGGTGAAAACGGGCTGCGTTTATCCGGCGGCCAGCGCCAGCGGCTGGCTCTGGCCAGGGCTTTTTACCGGCGTTCGGGTTTCCTGGTGCTGGATGAGGCCACCAGCGCGCTCGACAACCGCACTGAATCGGAGGTGATCGACGCTCTGGAGCTGGTGGGGCGCCGCTGCACCACCTTGGTGGTGGCTCATCGCCTCAGCACCGTGCGGCGCTGCGATCGGATCGTGGAGCTGGAAAACGGAGTGGTGAAGGCTTACGGGAGCTTTGCTGAGCTGCAGCAGGAGTCGCAAGCCTTTGATGCCATGGCACGCCTCGAGCTGGAGGGAGAAGCCTTGCGTCAGGCTTAGGGGCAATCGGTTGGCTGGCTGGCCCCGGGGCTCAGGCTTTGGACTGATTCTCACATAGCTTGAACTCGTCGAGGCATTGATTGTTGAGCTATATGGCGTCGCCTCAGAGCAAGACGCTCAAAGAGCTGTCTCATTTGATGGGACGTTTGCCGCCTCGCTTGCGTCGCAATATCTGGCTCATGTTTCCCGTGTCAATTGTGCCGGGATTTCTGGATGCTGCATCAATCGCTGTTGTTGCATGGATGGTTTCCACTTTGTTGGGCACCAAGCTGCGGTATGGACAGCCGCCATTTGCTACCTGGTTTGCGGATCGTTTTGAACTTGCGCTCTGGCTGATTGCACTCTTTGTAGCGCTGTCTTGGCTTCGTTCCTTGACACGTCTAGGGATCGCCGCCTTGCAGGAGCGCTTGACGGGTCAGCTATGGCTTTGGTTGTCGGAATCAATTTATGCCAGGATCCTCTCTCAGCCGTATGAGTTTCATCTCGATAAGAATGATAAAAAGCTCGCCACGCAGCTCCTTTCCAATGTGAGTCAGGTTTCTAAGGGCGTGATGGTCGCGTCTTTGCAGTTTCAGATGTCGATTGTCACCGTTGCTTTCCTGTTGTTTGGTTTGTTGTATGTGGGGCGCTGGTATGCGCTTGCTCTATTCTTTGCCCTGATGGCGGCTTATGCCTTCTTTTCTTTGTTTCTGACGCCTTATCTGCGCAGGGCTTCTGCGGGAAAGATCCGGCTCGCCTCGGCGATGAAGCAGGGTTTTTTTGAGTCGATAAATGTTATCAAGGAGGTGCATCTCTCCTCGTCTGAGGCCTACTTCACGCGTAAGTTTTCTGAAGATGCGCGAAAGGCTAAGCGGGTAGAAGCGCTGAGCAATTTTTTGCCTAATTTGCCAAAGCTCATCATCGAGCCATTGGGCATCACCTTGATTTTTTCGTTTGGAGCTTTACCGGCTCTTTTGGGTGACGGCCGAGTGTCTGATATTAAGCAGATTATTCCCTTCCTGGCAACACTCGCGCTTGCATCGCAGCGGATCACCCCTGCGATGCAGACGATGTTTGCAGCGATTACGAAAATCAGAGCTGCGTTGCCGAATCTGGTCAGCATCCGGCATCTGCTCGAGTTGCCGGAGCCTGTGGGAATGTCTCTTGGTCTTCCCTCTGCTGGGATCAGTCCGGAAGGAATTAGTCCAAGGCGGTCGATTCGACTTCATGATGTTACTTATGCCTATCCTGGTCGTGATCAGCCTGTGATTTCAGGCTTAAATCTCACAATTCCTGTTGGGTCGCGCATCGCTCTGGTGGGTTCTACTGGTAGCGGTAAGAGTACAACGGCTCACTTGCTGCTAGGGCTGCTGAGCCCTCAACAGGGTGCTTTGGAGATTGATGGCTTGGCCGTTGAGCCGCAAGATCTGCGGGCCTGGCAGTCCTGTTGTGCCTATGTACCTCAGGTTGTCTCTTTTCTGCGGGGTAGCGTTCTTGAGAATATTGCGTTTGCCGAGGATCCTCTGAGTGTTGATCAAGGTCGCGTCTGGGAAGCCCTTGAAGCCGCTCAACTGCAAGACGTTGTTTCCAGTCTTCCCTATGGTTTGTACACACCTATTGGACGTGATGGCTTGAGTCTTTCGGGGGGGCAGCGCCAACGCTTGGCCTTGGCTCGAGCTTTCTACAGGAAAGCAGAGTTTTTGCTGTTGGACGAGGCTACCAGTGCGCTTGACAACCGGACGGAGTCCGAAGTGATTGCGGCGCTTGAAATTGTTGCTCGTCGTTGCACAACAGTCGTGATCGCGCATCGATTGTCAACGATTCGCCGCTGTGACAAGATTCATGAATTTGAAGCCGGTGCTCTCAAGGCCTCCGGTACTTTTGATCAGCTCAGGGAATCTTCCGAGACTTTCCAGAATCTAACTCGTCTGGAATCCAGGTTGTCGATTCGTTCTGAGTGATTGCGTGATTAATTCTGAGTCGTCATCTAACCGGCGCGATATTGTTTTGTTGTCAACAGCTGATTGGGATCACCCTTTCTGGACCAACAAACAACATGTGGCTTCTGCGATGGCTCAGTTGGGTCATCGCGTCCTCTACGTTGAATCTCTTGGATTACGAGCTCCTAGGCTTGAAGCCCAGGATCTTCGCCGCATCTGGCGCCGTCTACGGCGCGCCATCCTTCCTCCAAGACGTGTCGCCGAGAGGGTGTGGGTTTGGTCGCCCCTGCTGATTCCAGCCTCACGCGCAGCATGGCAGCGTGCCTTCAACCGCGTGCTTTTCCGCCGCCTGCTTGCTCTCTGGCGCCGTTGGCTTGGGCTAGATGCTGATCTGCTCTGGACCTATAATCCGCTCACGGGGCAATTTCTCTCACTGCAAGCGATTGGCTATCACCAGCTTGTTTATCACTGCGTTGATGACCTGACAGCGCAGCCCTGCATGCCTTCAGCGTTGATCGCGGCTGAAGAGCAGCGTCTTTGTGAGGCTGCTGATCAGGTTTTCGTGACCTCCCCAGAGCTGCTCCGCACGCGTGGTCAGTTCAATCCACGGACACGATTTGATCCCAATGTTGCTGATATCGATCATTTTTCACAGGCGAGATATCGTGACAAGCCACTTCCCTCAGATCTGCAGTCTTTGCCTCCTGGTCCACGTCTCGGTTTTGTGGGTGCGATCAGCAGCTACAAACTTGACCTTGACTTGCTTGAGCGTTTGGCGATTCATCGCCCCGATGCCCAGCTGGTTCTGATTGGTCGGGTTGGTGAAGGTGATCCGTTCACGAATTTAGACCGCTTACTCGCTCATCCCAATGTTCACCTGATGGGAGCGCGCCCCTATGCCTTGTTGCCTGACTACTTGCGTGGCTTCGATCTTGCCCTGCTGCCAAGCCCGATCAATGCCTATACCCGTTCCATGTTCCCAATGAAGTTCTTTGAGTACGTTGCGGCTGGCGTTCCCATTGTGGCCACAGCGCTTCCCGCGCTGAGCGGACAGGCTCATCTGGCTCGGCTCTGCACTGATGCCCCAGGCTTCCTGGCCAGTGTGGATGAACTTCTGTGCTGTCCGCCTCGAGAAGGTGCGAGACGACCCATTCCGCTCGAGATGCTTCCCAGTTGGTGCAGTTACCGTGGGCGTACAGCCTCGATGCTTGCGGAGCTCTCCCGCCAGCCTTGATTGCGGCCTTTTACGCTTGAGCCACGTGCGATTCCACCATTTTGACGCTGTTCTGGATCGTCTGCTTGACGCGCCGGAAAAAGTTGTGGTGATGGGAATTAAGGCCCAGCGCCGGTTTCGAGCTTTGTCCGCCCGTGGATGGCGTTGGACTCGGCGACGCGGTAGAAGCGGGCGGCTTGGTAAGGCTGTTTTTCAGCCTTCAGTCGGCTTGAATCAAGAGTTTGTGCCTCGCGATCCTAAACGGGGCGAACGGTTTGTGCTGTATCGCATCATTGGTAATGATCTCTATCCACGGCATGATGTGGAGCAGAGTCTGGCTAATCTCCGGTTCATTCTGGAACACGAGCCGCCTCTCGAGGGCTGTGAAAAACGCTGGATTCTGAATCGTATTCGCCAGCCGGATAAGCTTGAGGAACTTGCTTCTCTTCTGCGCCGGTACGGATATTCCTACGATGTTATTCCTTTTGATGCCAAAGCCTTCCACGATGCGCCGTGGGATTGGGGAAATTTGCCTTTTCCGTCGTTCCTTGCGTCCAGCTCTTATCGCAAGCTTCTGAGCCATCAAAGACAGGGATGGGAGATCGCGCTGTATAGAAATAAGAATAATTATCTTATGAACAACAATGGTGCTCGCAATCGAGCGCTTGAGCTGGGAAGGTCCCTTGCAGACTGGATCTTGCCCTGGGATGGCAATTGTTTTGTGACGGCAGCTGGATGGCTCCTTTTGCGGGAAAGGGTTCTTCAGTGTTCCGCGGCCGACTATTTCTACGTGCCCATGCAGCGCATTGCTGATAATGCTGAGCTGCTAGATCCTTGCTTTGAAGCAGATCCTCGGGATGAGCCTCAGCTCATTTTTGCAGCATCTGCAAGCGAGTATTTCAACCATGCCTTTCCCTATGGCCGCCGGCCAAAAGTTGAGTTGTTCTGGCGACTTGGCTTGCGTGGTCCATGGGATGAGTGGCCCGATGAGCCTTGGGATCAACCGCGGCGGCCACCACTGCAAACTTTGCCAGCTTGTCCTCAGGCTGGATGGGTGGCGCGTCTTCATTCTGGCGTTCATGACAGCTCATCCAGTACCGGAGGAGCTGTGCTCAATCAGGCGCGTCGCTTCAGCACACGCAACCTTGCCATCAAGGCAAGCATCAACCAGGCTCTCGTCGCCCCGGCACAGCTGAGCCCGTCGGTTTTCTCAGGCTTTTGGAGCACCCCGGATCGCGAAGCACTGCGCCGGCAGGTTCCGAGTGCAGCCGAGGTCTTGCGTTGCTGGTACAACTGGTGGCTTGGAGCCGAAGCGCCACCGACTCTGCGGCAGGAGCAGTGGATCTCTGTTCTGCTGCATCTGGTTTGGCTCGCTTCCCTCCCGGAGGGTGCGGAGCTTGTGGACTTCGCTTTGATTGAGGCTGTGGGGTCATGTTGGTTCCGAGAGGGACTGCAGGGACTGCAGCCCCGTCTACGTCTTCTGCGACGTCAGCTCAAGCCCGGACGTCTACCAGGAACCGAGCCCAGCCTGGCTGCGGTGGAACAGCTTGCCTTGCTTTCTGATCTGCTCGTCTGGTCTGGGCGTGAGTGGAGTTGGTCGCATCCGTTTCGGGTCTGGCGCGACGCACTGGCTCTGCAGCTGCAGCAGTTGGTTCATCCAGCTTGGCTCGGCTGTGGGAGGGAGGATCTGGCGCGTCTGCAGCTGGTGCAGGTTGTATTGCAGCGACATCGTGGCGGTCCTACCGAATCGGTTGATGCGCTCCTGCGTTTGTTATCGGGTCTTCAGCAACCGATTTCTGCTGTCCAGGATCCCGCCCGACGGTCGTTGATTCTGGCTTTGGCTAGGCAGCATGGATTGCTCGATGCTGCACTCGCGGAGCAGCTTGGGGCCACGGCCGTCGGCCAGCCTCTGCCTCCCATGCTCCCTCTGCAGATCACGGTCGTTCGATGACAGCTCTGCTTCTGCATATCGGCTCTCCGAAAGCCGGCTCCTCTGCCATCCAAGCCAGCTTGTTGGAGGCGGAGTCGGATCTGCGTCAAAACCAGGGGGTGATTGTCCTTCCGCCCAATCCGTATCGGCGCCCACTGCCGTCTGGTTTTCTGGCGGCTTGTCATCTCCCGGTTGAGCAGCTGCCGCGTTATCTCGCGGCACGTCAAAGCCGAGATCCGGTGCAATTTCAGCAGGATCTGGACTCCTATCGACAGCTTGTGGCCGATCTGCTGCAGCTGGGTCAACCTGCACATCCTCAGCCTTGGAAGGCCCGCTGGCAACGAATGAGAGCATCTGCTTTCAGGCACCGTTGTCATCCGGCCCTTGTTTCCTCTGAGTATCTGTGGCGCTTGCCCGTTGAGGAGATCTGTCGTCTTCGCAAGTTCTGTGAAGACTGTGGCGTGCGCCAGTTCAGGGTTCTTGTTTATGTACGTGAGCCGGTCTCCGCTTATGCTTCATTTCTGCAGCAATGGTCTCGGCTCTCGGATGATCTAAGGCCATATGATCCCTTGGTCTGGAGGTACCGGTTTAGAGAGTATATTCAGGCCTGGTCAGCAGTCTTTGCTCCTCAAGAGCTCGTCGTCAGACCCTTTCGTCGTGATCGTTTCGAGGAAGGATCTATTGTCAAGGACTTTTATGCCCAATGCTCATCTTTTCTGGGGTCCAAACTGGTTGGTCCCGAGCCTCGCCAGATGAATGAGTCTTTTAGTGTTGAGGCGCTGGTATTGGTGCATCAGCTGCTTGCTTCCGTGCCCTTGGAGTGCCGGCAGAAGCCTGGTTGGACGTCCAATATGGCCAGATTCCTAAGGCTCCTGAGGAGGGAATCATCGGCATTGAAATGTACACCTGTGCAACTGCAACCTTGGGTCTCACATGTGGTATGGAAGCAGCATTGTGAAGATCTTGAGTGGCTGCATCAGGTTTACGGTATTGCATTTGATCAGCCTGATTTCAGTTTTCAGCAAACAGAGCCTTTATGCAAGCCTGAATCTTTGACACTGACTGATCTGCTGCTCCCTCCTTCTGATCCGGACCTCGTGGAGACTTTGGGGCGACGTCAGCTGGAGGCTGTGGTGCGGGAGGGTTTGCCATGACCACATTGGTGCTGCATATCGGATCGCCTAAGGCGGGCTCGTCTGCTATTCAAACCAGTCTTTTGAGAGCCCGCTGGGGTGCTGCTTGGGCCGGGATTCCCCCTAATCCCTATGGCAAGCCTTATCCCAGTGGCTTCATCGCTGGCCTTTATTTGAAGCCGAAGGCGTTGCCGCGCTTTCTGGCACAACGTCAACAGCAGGATTCTGAACAGTTTGATCGTGATCTGAGTCGTTATCGCCGTCTCATTCGACGCTGCATTCAGCCGCTTTGGCATAAGCCACCGAAGGCTCTAATTCTCTCCTGTGAATATCTTTGGCGCTTGCCCCAATCTTCTGTGGAAGCGCTCCGCCGTGATTTTGAGGATCTCGGCTGTAATCGATTCCTCGTTGTTGCTTATGTGCGTGAGCCCGGATCGCTCTATGGTTCTGCTCTACAGCAGTGGTCGCGACTTTCGACCAATCTTCTGCGTTTTCATCCGCTTGTATGGCGTTACGAATTACGTCAACGCTTGCAGACATGGCATGCAGTATTTGGGGATAGCCTGGTTGTTCGGCCTTTTGAGCGTGGACAACTCCCAGATGGCTGCGTTGTCCGCGATTTCCAGAATCAGTTGGTTCATGGTTTGGCTGATCTGCCTGGTTGGCCTGATCTCACGCCAGTGGCTGACGTGAATCGTTCAGCGACGACCGAAGAGCTGCTCGCCATGCATACGAAGATGGCTCATAGCGTGCATCCTGCTCACCAGTCTTGGGCGCATAGCGCCGGTTCGCTCACGCGACTCTGGGATGAGCTCACAACCAGACCCGAGGATCAGAGCGGTACGCCAATTCGTGTACGCGCGGAGGTGTTGCATCTGATTCGTCAGCGTCATTGGGAGGATCTCTGCTGGCTTGTCGATCGACATGGTGTGCAGTTCAAATCACTTTCCGAGAGCTCATACCAGCATGTTGATCATCATGATCTCTGGAAAGCTTCGGAAACACCACTCCAGCTTTTAGATCTCATCGAGGCGCCGCTTGATCAGGATCTCCTTCAGAGTCTCTCCGATTATCTTTGTGAGATAGGGGATAACTGATCTCTTGCATGGATTATGCTGGCTTGATTGGGGGAATCTTCATGGCTGGCCGAAGCAAACGGCTTAGAAAGCGTCTTCATCGGGATTTAAATCTTTACTATCGAGCCACCTCTCGATTGAGGCCTCTACCTAATGCTCTGATCATTGGCGGCATGAAATGTGGTACAACAACATTGAACTCTTGGCTGCGCTCGCATCCCGAAGTGGCTTTCTCTGCGATTAAGGAAATCCATTATTTTGATCAAAACTATGATAAGGGCGAGGGCTGGTATCGAAGTTTCTTTCCGATCTGGGAAATGTGGACAGGGGCAAAGTGTGTGATAGAAGCCACGCCCGCGTATCTTTTTCGGGCATCTGTTGTCGCCCCGCGCATGCATAGTTTAGTGCCGAGTGCGCGTCTTATCCTGATGTTGCGAGACCCGGTGAAGCGAGCGATATCCCACTACGGCCATCGCGTGAGCAACGGAGAAGAAAGCCGCTCGATCGAAGATGCGCTATTGGCTAGTCATGGCAGCAGCTCTGATGGTGAAAATACTTACAAGACTCGAGGGCTTTATGCCGATCAGATCCGAGAGTTTCTGCGCTTTTATCCTATTGATAATCTGATGATCGTTAAAAGCGAAGACTTTTTTGCTGATCCGGCCTCAATTTATTTTGCTGTTCAAGAGTTTCTTGGCTTGTCTCCAAAAGACCTGCCTGAGGGACGTGCTCCTCGCAATGTTGGTCAGCAGCCAGCTCAAATTCCTGAATCCGTGTTGCAGCATCTCGCTCAGTATTACCGGACTCCCAACCAGGAGCTTTCTCGGCTGCTGCCTTGGTTCAGCATTTGGTGAGGCGCTTCGCTTGGGCTAGCATGATTAGAAACGCGAGGGCAGCTTGAAGCGCAACAAGCATCTACGCCAGTATCTGCACCAATTCCTGTACCCCTATTACAGGGCTACAGCGCCTTGGAGGCCTCTTCCCAACGCTGTGATTGTTGGTGCGATGAAGTGTGGAACAACCACGCTGAATGCCTGGTTGCGACACCATCCCCAGGTGGCTTTTTCTGCCGTAAAAGAGGTTCATTTCTTCGATAATAACTATCACCGTGGTTTGGGTTGGTATCGGAGCTACTTTCCGATTCTTGAGAGTCTTTCTGGTGCCAAATGCGTACTCGAGGCTACTCCGGCATATATTCAGAGGGCTCCAAAGGTTGCCGAGCGCATGCATCGGCATATTCCCGAAGCACGTTTGATCCTGATGTTGCGGGATCCCGTTAAACGCGCGATCTCCCACTATGGCCATCGACGTCGCAATGGCCTTGAACAGCGCTCGATGGAAGAGGCACTTCTTTCGGACGAGGGACCGAAGCCTGGTGCACGTAACTTCTACAAGACTCGGGGCCTCTATGCCGAAAAACTTGAGGCCTTCCTGCGCTATTACGAGCGATCCAGGATTCTTGTGATCAAAAGCGAAGAATTCTTTGCTGATCCCGCTGAAATCTACTCCCGTGTTCAGGAGTTTCTTGGGCTTTCTCATGTACCCCTTCCCGCTGGAATGAAAGCTCACAATGTTGGCGCTAAGCGTGATGTGATTCCTGACTCTGTGGTGACACACTTGGTTGATTTCTATCGTGAACCAAATCAATCTTTGCAGGCTATGCTGCCTGAATTCAAAACCTGGTAGTGGTCGGCCGCTGATCTGAGGAGTGTTCCTTGAGCTTTCTTTCTGGACTGAACGATGCTCAGCGCCGAGCGGTTGATCACCATGTGGGTCCGTTGCTGGTGGTGGCGGGAGCGGGGAGCGGCAAAACCCGCGCCCTGACCCATCGCATTGCCCATTTGATTGGGCAACATGGTGTGGATCCGGCCGAACTGTTGGCGGTGACCTTCACCAACAAGGCCGCTCGCGAGATGAAGGAGCGGCTGGAGTTGTTGTTAGCCCAGAAGCTGGCGCAGAGCCAGTTCGCTCAGCCCTGGAGTACGTTGCCAGCTGTGGAGCAACGGCAGTTGCGCTCCAGGATTTATCGGGAGGTGATTAAAGACCTCTGGATTGGTACATTTCATGCCTTGTTTGCTCGTCTGCTGCGCTTTGATATTGATAAGTTCCGTGATCCTGAAGGGTTGAGCTGGACCCGGCAGTTTTCGATCTACGACGAGGGTGATACGCAAAGTCTGGTGAAGGAAATTGTGACCCAGGAGCTGGGTCTTGACCCCAAGCGCTTTGAGCCCAAGAAGGTGCGATGGGCGATTAGCAATGCCAAGAATCAGGGTTGGATGCCTGAGCAGCTCGAAGCGGATGTGGGTGGTCAGCGCGGCAAGCTCATGGCTGATACCTATCGGCGTTATCGCCGTGCGCTTGCCGCCAATAACGCGCTCGACTTTGACGACCTCCTGTTGCTCCCCGTGCAGTTGCTGCGCCAGAACGATCAGGTGCGCAACTACTGGCATCGCCGCTTTAAGCATGTGTTGGTGGATGAATATCAGGACACCAACCGCACCCAGTACGAACTGATCAAGCTCTTGGTGACCGATGGGCGTGATCCGTCCAGCTTTGATGATTGGCAGGGCCGCTCGGTGTTTGTCGTGGGGGATGCCGATCAGAGTATTTATAGCTTCAGGGCGGCTGATTTCACAATCCTGATGGGTTTTCAGGATGATTTTGGTGATGGTGCGCCTGATGATGCCACGTGCACCATGGTGAAGTTGGAGGAGAATTACCGATCTACGGCCACGATCCTCGAAGCCGCCAATGTGTTGATTGCGAACAATACCGAGCGTATTGATAAGGTGCTGCGTCCCACGCGTGGTGAGGGTGAGTTGATCGCTCTGACCCGTTGCGATGACGAAATCGCTGAGGCTGAAGCGGTCGTCCATCGCATACGCATGCTCGAAGCCGCGAATCCCGATCTGGGCTGGGGCGATATGGCTGTGCTTTATCGCACCAATGCGCAAAGTCGCGCGATGGAGGAGTCGCTGGTGCGTTGGGGCATTCCCTATGTCGTTGTGGGTGGTCTGCGTTTCTACGATCGCCGTGAGATCAAGGATGTGCTCGGCTATCTGAAGCTGTTGGTGAACCCTGCCGATACGGTCAGTCTGCTCAGAGTTCTCAATACACCCAAGCGTGGTATCGGTAAAACCACGATCGAGCGGTTAACGGATGCCGCTAATCAACTCGGGATCCCGCTCTGGGATGTGGTGAGCGATCCAGAAGCTGTGCGCTCCTTAGGTGGTCGCTCCGCCAAGGGTTTGTTGCAGTTTAGTGAATTAATTCGCACGCTCCAGGCCCGTGCGGAATCGGTGCCGCCTTCGGAGCTGGTGCAGCTTGTGATGGAGCAGAGCGGTTATCTCGCTGAACTGATTGCTGCGGGTACGGATGAAGCTGAGGATCGTCGCCGCAACCTCAATGAGCTTGTGAACGCCGCACTGCAGTATCAAGAGGAAAACGAGGAAGGCTCTCTCGACGACTTCCTGGCTTCAGCGGCCCTGGCCAGTGATGCCGACAGCAAGGACACCGTGCAGGACCGCGTCACGCTGATGACGCTGCACGCCAGCAAGGGACTGGAATTTCCGGTTGTGTTCCTGGTTGGCCTTGAGCAGGGGCTGTTTCCAAGCTATCGGTCTCTGGAAGATCCAGCTGCCATGGAAGAAGAGCGCCGCCTCTGTTATGTGGGCATCACCCGAGCGAAGGAGCGTTTGTTCCTCTCGCATGCCAGTGAGCGGCGCCTGTGGGGCGGGATGCGCGAACCGGCCATTCCTTCCGTGTTTCTCTCAGAGCTTCCGGAAGACCTGGTGCAGGGTGACCTGCCCCATAGTGGTGGTGCAGCGCTGCGGCGCGAGAACCGGATGGAACGGCTCACCCGGATTGATCGGCCTGACGATGACCGCGTTCGCGCCGGTGGCGATGCTGCTCAACCGGCGAATGCGGTGCGCCGCCGCCCTGGAGCGGCATCCGGCAAGGTCTGGGCTGTTGGCGATCGCCTGCTCCACAGCTCCTTTGGGGAGGGGTTCGTGACCCATCTGTTTGGAAGTGGCGAAAAGATCTCCATCGCCGTGAAATTCGAAGGGATGGGGCCGAAGATCCTCGATCCACGTTTGGCACCGATTCAGCCCCTATGACCACACTGGTGCTGCATATCGGTTCCCCCAAAATCGGATCGTCAGCCATTCAGGCCTTCACGCGCTCGTTGGCCTATCTGCCTCGCCGCTCCCTTCCCCGGGAGTGATCGCGCCATGGAGATTCCCGACGTTCCAGCTGCATTGATCCAGGCCTTGGTGGCGGCGGCTGACGGCCGGCGTCTCGCCTTGGTGGGTGGCGCGGTTCGGGATCTGCTGCTGCATCACCATCACCGCGATCCC
>Ga0194123_10005512_pt1 | contig 13541 bp, 8 predicted proteins | sample TA2MahsurfametaG_5_FD_155479 | JGI IMG/M metagenome (GOLD analysis project Ga0194123, IMG submission 155479) | Freshwater microbial communities from Lake Tanganyika, Tanzania - TA2015023 Mahale A surface | ecosystem: Environmental > Aquatic > Freshwater > Lake | place: Tanzania: Lake Tanganyika... | reverse complement strand
TTTGATGCCTCGGTGCTGCTCTCTTCGCTATGAGCGTCCATTTCTATGCGCGAAGATTGACGACTAAGCGTCGGCTTTTGTGTGCTCACGATGTTCCTTTCAGTGATGATATGAACCTTTGGCGGGCGATGGCGTAGATCGTTTGCCCGCGTGGATAAAGAGGACTGACGCGCCGATCATGTTCAATCTGGCAATGTCAGCTCGTCGACGCACTTGGTAACCCGCCGACCCCAGCGGTTTCCTAGTGTTTTTCAAGGCCTGCGCCGAGATCAGCACTGAATTGCTTGACGTTATTTCACCGCGCGGCCTATATTGCTGACCCCCCGGTTAGTAACCCGCCATGCCGCCATGACCAGCCTCGTTGAAGCCCGCAACAAGCCCCGCTGGGAGCGCCGTAAAGACGCCCGTCCGCAGGAATTACTTGAGGCAGCGTTAGATCTGTTTGTCGAGCGCGGCTACGCGGCTACGCGGCTCGATGAGGTGGCGGCGCGCGCAGGCGTGTCGAAGGGCACGCTGTATTTGTACTTCGAGAACAAGGAAGAGCTATTCAAAGCAGTGGTGCGCGCCAACATGGTGCCGCCGCTGGCGGATGCCGAGGAACTGATTAATACCTTTGAAGGGCACAGCAGCGAGCTGCTGCGTCAGTGCATCGATGGCTGGTGGCAGCGTATTGGTGCCACCAAGTTATCAGGTATCTCGAAGCTGATGATGGCCGAGTCGGGCAATTTCCCGGATGTAGCGCGCTTTTATCATGAAGAAGTGGTCTCGCGAGGCGGTGCGCTGCTTGCGCGAATTATCGAGCGCGGTGTCGCGCTGGATGAGTTCCGACCGGTTGATACTACGATGGCGACCCGCGTGATTATCGCGCCGATGCTAATGCTGACCATGTGGCGGCACTCGCTGCACGCATGTCATCTGGACCCGATCGACCCCGATGCCTTCCTCGATTGCCTGGTTGATTTGCTGACCCGCGGCTTCGAAACACCGGGCAGCCGCTCAACCTGAACACAACCTCCGCTATGCGTAAACGTACCATCATCATTATCGTTGTCCTGCTGGTTGCGGCTGCAGTGGCTGGCCGTTTCTGGTTCAAAGCCAAAACAGCAGAACCCAACGTATCGGCAACCGGGTCGAGCAGTTCTGCGGCACCCGCGACCGCAAAATCAACCACCCCAGCGCCTCTGGAATTTTTGCCGACCGAAGTCTTTACCACCGAGCCCGCTGAGCTGCGGCAAGTCATGCTGCTGACAGGCTCGTTGCGTGCGGTTGATCAGGTGATAGTGAAGGCTAAAGTCGCGGCGGAGATCCGCGCGATTACAGTGCGTGAAGGCGAAGCCGTGAAAGCCGGTCAGGTGGTGGTGAAGCTGGATACTGCGGAGTACGATGCCCGTGTTGCGCAAGCACGCGGCAACCTGAATAACGCACGCGCGCAGTTTGAGATTGCGGTAAAAACGCGCGACAACAACCTGGCACTGGTCGAGAAGGGTTTCATCTCCAAGAACGCGTTCGACAACTCAGCGAGTCAGTACGCTGCCGCCAAGGCGAATGTCGACGCGGCGCAAGCTGCGCTCGACATCGTACAAAAATCACTGAATGACACTATCAGCCGCGCGCCGATTTCGGGCTTGGTGTCTGTGCGCCATGCGCAGCCGGGCGAAAAAGTGGCGACCGATGCGCGCTTGCTTGACATCGTGAATCTGCAAAGACTGGAACTGGAAGCCGCAGTACCAAGCAAGGAGATCGCGCAGGTCGTGATTGGGCAAAAGGTTGAATTGCGGTTAGAAGGTCTGCCGCAACGGTTCGAGGGCAAGGTGGTGCGGATCAATCCAGCCACGCAAGCGGGCTCGCGCTCGGTGCCTGTGTACGTGCAGGTGGCCAACCCGCAGAACCTGCTTCGCGTGGGCATGTTTGCCGATGGACGACTGCTGCTGAGTAGCAAGTCAGGCGCCATGGCGCTACCGCAGAGCGCCGTACGCACGGTCAATGGCGGCAGCTTTGTATTTGTAATTGTGAACAATAAAGTCGAGCGCATCCCAGTCACGCTAGGCAGCAGCGGCGTGGTCGGTGATGAGCCACGCATTGAAATCACCAGCGGGCTTGATTTTGGTGCGCAGGTAATCCGCACCGATATGGGCAACCTGATCCCGGGGACCGTCGTTCGCATAGCCGCAAACCCTAACCGCTAACCAGAAGACACACGCACCATGTGGTTCACCAGAATCAGTATCGGCAACCCCGTTCTCGCCACTATGATGATGCTGGCATTCGTGGTGCTGGGTCTGTTTTCTTATCAGCGGCTGCGGGTCGATCAGTTCCCGGATGTGACCTTCCCGGTCGTCGTCGTACAAACCGAATATCCCGGTGCAGCGCCTGAGACTGTCGAATCAGACGTCACGCGCAAAGTAGAGGAAGCGGTTAACACTATCAATGGCATCAACGCCCTGACCTCGCGCTCGTATGAGGGCTTGTCGGTGGTGATCATCGAGTTCCAGCTGACTGTCGATCCGGCGCAAGGTGCGCAGGATGTGCGCGAGAAAGTCGCGATCATCAAGTCGGCATTTCGCAAAGAGGTGAAAGAGCCGCGCGTCACCCGCTACGACCCAGCAGATCGACCAATTTTCTCGCTCGCAGTAAGCAATGCAGCGGGCAAAGGTAATTACAGCATGCGCGAACTCACCAGCGTCGCTGATGAGCTGGTCAAGAAACGGTTGGAGAATGTGCGGGGTGTGGGCTCGGTGACGCTGGTGGGTGGCGTCAAGCGCGAGATTCAAATCTACTTGAAGCCGGCTGCGATGGAAGCGCTCGGTATCAGCGTGGATCAGGTCATGCAAGCGGTGCGTAACGAGAACCAGGAGCTACCCGCAGGCTCGGTACGTACCAGCGCCAACGAGCAAATGGTGCAGGTGCAGGGGAGAATCAAACGACCCGAAGACTTCGGGCGGATTGTGGTCGCGCGTCGTGGTGGTCAATCGATTCAGCTTGATCAAGTCGCCGAGGTGGTCGATAGCCAGCATGAACAAGAAAGCCTGGCGCGCTATAACGGCCAACGCACGCTGGCGCTCGACATTCTCAAAGCGCAGGGCCAGAACACCATCGAGGTGGTCGATAACCTGAAAAAATCGATTGGTGAGCTACAAGCCACCTTGGATCAGCTTCATCCGGGCATGAAGCTGGAGATGGTGAAAGATGGCTCGCGTCAGATAAGGGTCGGCGTTGAGAATGTACGACGCACACTGATCGAAGGCGCGCTACTGACTATCTTGATTGTGTTCCTGTTCTTGAACTCGTGGCGCTCGACGGTGATTACCGGATTAACGCTACCGGTGTCCCTGATCGGCACTTTTTTATTCATGGATTGGTTTGGTTTTACCATCAATATGATCACGCTGATGGCGCTGTCGCTGTGCGTTGGTCTGCTGATCGATGATGCGATTGTGGTGCGTGAAAATATCGTGCGTCACGCGGGTATGCGGTTCAATGGCCGCGTCAAGAATGCGCGCGAGGCATCGCTGGAAGGCACAGCAGAAATCGGTCTGGCTGTATTGGCTACGACGCTGTCGATTGTTGCCGTGTTTCTGCCGGTTGGTTTTATGGGCGGGATCATCGGTCGCTTCTTTCATCAGTTCGGCATCACGGTAGCTGCTGCAGTACTGATATCGATGTTCGTGTCGTTCACCTTGGATCCGATGCTGTCATCAATATGGCACGATCCCGAATCACGCGGCGAGCACGCCACGCGTGGATGGTACGCAAACACCATCGGTCGAGTGCTACATCAATTCGAGCGCTTGGTGCATTGGTTCTCTGACCAATATCAGCATGCACTGCAATGGTCACTCAGGCACCGCGTGGCGACGATGCTGCTAGCTGTCGCCACCTTCTTTGGCGGTTTTTTGATTCCTGCAGCGGGGCTGATCGGTACCGAGTTTGTGCCGCAAGCTGATTACTCCGAGACTGGTGTCGTGTTCTACACGCCGGTCGGCTCATCGCTCGAATTCACAGAAAGCAAAACCCGGCAAGTCGAGACAGCGCTGCGCGAACTACCCGAGGTACGCGATCTTTACAGCACCATCAACACCGGCACAGCACAAGGAAAAAACTACGCCACGGTGTACGCGCGATTAGTGCCGCGTGCAGAGCGTCAGCGCAGCACCAAACAGCTAAACCAACCTCTGCGCGACAAGCTGGCAGGTATACCCGGTATCACTGTGACGCATGTGGGTGCGCTCGATGGTGTGGGCGGTGACAACAAGCAAATACGGCTATCGCTGCTCGGCCCGGACTTGAAACAACTCGGCAAGTTATCCGAGGAAGCGACCGCGCGTATTCGTGCCATTCCGGGTGTCGTCGACCTGGAGACCAGTCTGAAGCTAGGCAAACCTACGATTTGGGTAGAGCCACGCCGTGAATTAGCTGCCGACCTTGGCGTGGGCGTGGCACAAATCGGCGGCACCCTGCGCCCGCTGCTCGGTGGCGAGGTAACGACCAGCTGGCGCGCCCCCAATGATGAAAGCTACGATGTTTATGTGCGTTTGCCCCCAAGCGATCGCACCAATATCAACGACCTGTCAAAGCTGATGTTAGGCAGCACGCAGATGAATAGCGACGGCTCACCCAAACTGGTGCCGCTGCGGCAAGTGGCAGAGATATCCCCCGCGACCGGCGCGAACCAGATTAATCGCCGTGATCTGAACCGCGAAGTGGAGCTATCTGCAAACGTAGTGGGGCGCTCTGCAGGACAGGTGAGCGCCGAGATTAAAAAAACACTGGAGCAGATGCAGTTCTCACCGGGCTATCGGTTTCAGGTGGGTGGTGCGAGCAAGAATATGGCGGAATCATTTGGGTACGCGCTGCAAGCGCTGCTGCTTGCGATTATTTTTATTTACATGATTCTCGCTTCGCAGTTTGGTAGCTTCCTGCAGCCGGTCGCGATTATGTCGGCGCTACCGCTAACGCTGATCGGCGTGTTCTTGTCGCTGATGTTTTTCCGCTCAACCTTGAATCTGTTTTCAATCATCGGCTTTGTCATGTTGATGGGGCTGGTCACCAAAAACGCGATCCTGCTGGTAGATTTTGCGAATCAGGCGCGTAGCATGGGCATGGAGCGTGGTGCCGCTTTACTGGAAGCTGCGCGTGTACGGCTACGGCCAATCTTGATGACCACGCTGGCGATGGTGTTTGGCATGGTGCCGCTGGCGCTGGGTCTGGCTGAGGGTTCCGAGCAGCGCGCACCAATGGGCCAAGCGGTGATCGGCGGGATCATTACCTCGTCTATTCTGACGCTAGTGGTGGTGCCGGTCATTTACACGTGGCTCGATGATTTTGCTGTGTGGATGCGTCGGCGTTTTGGTCCGCCGGCGTCTCAATCTTCAGGCAGTGGCAGCGCGCCATTATCAGGCACCGCTGCCAAACACGATGACCCCGTTTGATAAAATCCAACACTTTTTTGCTGAGTGAACTACGCCATGAAACTTGAACAAGCCCGTCACAATATGATTGAGCAGCAGATTCGCACATGGGAAGTGCTTGATCACGCAGTGCTCAATACTTTGCTCGAGGTGCGTCGCGAAGCTTTCGTGCCAGCGGCGTATCAAAGCCTGGCCTTTGTTGATAGCGAGATCCCGCTGCCGTGCGGGCAACAGATGCTGTCGCCTAAACTTGAAGCGCGTTTATTGCAAGAGGCAGCGCTGCAAGATGATGAGTTGGTGGTTGAAATCGGTGCTGGCTCTGGCTACATGGTTGCACTGCTAGCGCGCCATGCGCGCCATGTGGTCAGCGTTGAAATAGAGCCGGTGCTCAAGACGCTGGCAGAGCAAAACCTGCGCGCCTACGGTATCGAAAATGTCACTGTCGAGTTGGGTGATGGCGCGCGCGGCTGGCCTGGGCATGGCGCCCTGTCGGTGCCGTATGACGTGATCCTGTTGTCCGGCTCAGTACCCACGCTACCGGCGACGCTGCTCAGCCAAGTGAGGGTGGGCGGTCGGATTATTGCCGTGGTGGGCGAGGCACCGGTGATGTCTGCTTGTCTGATAACACGCACCGCAGAGGACGCTTGGGATACGCGCAAGCTGTTCGAAACCAACATCGCGCCGCTGCGCAACGCGGAGCGGCCATCCGCGTTCAAATTCTGAGTGCGCTGCCAAATCATTCGTACGTACGCTCACCCAACCTCACGCTCGCCGATGGCACACTCACTCATGACAGGATGTCGCATGCGCAAGACCCAATTAAGCGCGCTCCTCTCGCTTGCACTGGTATCAAGCGCAGCCTCGAGCGCTGACTTGTTGCAAGCCTATCGCGATGCGATGGTGTACGACAGCCAGTTCGCTAGCGCCAAGCTGCAACGTGACGCCGGCCGTGAGCGGCAAGTACAGGGCCGCGCTGCATTACTGCCGCAAGCAGGATTTAATGCGTCTGTTGCCAAGATCATGGGGGACACGACCAATCCTTTGACACGGCAACCCACATCGCTCGATTACACCGATCAGAAATATGTGCTGCAGTTAAAGCAGCCACTGTACAACCTCGGCAGTTTTATCGCCTACGATCAAAGCAAGTTGCAAGTAGCGGTGAGCGAGGTGCAGTTCGAACAATCCAAAATCGATCTCGCGCTGCGCGTGGCACAAGCGTATTTCGATATGCTGGCGGCGCAAGACGCCATCGCATTCATTCAAGCACAGAAGATCGCGATCGCCGAGCAGCTGGCCTCTGCCCAGCGAAATTTTGAAGTCGGTACCGCAACCATCACCGATACTCACGAAGCGCAAGCGCGCTTCGATCTGACTCAGGCGCAAGAGATCGCGGCGCTCAATGATTTACAAGTCAAGCGACACCAGCTGGCCTTGCTCACGGGTCAAGCGCCTGAGGCGTTGCGAGGGCTTGCAGCCGGGCTGACGCTATCACCCCCGGAGCCATCCAACGCCGAGCAGTGGGTAACGCATGCAGAGTCCGGGAATATTGGTGTAGTGGCGCAGGCATTGGCTGTGGAAATCGCCAAACTCGATATTCGACGTGCAAGCGCAGGCCACCTGCCAACGGTCGATGCAGTCGCCAGCTACACCGACGCCAAAAGCGCGTTCGGATCAATTCCAACGGCTAGCAGTATTTCTAGCATTGGCGTGCAGCTGAACATACCGATCTTTACGGGCTATGCGACCACGAGTCAGGTCACGCAAGCCGTTACACTGGAAGAGAAAGCGCGCGCCGATCTTGATTCGGCGCGGCGTAACGCGGCACAGGGGGCTCGCACTGCTTACCTCGGTGTGCAGAGCGGCTTATCGCAGGTACGCGCGCTGGAAGCCGCCGAACGCTCCAGCCTGATGGCGCTGGAGGCAAATAAATTAGGCTACGAGGTCGGGGTGCGTATCAATATCGATGTGCTGAACGCACAGCAGCAGCTGTACTCGACTCGGCGTGATCTGGCGAAGGCTCGCTACGACACATTGCTCGCCGGCTTGAAATTGAAGGCAGCCTCTGGCGCGTTGTCAGAGGCTGATTTAGTAGAAATCAACACGCTGCTCGAAGCGCGGTGAAGACGCCGTGCCCCGGCACGGTGAATGGTGACCCGTCGTGCGAGGGCGGCTTTGGGCTCTTTGCGACATTTTTTTAATTGGTGCGATCAATCATGAATACCAACATCACAGTACGCACAATCCTCATCCCTGCCCTGCTAATGGCGATCGGCGGCTGTGGCAAAAAAGAGGACTCCAAGGCACCCGCCAATGCCGCGCCACCGCCTCCGATGGTGTCAGTGATCACTGTCTCGCCCGAGCAGGTGACGAATATCAGCGAGCTGCCTGGCCGGGTCGAAGCCGTCCGCACTGCCGAGGTACGCGCGCGGGTGGGTGGCATCGTGCAGAAGCGCTACTTTAATGAGGGTAGCGAGATACGCGCGGGGCAGCCTCTGTATCAGCTTGATCCTGCACCCTACATGGCAACATTTGCCAGCGCCAGAGCGAGCGTGGGCCAGGCTGAGGCAAATGTCACCCGAGCCGAGGCTAATTTGGCGCAGGCTACGACCAAACTGAATCGCTACCGCAATTTGGTTGAGTCGAACGCAGTCAGTAAACAAGAATTCGACGATCTGGGTAGTGCACAAAAATTGGCTACGGCGGATGTCAGTGCTGCCCGTGCCGCGGTCGATACTGCGCGCGCGGCGCAAGAAACTGCCAAGCTCAACTTGTCTTGGGCCACGGTGTCGGCACCGATTTCAGGTCGTATCGGTCGCACACTAATAACCGAAGGGGCGCTGGTCACGGCGAATGACCCCAACCCGCTGGCGATCATTCAGCAGCTTGATCCTATCTACGTCACGCTCAGCCAGTCGTCAGTTGAAATGGCGCGCTTGCGTGAGCTGATGGGTCAGTCGGGCAAGAACGGTGTCAAGGCCAAGCTGACGCTGGTTACCGAAGATGGCCGGCCGTATCCGCAGGGTGGACAGTTGCTGTTCTCCGAGGCGGTGGTTGATCCGCAATCCAGCTCGGTGATTTTGCGCGCACAATTTCCTAACCCGCAACGCACGCTGCTGCCCGGGATGTATGTGCGCGTAAGGGTTGAGCAGGGCGTGCGGCCGGGCACGATCACGGTGCCGCAGCAAGCCGTGATGCGCACCGTCGATGGCTCGTTGGTTATGACCGTAGATGCCGAGGGCAAAGTAGCGCCGCGGCCGGTCAAGACTGACGGCGCATACGGCACTCATTGGATTATCAGTTCCGGTTTGAAGCCCGGAGACACGGTGATTGTTGAAGGCTTACAAAAGGTAAAGCCTGGCGCACCCGTCAAGGCGCTGCCTTGGACAGCAGCGGGACCGTCAAGCGCGGCTGGCGCACCCAATGCATCAGGCGCGCCCGCTGCAAGCGCAGCAACAGCGCCAAGTACGCCCGCATCGCCGGCTGCTGCACCTGCAGCCGCACCCAACACAGCGCCTAGCAAAAAATAAGGAGGCCTCGTCATGGCCAAGTTTTTCATTGACCGGCCGGTGTTCGCGTGGGTCATCGCACTGTTCATTCTGCTCGCCGGAATTCTTTCTATCCCCAAGCTGCCGATTTCGCAGTACCCGGTGATCGCGCCGCCCACCATCATCGTGAACGCGATCTATCCCGGTGCCTCCGCACAAACGGTCGATGAAAGTGTCACCAGTCTGATCGAGCAGGAGATGAACGGCGCCGAGAACATGCTGTACATCGAGTCGCAAAGCCAGGCTGATGGTGGTTCGCAGGTCTCTGTCACTTTCAAGACCGGCACCAATCCTGAGTTAGCAGCAGTCGACGTACAAAACCGCCTCAAGCGTATCGAGGCGCGCCTACCGCAAGCGGTAGTGCAGCAAGGTGTGACGATCACGCGCGCGCGCAGTAACTTACTCATGTTCGTCAACCTGCGCGCCACCGATGATCAGATTACCCCGGTTGCGCTGGGTGATTACATTGCACGCAATATTCTCAACGAGATCAAACGTATCCCCGGCGTCGGTGTGGCGCAGTTGTTTGGTACCGAGCGCGCGATGCGGGTGTGGGTCGACCCTGACAAACTGGTCGGCTTCAAGCTCACCCCGAGCGATGTGGTGAGCGCTATCAAAGCACAGAACGCGCAGTTCTCTGCGGGTGTGCTGGGCGATCTTCCGGCGCCGAGTTCGCAGCGTATCGCCACATCAATCGTGATCACGGGTCAGCTTTCGACGCCGGAAGAATTCGGCAATATCGTGCTGCGAGCACAACCCGGCGGCGCCACCGTGCGGATTCGCGATATTGGTCGCGTGGAGGTAGCAGGTCAGTCTTACGGTTTTTCCGCGCGCCTGAACGGTAAGCCCATCGCCGCGGTTGGCATACAGCTGACACCAACTGCCAACGCACTTGAGACAGCAACGCTGGTCAGGCAAAAAATGGCCGAGCTGTCTAAATTTTTCCCACCCGGTATCGAGTATGTGATCCCCTACGATACCTCGCTGTTTATCAAGATCTCGATTGAAGAAGTCGTCAAGACACTGATCGAGGCAGTGATTCTTGTGTTTCTGGTGATGCTGTTGTTCTTGCAGAGCCTGCGCTACACCATCATTCCTGCGATCGTGGTTCCGGTATCGCTCATGGGTACTTTCGCGACGATGGCGGCGTTCGGCTACTCGATCAATGTACTCACCATGTTCGGTATGGTGCTGGCGATTGGTATTCTGGTTGATGATGCGATCGTGGTAGTTGAGAACGTTGAACGCATCATGAGCGAAGAAGGTCTTTCGCCGCGTGAGGCCACGATCAAGGCAATGGGTCAGATTACCAGTGCCATTGTTGGCATTACGCTAGTGCTGATTGCCGTGTTCGTGCCGATGGCTTTTTTCACCGGCTCGGTGGGTGCGATTTATCGCCAGTTCTCAATGTCGATGGTGTCATCGATGGTGTTCTCGGCCATCATGGCGCTGACGCTGACGCCGGCACTGTGTGCCACGCTACTGAAGCCGATCGCGCCGGGACATCATGAGCGCAAAGGATTTTTTGGCGCGTTCAACAGGCTGTTCCGTCGAACGACTGACGGCTACACCGGCTGGGTATCCCGCGTTCTGAAAGCAAGCGGCCGCTACATGGTGATCTACGGCGTGATCGTCGCCACCGTCGCGTTCCTGGCAGTGCGTATGCCAACCTCGTTTCTGCCACCGGAAGATCAAGGCTACCTGCTGGCGAATGTGCAGCTTCCACCCGGCGCATCGACCGCGCGCACGCTATCGGTCATGGAGCAAGCCGAGCAGTATTTTTTAAGAGAGCCCGGCGTGCAAGGCATCGTCTCGGTGCTAGGTTTTTCGTTTTCGGGTAACGGCCAAAACGGTGGATTGCTGTTCGTGCCACTTAAAGACTGGAAAGAGCGAGAGAAGCCGGAGCTCAGCTCTGAGGCCATCGCCAAAAAAGCCTTGATGCTGATGGGTATCATCCGAGACGCTATTGTCTTTACTGTCAACCCGCCGGCGATTCGTGAGCTTGGTAATGCGACCGGCTTTTCATTGCGTCTACAAGACCGAGCGGGACTAGGCCATGATGCTTTACTCGCTGCCCGTAACCAGCTGCTCGGCATGATGAGCAAGAGCGAAGTGATTAAAAGCGCCCGTCCCGAGGGCATGGAAGACTCGCCGCAACTCAAGCTGGAGATTGATCGCGATAAGGCTAATGCGCTTGGTTTGTCGCTCAATGAAATCAATGCGACGCTGGCTGCCACCTTTGGATCGAGTTATGTGAACGATTTTCCAAACCTTGGAAGACAGCAGCGCGTGATTGTGCAAGCCGTACCTGAAAAAAGATTAATGCCGGAGGATTTGCAGAAAATTTTTGTCCGCAATAACCAAGGCACTATGGTGCCCCTGTCAGCATTCACGAATAGCAAATGGGTCAATGGCCCGGTACAGCTGATCCGTTTCAATGGCTACCCGGCGATGAAGATTCAAGGTGATGCCGCACCAGGAAAATCTTCGGGTGATGCACTGGCTGAAGTTGAACGTTTGGTTGCGCAGCTACCGCAAGGTATAGGCTATGAGTGGGCTGGGCAGTCGCTGGAAGAAAAAGCAGCGGGCTCAACTGCCACCTTGCTATTTGCGTTAGCGTTACTGGCGGTGTTCCTTGTTCTCGCTGCGCTATACGAAAGCACCACGATTCCGATCGCGGTGCTACTGGTGGTGCCGTTAGGCGTGCTGGGGGCAGTGGCCTTTACGATGCTGCGCGGTATGCCGAATGATGTTTACTTCAAGGTCGGGCTCATCGCAATCATCGGCCTGTCCGCAAAGAATGCAATTCTGATTATCGAATTTGCGAAAGACTTACAAGCGACCGGTATGGATCTGGTCGAGGCAACGCTGAAGGCCGTGCGCTTGCGCTTCAGGCCGATCATCATGACCTCGTTTGCTTTCATTCTGGGGGTGCTGCCGCTGGTGATCGCAACTGGCGCAGGCTCGGCGAGCCAGCGCGCCATTGGTACCGGTGTGATGGGTGGCATGATCGCAGCGACAGTACTAGCGGTGTTATTCGTACCGGTGTTTTTCATCGTTGTACGCAGCATATTCAAAGGCAATGAGCGCCAGCGCAAGCTGTATGCCGCGCACATGGCTGAGGCCAGCAAGGAGCCATAAATGAAAAAAACGCTGTCCTACATCAGCCTCTTAGCCGCCGGGCTGGCACTGTCCGGCTGCCAGATTCTGCCAAATTTTCAATCGCCCAAGGCACCGATTCCCGAGAAGTTTGCAACGCCGACCAGTGAGGCACCCGCTGCTATCGATATTGGCTGGCGCGAGTTCTTTCAAAACCCTGAACTACAGCAGGCGATTGAGCAAGCCTTAGCGAATAACCGCGACCTGAAAGCGACCGCGCTTCGAATTGAAGAAGCCAGAGCCTTGTACGGTATACAGCGCGCTGACCAGCTACCCACCGTCAACGCCACCGCCGGCGGCACCCGCACCCGTGCATTGTTGGGAGCCAACCGAGTCGAGTACACCTCGTACCAAGTTGGCTTAGGCATGACTGCGTTCGAGCTGGATTTTTTCGGTCGTGTAAAAAACTTGTCTGAAGCGGCGCTCGCTCAGTTCTTTGCGACCGAACAAGCGCAGCGAGCAGCACAGATAGCATTGGTCGGTGAAGTTGCCAAGGTCTGGTTGAATGAGCGCGCGCTGGCAGAGCAGCTACACATCGCCGAGCGTACGCTGAAAGCGCGGCAAGCCTCTGCTGATTTGGTGCAGCAACGTTTTGACGCCGGAATCTCAAACGCACTCGAGCTGCGGCAGAGCGAAACCCTGGTGCAGTCCGCGTCGGCAGCGGTACTCGCGCTGCGTCGGCAGCACGCGCAAAGTACTAATGCGTTAGCGCTGTTGGTCGGTAGCAGCAGTAAGCTTGCAGAGCAGCGCGCCTTGCTGTCAGAGCAAGCCATCACCGCAGATATCAGCGCTGGGCTTCCATCAGATTTATTGGCGCAACGTCCAGATATTCGGTCGGCTGAGCAAGTATTACGCGCTAACCAAGCGAATATCGCGGCGGCGCGTGCGGCGTTCTTCCCGCGTATGTCACTGACTGCCGGGGTCGGATTAGCAAGCTCGTCGCTGAATAATTTATTTGATAGCGGGTCGGGTATCTGGAACTTCACTCCCTCGTTGTCGCTACCGATTTTTGATAGTGGCCGTAACCAGGCGAATTTGGATCTCGCAACAGTACGCACCAATATCGCTATTGCCAATTACGAGAAGGCGATTCAAGTGGCATTCCGCGAAGTCGCCGATGCGCTGGATGCGCGGGCAACGCTAGCGAGTGAAATCGGCGCGCAGCAGGCGATGCGTGATGCGCAAGCCGCGCGACTGGAATTAGCGCAAGTCCGCTACCGAAATGGTGTTGCCAACTATCTCGAGGTGCTCGACGCCGAGCGTGAGCTCTATAGCGCCGAGCAGACCCTACTCTCGACTCGTCTGCTACGGCTAACGAATGCAGTCGATCTCTACCGATCGCTGGGTGGTGGGCTTAACGAGACAGTGAAGCAGTAATTTCTGCAATTACTCAAACAATAAAGCCGGTTACCTGACCGGCTTTTTT
>Ga0194123_10005505_pt1 | contig 13553 bp, 12 predicted proteins | sample TA2MahsurfametaG_5_FD_155479 | JGI IMG/M metagenome (GOLD analysis project Ga0194123, IMG submission 155479) | Freshwater microbial communities from Lake Tanganyika, Tanzania - TA2015023 Mahale A surface | ecosystem: Environmental > Aquatic > Freshwater > Lake | place: Tanzania: Lake Tanganyika... | reverse complement strand
TCAGTTTTCGATCTTTATAATTCCATCCCCAAATCCACCTTCAACCCTTAATTCCATGAAAAAATCCAATTTTTCGCTGCTCATTTTGGCTTCCGCCTTATTTGTCCTACCCGCCTGCAAAAGCAAAAAGGAAGTTCCAACCAAATCCATAACGCCCGAACAAGCCGGTGAGGTAGAGGTGAAGCTCTATTGTTCGGGTTCTGAGTACTTCAGTACCAAAGAAATCCTGCGCGCCAATGCAGTAGGCGAGAGCATGGACCAAAACACTTCCAAGAAAAAAGCACTCAATGAGGCCCGCACCCAACTAGCCTCTTCCATCAACACCGTATTGAAGGCCACGATCGACAACTACGTCAACTCCCGCGAATTCAACAACAAAGAAGAAATCCAGGAACGTTTCGAGGGATTGAGTCGCGAGGTAATCAACCAGGAAGTATCGGGCACCCGCATTATTTGTGAAAAACTCACTAAAACGACCCAGAATACCTATAAAACCTACTTGGCACTTGAGTTAAGCGGTACGGATATGATTAAAAACCTCGGTTCTAAGTTAGGACAAGATGAGCGGTTGCGCATCGACTACGACTACGAGAAGTTTAAAAACACCTTCGACCAGGAGATGGAGAAGTTTGAAAAATCAAGGCGTTAAATCGCCCACGCTTCTATGGCCATTCAGCCAAAACCGTTTCACCGCTTTAATGCCATTCAGCCAAAACCGTTTCACCGCCGATAACCACGTCACCGGGCTTTACCCTTGCCGGGGTACCCGGTGGCAAAAAAACATCGACCCGGCTGCCGAATTTGATAAAACCGTATTCACCGCCTTGGGTTACCCGATCACCCTCTTTCACGTAGCAAACAATCCGACGCGCTAAGGCGCCCGCAATTTGCCTGAAGAGTACGGGCTCCCCCTTTTCGGTTTCCACAACCACAGTTGTACGCTCATTGAGTGTGCTCGATTTCGGATGCCAGGCCACCAAATAATCGCCAGGATGGTATCGATAATAGCGGACCGTTCCGGTCACGGGGCTCCGATTCACATGAACATTGAGCGGCGACATGAAAACACTGATTTGCAAGCGTTTGCCTTTGAAATATTCGGGCTCTTCAACTTCCTCTACAATCACGATCTTCCCATCAGCCGGTGCCATGATGTGACGGGAATTCACAGGCGTATGACGCCCCGGATTCCTAAAAAACTGCAGCACCAACACCAAAACAACCGACAAAAGGCCGTACAAAAAATAGCTATACCATTTACCCGCCGGTAAAAATTGATGAATGATAAAGGCCCCGGCCGCGCATATGGCTAGGGTGCTGAGAATAATGGTATAGCCTTCGCGGTGAATCATAAAAGGTCTAAATGAGCCAAAATTGAATTAAATACCACCCCGAAGTTGCGTAACCTGAGCAACCTTATCAATGGCCACAATGTAGGCCGCTATTCTAAGACTGCAGTTGTGTTGCATCGATGTTTGGTAGACATGTTCAAACGCCTCTTTCATATTGCGATCCGCACGGCGGTTTACCCGCTCCTCCGTCCAGAAGTAACCCAAACGGTTTTGCACCCATTCGAAATAAGAAACCGTTACCCCACCGGCATTGGCCAAGATATCGGGCACCACCATCACACCATTACGATTCAAGATCTCATCCGCACTCGCTGCTACAGGGCCGTTGGCACCCTCCACAATGAGCTTCGCTTTAATTCGGGCCGCATTATGCCCGGTAATTTGGTCCTCCATGGCCGCGGGTACCAATACATCAACGTCCAATTCAAGCAACTCGTTGTTCGATATGGGGTCGGCACCGGTGAAACCAAGCAACTGATTCCCATGGGCCTGGCTATACGCAATAGCTTCTTGTATGTTGATGCCGTTCGGGTTGTAATATCCCCCAGTTACGTCGCTAACAGCCAAAATTTTAAGTCCTTGTTGTTCAATCAACTTAGCAGAGATGCTCCCCACATTTCCAAATCCTTGCACCGCACAGGTCGATTTGTAGGGGTTTAATCCCATTTTGAGCATGGCAGACCTACAGGCCACCATCACGCCGCGACCCGTTGCCTCAACACGACCCTTCGACCCCCCCATCACCAGCGGCTTACCGGTCACAACGGCCGGGCTGCTGTAACCCACCAATTTAGAGTATTGGTCCATGATCCAGGCCATCTCACGGGGGCCTGTTCCCATATCCGGTGCCGGGATGTCTTTTTCTGGTCCAAAGACATCAATCATGGCGCGGGTGTAGGCGCGTGTTAATCGCTCCAACTCGCCGGCTGACATCGATCGCGGGTCGCATTTGATACCGCCTTTGCCTCCCCCAAAAGGGATATTCGAAACTGCGCATTTCCAAGTCATCCAAGCAGCCAGAGCCTTCACCTCGTCGAGGTGAACATCCATCGAGTAGCGAATGCCCCCTTTTGCCGGACCGAGGTTGATGTTGTGCACCACCCGGTAGCCTTCGAAAACCTGAATACTGCCGTTGTCCATGCTCACAGGAAGCGATACGATAACCTGCTTTGCGGGCGATTTAAGAACATTATACAGGCCTTCGCTCAGATTAAGAATACGTGCCGCTTCATCGAAGCGCGACATCATAGAGTCGAATGGGTTTTCAGCAGCGGGGATCAGCGTTGAGTTTTCGAGGGTCGACATATGCTCAAGGATTGGGGTTTATAGGTTTAAAGGTTTATGGGATACGTTCAAATCTTTGCTGCTCATTTTTGAGGTTTCGTCAGCGGGATCACTAAGCGAAAATTCGCCGCGAAAAAAATACGCCGCAAAATTAAGAATATATGAAATCATGCGACGCATGAAAAGTCACATCCTGCGGTCTTTCACCAAACAGAACATACCGCAAGCATGTAAGCGGTATATTCGTGGCCTAAGCCATGACCACCGCAGTACGCTATAAAAAGACCATCGATTTCTTTAGGCAGCATGCGCCTGAAGCGGCTACGGAATTGATCTACACCAATCCCTATGAGTTGCTTGTAGCCGTGATGCTCTCGGCACAATGCACCGATAAACGGGTAAACCTAACCACCCCTGCTCTTTTCCAACAATATCCCACCGTGTTTGCTCTGTCAGAGGCCCCAGTCGATGCGGTATTTGCCCTCATCAAGAGCATTTCTTACCCCAACAACAAAGCCAGGCATCTGGTGGCTGCAGCACGGCAGCTCGTGGATCATCATCAGGGCAATATCCCTTCCAAGATTGAAGAACTGGTGAAGCTTCCTGGCGTCGGACGAAAAACTGCGAACGTGGTGGTGAGTGTGGTGTTCGATCAGCCCGCGATGGCCGTCGATACCCACGTTTTTCGGGTTTCAGCCCGTATTGGTCTCACCAAAAAGGCGAAAACACCCTTGGAGGCAGAGAAACAACTGACGCGGCATCTGCCCGCCGAAGTTGTGGCCGTGGCGCATCACTGGCTCATCCTACACGGTCGCTACATCTGCGTGGCGCGAAAGCCGAAATGCACCGCATGTGGTTTAACCGATGTGTGTATCTGGTTTAAGAAAAACCAAAATAACCCAACAATAAAATCCGTTAGCCATGAAAATTGATGAATTAAAGGACAAGACAGCCTTGGTGTGTGGCGCAAGTCGGGGCATTGGTCTCGCTGCTGCCTATGCCCTCGCCGCGCAAGCTTGCCGGGTGGTGTTGATGGCCCGTCAAGAATCCGATTTGCTGCATGCCGTGCAGCAGCTGAAGGAAGCGCACCCCAACGAACACGATATCATTGTGGGCGATTCGAGCCATCCGGCATCCTTGTCTGAAGCGGTTGGCCGATGGGTGTCAGCGCATGGAACAATACATATTTTGGTCAACAACAGCGGCGGACCACCGCCCGGACCCATTCAAGCGGCCACTCCCGATGCCTTTTTAGCAGCTTTTACCCAACATCTATTGGCATCACATGAATTAAGTCAATGCCTGATTCCTGGCATGCGAAATTCGGCCTACGGGCGCATCATTAATGTCATCTCTACTTCCGTTAAACAACCCTTGCATGGTCTTGGGGTAAGCAATACCATCCGGGCATCTGTGGCCTCATGGGCCAAAACCTTATCGGCCGAGGTGGCACGCCATGGCATCACGGTCAATAATGTCTTGCCAGGCGCCACCAAGACCGAACGCCTCGAGCAGATCATCGGAGGAAAGGCTGCCCGAGAAGCGCGCAGCCCTGAGGAGGTGGAGCACGATATGATCAACGAAATACCAGCCGGCCGATTTGGACGTCCAGAAGAAATAGCGGCGGCCATTGCGTTCCTGGCCGGACCATCAGCAGGCTACATCAACGGCATCAACCTTCCCGTCGACGGCGGCAGGACGGGATGTCTATAAAGAATCGATCAAAAAATACACTTCATGATTTCCCTATTGAACTACATCAACGGCTCTTTTGTAGCCGCGCAATCCGGAGAAACCCTACCCGTTTTCGAACCCGCCACCGGCCTAGCCTATGCCCATGCGCCGGTCAGCGCTGCGGGGGATGTCGATGCAGCGGTGGCTGCGGCCAAAGAAGCAGCTCGGGAATGGCGGCAAACATCTGCGGCCGAGCGGGCAGGCTGGCTCCATCGGCTGGCGGATGGAATTGAAAAGCGGATGGAAGAATTTGCCCGAGCAGAGAGCCGCGATCAAGGCAAGCCGGTGTCGCTGGCACGCCGAATGGACATCCCTCGGGCAGTCGATAATCTGCGGTTTTTCGCAGGTGCTTTGCTCCACGACCGTCAAGATGCGTTCGACACCGACCGGCAAGCGATCAATTATGTGTTGCGCAAGCCATTAGGGGTTGTGGCCTGCATCTCGCCCTGGAACCTCCCCCTCTATTTATTCACATGGAAGATTGCTCCTGCGCTGGCCGCTGGAAATACTGTGGTGGCCAAGCCATCGGAGCTCACGCCCTACACAGCCTATATGTTGTCGGAATTGGCGCACGAAATTGGATTCCCCATGGGCGTTTTGAATATAGTACACGGCTACGGAGGGCCCATAGGCGACCGATTGAACATACATCCCGATGTGAAGGCGGTCAGTTTTACGGGTGGAACGGCCACCGGTGCACGCATCGCAGCCCAAGCGGCGCCCCTCTTCAAAAAACTATCGCTCGAATTGGGGGGGAAGAACCCTACGATCATTTTTGCCGATGCATCCTACGAAGAAGCACTTTCGAGTGCCGTGCGCTCCTCCTTCACCAACCAGGGTGAAATATGTTTGTGTGGTTCCCGGATTTTAGTGGAGCGTTCAATTTATGATCGATTTCTGAAGGATTTTGTGGAACGGGTGCGGCAATTAACGGTCGGCGATCCCCAACATGACGACAGCCGTTTGGGGGCACTGGTTTCAGAAGCCCACCTCAATAAAGTGTTGGGTTATGTTCAGCTGGCGCTTGAAGAAGGCGGAGTGATTCACTGCGGTGGCCAACGCGTTATCCCTCATGGAAGATGTGCAGGTGGCTGGTTTATGGAACCTACCGTGATTGATGGGCTCCCCAATCAGTGCCGCACCAACCAGGAGGAGATTTTCGGCCCGGTGGTGACCCTACAAGCCTTCGATACCGAGCAAGAGGCCTTGGAGCTGGCCAATGGCACGGAATACGGACTTGCAGCCGGTTTATGGACCAGCGACGGGTCGCGCGTGCACCGGATGTCGGCCCAGCTCGATTTTGGCATTGTGTGGGTCAATTCCTGGCTCTTGCGCGATCTTCGAACTCCTTTTGGGGGAATGAAGTCATCGGGTGTCGGCCGAGAAGGGGGCTACGATGCCCTTCGGTTCTTCACCGAGCCCGTCAATGTTTGTATTAAGTACTAAAAATCAAGCAAGACGACCAATAACCGAAAAGCGCTCTAAAACCTGTGCGGTGTGTGGGGCATCAGCCAGTTCTTCGCTGAGTTCCTGCCCGGCCCAGTGTTCATAGTGCTTGCCTCCCCGCCAGAGGCGACTCAAACTCACGTCATAAATTAGGCCGCGACAAGCGATCCAGATTTCAGGTTTATCCTGTCCGTTGCGTAGGGCAAGTTGTGCGCGGGTGTACACAGGAAGAGGAACAGACGAATCGCGATCCACGGTTTTGGGGTTAACAAGCGCCGACAAATATGCGTCATATATTTCAACAGCCTGTTTTTTTGAAAGCCCACGGTAAATCAAACCTATTCCTTGACTTTCAAATCGGTATTTTTGACGATCAAACCGTTAGTTTTGACGATCAAACCTATATTTGTGCGTATGACAACAGAACAACGAGCATTGATCTTGCCGGTGAAGGGGGTGATGCCAATTATCGGCCAAGATTGTTTTTTAGCCCCCAATGCCACCCTAACGGGCGATGTGCAATTGGGTGACCGCTGTTCTGTTTGGTTTCAGGCCGTGATCCGGGGCGACGTGCACAGCATCCGTATTGGTGAACAAACCAACATTCAGGATGGCGCCATCATTCATGCCACCTACCAAAAAGCTTCCACCCAGATTGGCGCGCGTGTGAGTATTGGGCATCAGGCGATGATCCACGGCTGTACGTTGCATGACCATGTGTTGGTGGGCATGGGCGCGATCATTCTCGACCATGCCACGGTGGAGTCTTATTGCCTGATTGCTGCAGGAAGCGTGGTGCTCGAGGGCACCGTGTGCGAATCCGGACATTTATATGCAGGTGTACCGGCCCGTAAGATCAAGCCCTTGACCGATGAGCAAAAGGCACTGATTGACCGCACGGCGGATCATTATGTCGCGTACGCGTCTTGGTACGATCAGTGATCCAAGGAACCAGAAAGCTCAACCAACCGCTGATCAGCGCTTGACTAAGCCATAAAATGGGTGCTGTACTTAAAGTTCTATTAACTTTTGTATGCGGGGTTTGCCTTTGTCGCGCAATTGGTCTATTTTCGTCGATTGATTTGACTTATAAACCGCTTTACATGCGTTCAATCGTATCTGCCTATCTTAGAAGCCTCATTCTGGGTTTGTTCTTCGTTTTTTTATTTACCCATGAGTCAAGTGCTTCGCACGTTCTCGGGGGAGAAATTTCTTTTAAATGCGTTGCAGCCACTTCCGGGCCCGGTCGATATGAATTCACCGTGGTGGTATTCCGCGATTGCAGCGGGATCCCGCTGGATGTCGCAGCCCTTCAGCTGAATATGCAGCCGGTGGCCGGACAGCCCAATATTTCCCAGGTACTTCCAAGAATATTATCGCAAGACGTTACCTTACGGTGTGCAACAGCCTCCGGTTTTTCATGCGATCCACCAACATCCGCCAATGGGGTTCAAGGTGCCGTGGCCAAATTTGTCTACCGAGGTATCGTTGACCTCAGTGGATTGGGCGCAGCGCCTCCAGGCGGTTACACCTTTTTTGTGACAACAGGATTTGGAGGGAACTCTCTTCCATGTTGTCGGCCATTCATCAACAATTCACTGGCCAGTAATGGCGATCAATCGCTACAGGTCAAAATGTTTCGCTATACCGATCCAGCCACAGGTACAGCCTTAACCCCCGCTCAAATGTGCGATGATTCTCCGGTGTTCAGCAATGACCCTACGGCTTTGTTGGTCATTAATCCGAATGACACGGTTTATTATCAAAATTTTGCCATTGACCCCAATAATTCAGACTCTGCTAGTTTTGCTATCGACTATCCGCTCAATCAAGGCCTAACCCCGTATTTCTATACGCCTCCATACTCGCAAACCAACCCACTCCCCGGTTTGCTCGGACCCGGTGTTGTTGGTGCTGCGAATCACCCCATCAACCCAGTCAGTGGTGAAATGGTGCTTCGACCCAACCAGACCGGCACCTTTGTGACGGTCATTAAAGTAATTTCTTACCGTTGCGGCCAAAAAATTGCTGAGGTCTTTCGCGATTTCAGTTTGAAGATTATACCCCTTCCAGCGAATTACCCCCCTGTATTTAATCCGAATACCCCAACCACCAATCCATCTTATTTCTACCAACAGCGTCCCCCGCAAATCCGCTCCGAGTTGAAAGATGCAGCGGGGAATGATGTCTTTACCTACCGTTTTTATGCCAAGGACACCATTAGTCTGTATTTGAGGGTGGAGGACATTTTGCCGATTTTCTCGGGAAATCCTGCAAATTACCCCAACTCACCGGCGGCACCTCAAGGCTTTTACACCGTGTTCAACAGCAGTCAGATTGGGGCGGGCAATAACCCCGGGGCCTGTAATTTCCCGCCTTGCATGACACTGCGCGGACCCAATGATCCGCCCCTTCCAGCCCCAGCTATTACGGTACCTACAACTCAATTTTTATACCCCGGTGGGCCAGTGATCGGAACAGGCTTCGATCAATCGGGTTCGACCCAAGGAGGCGGTCAGATCAGCTGGATTCCAGACTGTTCCAACCTGCCGAGCCGGGCCATCACACTGTGTGGAACATCCGTTACAGGCTATAAAGTCGACGTATCAGCCACTGATTTGATTTGCCCGGTTCCGGGGCGCACCAGTCGAATCGTGACCTTCAATATTTTGAATCTACCCCAATTGGTGGCACCGCGCCTTTTGGGCGTTTCAGCGGCCTCCAACAATGCTTCTGTTCGGTTGTATTTCAGTCAATTTGTAGATACCTTAACCATAGACCCGGTCGACTCTTTTTACTTTCAAGCCATCCCCGATCCTGAGTACAAGCGCCGCAAGTCGGCTGAGCGCCGCAAGCGTTCATTTGTGAGTTACCGGATGTACCGTGCTTCGGTGCCGGCCGGACAACCCCTCATCCGTACGGGTCCAACGGCCACGCCATTCAGCCCGGTTGGTGAAGGGTATGTTTTGGATTCGGTGTCCATTACCGATACCGACCCCAACTTAGATTTGATCAACAACGACTATTACTATTATTTGGTGAACACCTCGACCTGCGACAGCATTGAGTCATCGCCCTCTGATACCTTAAAAGTCATGCGGGTACGGGTCACAAACCTACAACCGGCTCAGATTGGAATGGGCGTTGCTTGGGATACCATGACTGTTTTGCAGGGCATTCCCTATCCAGCTTATTCAAATGGGGATTTTGTGGTGGAGCGCGAGTTTTTCTTTCGGACGCCCGGCGTTTGGCAAACATTGGATACCATCCGTGGTTGGAATTATGCGGATTTGGCGATGAATTGTACCGACTCGATCAACTATCGGGTGGGCCTGCTCACCTCACTGGGATTCACTTTGTATTCCTCTGTTGATGGCGACAATTTCAACAACAACTACCAGCCGCCAGCCGTTACCGTTTTGCATGCGTCGGTCGATAGCCTCACGGGCAATGCTGTCTTAAGTTGGTTGCCAGGCGATTGCAACGCCATCGATCGGTACATCATATACCGCTACTTAGGTCCTGGTAGTTGGCAGCCCCTCGATACCGTTTATGGTTGCCTCAATACTTGGTGGGAAGATATAGTGAGTGGTCAAAACCCCAACGATAGTTCCCTTATTTATGGGGTGGCGAGTGTGGATTCTTGTCGCAATGTGGGTTTGGTGTCGCGTCAGCATGCCACCATTTTCATGACGGGCATGATCGATGAATGCCGCGAATCCATGAATCTGATGTTCACGGGTTACGATGGATTCCCAGTAGGTCGCTATGAAATATGGCGTTCAGGAGCTGGAATGCCCGCATTTAGGGTAGGGACAGTAACTGGCGGTCAGGTGTTTTATGCCTATGAAGACCGCTTCGACATCATTCGTGATTCGACTTATTGCTACACTGTGTTAGCTTTCCGCCCGTCAGGTACGCCCAACAGCGATACCATTGCCTGGTCGAATGTGGTTTGCCTGACGGCGAATTGGATCACCCCGACAGAGGTTACCTACATCCGAAAGGTATCCGTAAATCCCCTAACGAACCAAATTGAATTGCTCTACTGGATTGATAGCGATGCAGATATCGATTCGGTTGTCTTGCAGCGTTCAACGGGCAGTCCCGGTGCATATCGAGACATTCGTCGCCTGCCGATTTTCGCATTATTGCCTGATCTAACGGGATTATACAGGGAGCTGCGCTACACAGACCCCACGGCGGATCCTCTGACCGACATATACTATTATCGTGTAAAATTGATCGATTTTTGCGGTAGAGAATCGGATTCTTCTGCGGTAGCCAGGAGCATTTGGTTGCGCGCCAAAGCAGAAGCGGACTTCAATACGCAGATTCGAAATTTGGTGGAGTGGAATTCCTACGATTCATGGCTCGGTGGCGTGGAACGATATGAACTACTCTTTAATGTACCGGGTCGTACCGCAGGCTTCATACCCTTATCAACCGAGCCATCTGTTGCCCGTGAATTTGCACACGATGTCATTGGCAGTGAAGGGGTACCAGGCGAATACACCACCAATCATGACGGCCAATTCCAATACCGTCTTGTGGCCATAGAAGTGCCTGGAAATGATTTAGGAACACGCGACACCGTGTTTTCAAATCAGGCCAACATGCTTCAGTACCCCAGGATGTTTGTGCCCACCGGTTTCAGGCCCGATGGGTTTTCACCTGTGTTCCGCCCGATTGGTGTTTATGTCGACACAACGCGATCCTATGATATGGAAATTTTTGACCGCTGGGGGGCCCTGGTGTACCGAACAAGGAGTTACGCCGAGGGTTGGGACGGAAAGATTCAGGGCAGTAAAGAGCTGGCGCCTCCCGGGGTTTATGCCTTTACCCTGAATTTCACTGGTCGTAATGGAAAGCCATATCAGCGAAAGGGAACATTCACGGTGGTGCGATAAAATTTTCATCTTTTTAGGTAATACTCCGCTGTTGTAAGTAGGCCTGTGCTGTCTCTTCCAGTTCCTCATACCAGCTCGCTCCGTAACAACGGGTGAGCGAAGCTTTGAGGAATTGATAGACCGGCACTTTCAAGGCCGTACCGCAGCTACACGCGGGCGTACAAATCGACCATTTGTGGTAGTAAAGGGCATCTAAAGACCCGACTTTTTCGACCCTAATCGGATACAGGTGGCAAGAAATGGGTTTAAGTAATTCAGTAGCCCCAGCCCGATGGGCCTTTTCTATTCCGCATTTCCAAATCCCGCCATCCTGAACGGCAAAAACACAGGCTTTTCCTCCCACAGTTTGGGTGACCCACTCTCCCTCCTCTGTCTGTTCGCAGAAATCACCTTCAGCAATACAATCGCGTCCATTCTGATTGATATGGGGTAGAATGTCGGTTAAGTCGTTTCTGATGCATTGAACTTCCTCGTTGAGCAATGGCGCGCCAAGGTCACCCTCTTCGCAGCAAGCACCCCTGCAAGCAACGAGGTCACAAACAAAGTGGGTCGACAACAAACCCAAGTCAATCAAAACGTTTCGAACACGGAGCATGGTCAAAAATACTCATTTGTGCCCGTAGCGCCTATCTTTGACAGCTACATCCTATATTTAGGCTTGATTTCTGATCGGCCAATCGCCTGGCCAGATTGATTATTGTACCCTACCCATCCCATGCAGTTTTCGCAGATCTACGGACAATCGTTGTTAAAGGAGTCATTGAGGAAGATGGCTGAGGGAAAGCAAATCCCACACGCTGTGATTTGGCTTGGAGAGGATGGAACCGGGAATTTGCCATTGGCTATGGCATTTGCCACCTATTTGCATTGCGCCTCGCCCGTTGAAGGCGATTCTTGTGGTCGCTGTGATGCTTGTGGGAAGCATGCCCGCCTTTTGCATCCCGATATGCACTTGAGTTTTCCTGTGATCGGCAAAGCAGGCGAGGCCGGAGGCGCATTGAGTACGTCTTACCTCGCAGAATTTCGGCAGGCCTTCACGGGCAACCCCTATACATCGTTTGCGGATTGGCTACAGCTCATGGAGGCAGGAAACAAACAGGCCAGTATCAGTCGAGCCGAATGCTACGACCTGATGGGGCGACTATCCCTTACGGCCTACAGCGGGAGTTGGAAGATTCTGCTGATGTGGATGCCTGAATTTTTGGGGCAGGCCGGCAATGTATTGCTCAAAATGCTGGAAGAACCTCCGCCCGGAACCCTGTTTTTTCTCATGGCCACCCGCACCGATCACATCCTGCCAACCATAGTATCGCGTGCACAGGTGCTTCGGGTTCCGCCGATTGAATCGGATGAAATTGCGCGAGCCATGGTTGAATTGCATCATTTAGATCATGGTGAAGCGTTGGCGCGCGCGCCACTTGCCGAGGGCAATTTAACTAAGATGCATCAGTTGATGGAGGCCGAAGAGGTAGTGGGCTTGGGCGATTCACTGTTTATGGAGATGATGCGGCTTGCTTATTCAGGCAAGATCACACCTCTGATGGCTTGGCTCGACCAGGTATCTGAATTGGGACGAGAGGGCCAAAAGAAAATTCTGCTCGTTGGGCTAGAGCTGTTGAGGGGATGCTTGTTGGAGATTCATGGAGCCCGTACCCTCCAACCCATGGAGGCCACACAACAGGCATTCATCGCCGGCTTTAGTAAATTCCTGGACATTCCTAAAATCAATCGGATCCACAAGCAACTTCAAGAGGCCATTTTGCACTTGGAGCGGAACGCTCATGCCCGCTTACTCTTTCATAACTTGGTTAATCGGCTTCACGAGACCCTTCGCCCCGAACTGCAATAGTTAACTTTGCCTTATATTTGTGTTTTTACAAACTAACCTTAATTTATGGGATGCGGTAGTTGCGGTACGGGGGGATGCGCTCCAACGGGTTGTGGCGATAAAGGCCATTGCGCCAGTGGGGGATGCAACCGCCTCAACGTACATGATTGGTTGTCCAACTTAGAGCTGCCTTGGAACAGCCAGAAATGCGATGTGGTTGAAGTTCAATTCAAGGGCAATCGCAAGGAGTTTTATCGAAATCCCGAAAAAATTGAATTATACAACAACGACTGGGTAACAGTCGATGCGCATTATGGATATGAGGTTGGACGAATAACTCTGAAGGGAGAGTTGGTTCGGCTGCAAATGAAGCGAAAGAAAGTCAAAGAAGATGATGCTGAATTGCGCAAAGTTTTGCGGAAATCAACCGATGAAGAGCGTGTGAAGTTGACCGAATTGCGTGCTCGGGAGGATGGTGTTTTGGTCCGAGCCCGTGAAATAATTGCATTCAGTACGTTACCTATGAAGTTGTCGGATGTTGAATTTCAAGCCGACGGATCCAAGATATACTTTTTTTATACCGCCGAGGGAAGAATAGACTTTCGGGATTTGATCCGTCGTTTGTCTGACGCCTTTCGTTGCAGGGTTGAAATGAAGCAGATCGGGCCGCGACAAGAAACAGCACGTTTGGGTGGATTAGGGGTGTGTGGCAGGGAATTATGTTGCAGCAGTTGGCTCACCGATTTCAAATCAGTTGGCTCTACAGCGGCCCGTTACCAAAACTTATCCCACAATCCAGCCAAGTTGACGGGACAGTGTGGCAGGCTTAAATGTTGCCTCAATTATGAATTGGAGGTATACCTCGATGCCTTGAAGGCATTTCCTAAGAATAGTAAGTATTTAGAGACGACGGGCGGCACCTATGAATTGGTGAAGACAGATATTTTCAAGAAGTTATTATGGTACCTTCCCAAAGGCCGTTCTGGTGATCATTCAGAT
>Ga0194123_10005495_pt1 | contig 13566 bp, 12 predicted proteins | sample TA2MahsurfametaG_5_FD_155479 | JGI IMG/M metagenome (GOLD analysis project Ga0194123, IMG submission 155479) | Freshwater microbial communities from Lake Tanganyika, Tanzania - TA2015023 Mahale A surface | ecosystem: Environmental > Aquatic > Freshwater > Lake | place: Tanzania: Lake Tanganyika... | reverse complement strand
TTTCCTTGAAGGCATCGCACAGGGCCAGGAAGGCGCCGTCTTCGGTGAAGTCCCAGCTCATGTAGGGGGGTCTGCTGAATGACCTTTAACGCCTGCCCCCCAGGGTCCGTCAACTGTCTGATCGCGTTTTGTGCCACTCCGTCGTCAGACTGCCGACCAGCCGAGCGCTGTTTGCCCCTGTGAGCCTCACCGACACCCCAGCCCTGAACGTGCTCGGCGAGCCCCTGGCGGTGTGCGGTTGTGAACCGATGACCGGCTGGACTCGCGACGGCAGCTGCCGCACCGATGGCTCCGATCTCGGCCGCCACACGGTGTGTTGTGTGGTGGATGAGCGCTTCCTCTCCTATTCCCGGGCCCTGGGCAACGACCTCAGCACCCCGGCCCCCCATTACGGCTTCCCTGGCCTCAAACCCGGCGATCACTGGTGTGTCTGCGCCGGCCGCTGGCTGGAGGCCTACGACGACGGCATGGCCCCGCCGGTGCGCCTCGAGGCCTGCGAGCAGAGCACCCTGGCGGTGATCCCCCTGGAGGTGCTGCAACAACACGCTGCTGGCGCATGATGGCGCGATGAGCCTGCGCATCGTGGTGATCGGTCTGGGGGCCTGGGGCTCAACCCTGGCTGCGCTGTTCGAGCAACAGGGCCACACCGTGCAGGGCTGGAGCCGCCGCCAGGGTGGCGAGCCTGCGGAGGCACTCACCGGTGCCGATCTGGCCTTGATGGCCACCTCCCTGGTGGGCGTGCAAGCCCTGGCACCGGCCCTGGCTGGCCGCTGGCCCACAGGACTGCCGCTGATCAGCTGCAGCAAAGGCATTGATCTGCAGCAGCAGTGCACCCCCAGTCAGCTCTGGTCGCAGTTGCTGCCGGAGTTGCCGCTGTTGGTGTTGAGCGGTCCCAACCTGGCCAGTGAACTGGCGGCGGGCCTGCCGGCCGCCAGCGTGTTGGCTGGCCGTGATCAGGCCCTGGCCGAGCGCCTGCAGCGGGCCCTGAGCAGTGATCACCTGCGGCTCTACACCAACGCTGATCCCGTGGGCACGGAGGTGGCGGGTGCCCTCAAAAACGTGATGGCGATCGCCGGTGGTGTCTGTGATGGGTTGAAGCTGGGGGCCAACGCCAAGGCGTCGCTGTTGTGCCGTGGCCTGGTGGAGATGGGGGTGGTGATCCAGGGGCTGGGCGGTGATCGCGCCAGCCTCTATGGCCTGGCGGGTCTCGGTGATCTGTTGGCCACGGCCAACAGCGTGCTCAGCCGCAATTACCGCTTTGGTTTGGCGCTGGCGGAGGGGCTCAGCGCCGCCGAGGCGCTGGAACGGGTGGGCGCCACCGTGGAAGGTGCCCAAACGGCGACGGCCGTGAATCTGTTGGCGGAGCGCCATGGCTGGCACCTGCCGATCTGCGAGCAGGTGGGGGCCTTGATGGCCGGCAGTATCCGGCCGGAGCAAGCCGTGCGGCGCCTGATGGAGCGCAACCTCAAGCCTGAGGAGCTGGCCTTCCGCTGATGGAGCACTCCCTGCCGGCCGTGCTTGTGGAAGCCTTTGCCGCCGCACCGCTGCAGGGCAATGGAGCGGCGGTGGTGTTGCTGGAGCAGCCTGCCGAGGCGGGCTGGATGCAGGGCCTGGCGGGCAGCTTGCGCCAATCGGAAACGGCCTTTTTGCATCGCTGCGATGCCGGTGGCTGGCGTTTGCGCTGGTTCACACCCACCTGTGAGGTGCCGCTCTGCGGCCATGCCACCCTCGCGGCCACGCTGGCCCTGGCCCATTGGGGTGTGCTGCTGCCCGGGCAGAGCCTGGCCTTCGCCAGTCGCAGTGGCGCGCTGGATGTGGCCATCCCGGAGACGTCGGCTGGGGCCACGGCTGAACGCTGCGCCAGCCTGGTGTTGCCCAGCTCGGGATTGGAGCCGTTGCCCGTGCCAGCGGGCCTCAGTGGGCTTCTCGGTGGCGAGGTGGAGGCCTATTGGTGTTCACCGCTGGGCTACCGCGTGGCCTTGATCAGCCCCGCCACGGATCTGGCTGGCCTGCCCAATCCCGCCCCTCAGCTGGCCGAGCCGGAGCGTCAAGGCCTGGTGGTGATGCAGGCCGGCGGCCCCGGCGCCGAGGCCTGGGATTACCAGTTGCGCTTTTTTGCGCCGGGCCTCGGCATTGATGAAGACCCTGTCACCGGCTCCGCCCATGCCCTGGTGGCGCCGTGGTGGATGCAGCAGTTGGGGCGCCATCGGGTGCGCGGCTGGCAGGTCTCGGCCCGCCGTGGTGGAATGCTGTGCGAATCCGCCGGGCCCGCTCGGGTGCGGCTCACGGGAGTCGGACAACTCCTATGGGATGGACGCCTCAACGGCTGGGCAGCTGGCTGCGATCCCAGCGGCTGGGATCAAGCGGTGTATCGATGAACTGGCGCCGCCTGTTGCTGGGCACACCGATGGGGCTGGGTGCGCTGGGGATCGGCTTCTGGGCCCAGGCCTTGATGCCGGGGCCAGCCACGGTCAACGGACCGTTGCTCGAAGCGATGCTGGCCAGCCCGCCGCCCCATGCCACCCCGAAGCGCTCAGCCCAGGACGACCTGCGCGGCGTGGCGGCGGAACGCAGTGGCCAGCGGGGGGCCTCACTGGCCCTGGCGGAACCGGCCCGCGGCCAACCGCTCAATCTCGAGATCCGGGTGTCGCTGGCCCGTGAGGCGGCTTCGGTGTCTCTGTCGGCCACGGGGCCCTGGTGGCTACGCCGCCGCGACGGCAGCGTGATCCGCCAGGGAGCGGCCGGAGAAGTGCTGCCGATCAGCGCCGCCAGTGCGCTGCCGGCGGAAGTGTGGCTGGAAACCACCGCAGCCCAGGCGGTGAGCCTCAATGGCGCGGCCTATGCCGGCCGGTTGCGGGTTCTGCAGCAAGGCGGCGGTTTGCTGGTGGTGAATCATCTGCCCCTGGAAACCTATGTGGCCTCGGTGGTGGGGGCGGAGATGCCCAGTTCCTGGGATCTGGAGGCGCTCAAGGCCCAGGCGGTGGCGGCTCGCTCCTATGCCCTCGCCCACATGGCCCGGCCCGCCAGCCAGCACTGGCATCTGGGCGACACCACCCGCTGGCAGGCCTACCGGGGGTTGGCCAGCAGCACCAGCCGCACCCGCCAGGCCGCTGCCGACACCGCCGGGCTGATCCTCAGCTACCAAGGGGGCATCGTGGAAAGCCTCTATGCCGCCACCAGCGAGATCAGCCTGGAGGCTCACGGCCATCTGGGGGCCTCGATGAGCCAACACGGAGCACAGGCGCTCGCCAGCCGCGGACAGCGCTACAACGCGATCCTGGGCCAGTACTACCGAGGCGCAAGCCTGGCGCGGCTACGCCTGGGCAGCGGTTGATGAGCTCGCTGCTCACGGCTGCCCTGCAACGCAGCGAAGAGGCCGAGAGCAGTGGCGCCCTGGTGCCCTTGCACACGCAGCTGGTGGCCTCAGCCGCCACAAAGCCTTTTGTGGTGCGTCAGTTGCTATCCGACACGCCCAAACACCTGCGCAGCGCCGGACCGAAGCCCAATCCGTTTTTGCCTTGGGATCCGCGGCTGGAGGTGGATCGGCCCAGCCCCGATCACGCCCTGATCCTCAATAAGTTCCCCGTGCAGCGGGGCCATCTGCTGCTGATCACCCAGAGCTGGCAGCCCCAGGCCGGCTGGTTGCGCAGCCTGGATTGGGCAGTTTTGGCGGCGGTGGAGCGCAACTGCCCGGGGCTGTGGTTTTTTAACAGTTGTGGCGCTGCCGGAGCCAGCCAACCCCATCGCCATCTGCAGCTGCTGCCCCGCCATGCCAACGAAGCCAGTTGCCCCTTAGCGGAGAACTTGCAGGCCCAACTGGCCGGAACCGAACCCCCCTGGCCCTGGCGCTATTGCCTCAGCCACCGTGGGCAGGCCGGCACGGATGGCGCCGCTGCAGAGCTCGAGCAGCTCTACCAGCTGCATCAGCGGGAGTTGGGGCTTGGCCAGCCCAGCGATCAGGTGCAACCGCTGCGGCCTTACAACTTGCTGTTTGATCGCCACTGGTTCATGACCGTGGAGCGCACCCAGGAGCATTGGGCTGGATTCAGCGTGAATGCCCTCGGCTATGCCGGCTGTCTGCTCGTGACGCCTGAATCGGATCGAGCCTGGCTGCAGCAGCGGGGCCCCCTGGCATTGCTGGAGGCGGTGGCGGCGAAGCGCTAACGCCAGATTCCGTGGTGCCACGGATGCGCGCCGGCGCTCGGGGCGGTTTGGGTGAAAGAGCCCCAACTGATTCCGTCCATGCCGTCCGCGAGCCAGCGCCTGAAGCAACGCAACGGCCGCGTGCAGGAGAACATGGCGCTGGTGCGCCGGGTTGCCGCCCATTACGCCGCCCGCTCCGCTGAACCCTTCGACGATCTTGTGCAGGTGGGGGCTCTGGGGCTGATCCGAGCCGCTGAGCTCTACAGCAGTAGCCGCTGCGTGCCCTTCAGTGCTTTTGCGGCACCGCATGTGCGCGGCTCGGTGCTCCACTACCTGCGCGATGGTGCGCCCCTGGTGCGGATCTCGCGGCGCTTGCAGGAACGGCGTCAGCAGGTGGAGCAGTGCCGTCAAAGCGTCTGGCGGAAGGAGGGACGATCCCCGTCAGGACAGGAACTGCAGCAGCGGCTGGGACTCAGTCCTCGCCAGTGGGAGGAGCTCCAGGGTCTTGGCCACCTGCTCAGATACCTGACCCTGGATGCCCTCGATGGAGTCGAGCCCCCCGCTCCGGTCCAAAGTGCGAGCGATGCAGCAAGCGCGGATCCGATGGCCGCCCTGCAGGGTCTCGAACCGAGACTGCGCCGGGTGGTGGAAGCGGTGGTGCTCAAGGGGGAGAGCCTGCGCACCGTGGCCGCCCGCCAGGGCAGTAGTGCCGCCACGGTGCACCGCCAGCTCCACCGGGCCCTAGATGCGCTCAGGCTTCAGTTGAATCGTGCATCTGACGCTCCAGCGTGCTGATCGCCGCATTGATCGCCGCCAGCTGACGCTCGAGGCCATCGCGCCAGAAGGTGAGGGTGTGCAGCTTGCGTTCTTGATGACGGCGGCGGCTCTGGGCCGGGTTGCTGCTGTCGCCGCAGCCAAAGAACGGCGGGAACATGGGAAAATGTGCTGAAGTTGATGTTCTAGCGGTCGCACATGCGTGACCGCGTTCTCCAACCGGGGACCATCCGTGCGTGATCAGCGCCCGTCCTCCTGTTCGCGCGACTCACCAGCATGACTCCGGAGTTGAAGCCAAATGGAATCATTCGCCACCTGAGCGCAGTTTGATCGCAGGGTGAGAGCAATGGGTCCCAGGAGAGCGATGCGCCCGGTGTTGATGGCCTTGGTGGGCGGTGTCCTGTTGGCACCTGTCCAAGCTCACGCCTACGTGGCCTTGATGGCGGGTGAAACGGCGCGCCCGTTGAACGGCAGCTTTAACAACGTGCCGGTGCTCCACTCCAACCAGCCGGAAGAGGTGTTGGGGCCCGGGATCCTGGTGGACACACGGCCAGGGTCGGCGGTGGCCGTGGAGACGAATCAACCCCTAGCCAATCCCACATACACCTTCAACGGTGAGTTCGGCCTGCACGCGCATCACAAATATTTCCCGGAGGATCGCAGTCAACTCAGAGGCGGCGGTGGTCGTCGTGGCGAGCTCACCCTGGCCGCCATCCTGATCAACCCGGGATCCAGGCCCGTCCACATCCGCTTCAAGAACGGGGCGGTGCGCAACAGCTTCGAAGCGCCCTATCTGGCCAACAACATGATGGGGGTCAAGCCACTGGGTCCACGTCCCTGGAACACGGGACCTGGCGATGCCACCGCTGTGCAGATGCTGCGCGGTCAACTCGATCGCCGACTCGAGGAAGAGATCACCGTCCCTCCCTATGGCCGTGTCGTCTTGTTCAGCACGGCCCTACCGGCACTGGGCATCGCCAACGGGCTGCTGCGGGGGCGTAGTGACGGGCCGTTCCAGATGGCCGTTGTGGCCGCCAAGAACCCTCGCAGCGATGCCGACATCCTGGCGGTGCTCGACAGTGGGCGCCTCGCACCCGGCCGCGTTTACCTGAGCCGCGTGCGCCAAATTGAGGATGGCACGGTGTTTTCGCGGGTCGCCGGTGTGGCCCTCGGCGACACCTATCAGGCTTCTCTGAACCACGACCTCAGCCAGGGCGCCTTGCACGTGCCGTTAACGAGCACGACTCGCCATAGCTTCGGCACCAAGGAAGTGCAGGTGAATCAGCTCGCCTCGCGCATGCTGGATTCTTCGCTCGACAACGTCGGCACCTATGGCGTTCGCTTTGATGTGGAGCTCAACCTCAAGGGAGCGGGGCCGCATCAGCTGGTGCTGAGCCACCCCACCCCCAATGGTCGTTCGTTCGTTGCCTTCCGCGGTTCCATCGGCATCCAAACCGATGAGGGCTACCGCGAGGTGCACGTGGGGCTGCGCTCCGGCCAAAGTCTGCCGATCGCCGCTGTGAACCTCAAGCCCGGAGTGAACAATCCGGTGAAGGTGAGCCTTGTTTACCCAGCCGATGCCACCCCTGGTCACCTCCTCAGCGTTGTCTCGGATCAACAGTTGGCTCAGCTGCAACAGCGGGAGCAACTGCTGGCAGCGGCGCGTGCCGCCAGACCAAAGCCAGCGCCTCTGTTGGCCCCGCCGGCGGAGGTAGCTGCAGCACCTGTGGACACTCCCGCTGCGGTGGTCCAAGCGGCAAAACCCATGGCCAAGCTGCCGGCACGCCCGAAGCCCGCACCACCGACGGTCGTGTCCGTACCAGGGTGGATGCAAGACCTGCCTGCCCTACCCACGGTTCAGGGTCTGCCGCCGGCGGTGATCACTCCAACCCGCATGAGCCAGAGCCTGATGGAGCGCTACCAACAGGCGGTTCAGGCACAGCAGCAGCTGATGAATTCGCTCATGGGCCGATAACCTCAGGTTGAACAGCGGCCGGTTGTGGCGGAGAGCGGATCCGACAAACGGCGCATCACCCTGGAGCTCAGCGCCGACCTGCTGGCCTGGCTGGATGAGCTGAAGCCTTCAATGGGGTTTCGCAGTCGCGGCCCGTTGGTGGAACAGCTGCTGCGGGAGCTTCAGCCCCAGGAGGTCGACGATCCTGACGGCAGCGATCCGATCGCCGCATCGGATCACGCAAGTGCCTCGTCGTCTGAGCCATCCGAGCGACAGGGCGTGCTCGACGACGTCACCGCGCTCGTACTTGTGCATGGCGACCTGGTCTCACTCCGGGACGCAGACCGGTTCCCAGCAGAGACTACTGGCGCAGCTCGTGAGCGCGCCCCCGGCGGTGGCATCCAATTGCCTGGGTTTGTGCGACAACAGGCCCGGGAGGTGAAGCGCAGTCTTCGGGAGTCGCCACTGCCCGTGCCCGAGGCGAACAGTTTGTCCCTGGTGTCGGTGGCAGAACTGCAAGACGCGCTGACCCGCTGTCAGCTGCATTGGCTGGAGGTCTACGGGCAACCACCCACCGACGCCGTGGTGGATGCGTCGATGAGTTGGCTGGCGCGCGACATCTGGCCCCAGTCGGATCACAGCGACGGTCGCCCGTTCAGCTGGGGGCTCGCCCAGCAGGTGATCAGCTCCATGACCTCGGGATGGATTGCCACCGATCCCAGCTTTGAGCGTGTGATCACAGCCGCCGGCATCCTCGAAGATCCGTTCGGTGGCAACACCCTTGCCGTGCGGGTGCCCACGCTGGTGACGCGCTTCGTGCAGCGCCAACGCAGCCGCCATAAGCGCACCACTTCATTTGAAGCGATCGATCAGGCGATCACGGTGCACAGCGCCCTGCGCCTCCTGCAACTGCCAACGATTGCCGATCGCCCCTACACCCTCAAGGAAATCCGCGAGGCCTACCGCGAACAAGCCCAGCTCCACCATCCGGATGCCGGCGGTTCAGCCGATGCAATGCGACGCCTCAACGAGGCCTACCAATTCCTGAAGGATCGGTATCGGCGGGCTCTCTGAGCGAAGGTTCCAAATGAGACTCTGCTCACGTCTGGTATCGCGACTTATGGTCAATCAGTGCGACCGAATTAATGGCTCGCAATGGCGGTGAGTCTTCAGGTTGTGGCCTATGCAATGGAACAAGTCGCAGTACCAGGTATCTAGCTCATGATGCTTTCTGGGTCCAGGCATGCGACAAGGCTGCGACCTGCAAGGCAATTCCACAGCTCGCGATCCTGCTTTTAATCTTGCCTGCGATCTCGGGCGCGCCCAAGCTTCCCCACTCAGAAAAGCTGTTTTTTCATCAAAACTGTTTGCGGCAGGTGTAGCTGACTGACGTCCCTCCTGCGAAACCGATTCAGTGCTTTGAAGAGCCTCCGAGGGTTGTCCATGGTCACCAATGTCCATGTCCAGTGGAGAGGTGATCCACATAAAGCCAGGCCACATCATGCACTAGAGCAACGCGTACCTGCGTAAGACACAGGTACGCGGGGTCACCGGGAGGTGTTAGCGGTGGGTCCGGCCTTTGTTCACGCGGCTGTATGGCTGAGCAGCTCGTGGTCGATTGGCATGCACGACATGTCCTGGTTCAACAGAAGCCTGAGCATGCCTGTTGGCGCATGGGGCGCATAAGGCTCGTTGCCGCCGGCGGATCGGGCTCGATCCGGTCGAGCTTTTAGCGCCTAACTGCCAAGTATCACTTGTCCAGGGCACTCGTAGGGGCTGGACTAGTAGTGAGACCCTGACGAGACCCGCGGGCCGAGTTACCTGGTCTTGGTGGTCATCGATGGACGATCTGGTTCTCCGGCAGCTTGGGAATGAATGAAGCCCCAACGGATTGTCGGATGAAAGCGATCGTGAGGCGCGAAGGTTGAGCGCAGGACGTTCCTCTGCGCGATCGATCTCAGGGGTTGCCGGAATGCAGCGCAAGGACTCGCAGTGCTTATAAGTCGAAGACAAGACGCAATCCGTGTCTAGGGGTAAGACGGTCCTAGGACTTCTGGGTCGAATCTGGTGTCCCTGCTTCATCGTCAAACCTGTTCTTCCGCCTGAGCCTGAACACAAAAAAGCCGGTAGTTGCTGGCCACCGGCTTTGGGGTTGAACTCGCGCGGTTTGATCAGCAGGGCGTTTGCATGCCCTGGATCAGGAAGTCGAAGTAAGGGGCGGCGATGGAGGCGTCGTCGCCATTGAGCAGCACGAGGGAGGCTTCCTTCAGGCAGCGCATCGACTCGACCATGCCCGGCATCGGCACGCCGAGGCTGTTGTACATCTCGCGGGCGCCTTCCAGGCCGATCTTCTGGATCATTTCGGTGCTGCCGGCGAGCACGCCGTAGGTCACCAGGCGGAGATACCAGCCGAAATCTCGCAGGCACTGGGCCCGTTGCTTCTGGCCGTAGGCGTTGCCACCGGGAGCGACGTATTCCGGCTTACGGCTGAACAGCTGCTTGGCGGCCTCGTCAACGATCTTTTTCTCGTTTTCGGTGAGGGCCCGCACCACCGACATGCGGCTGGCACCGGTCGAGAGGAACTCGACCATCGAGCGGAGCTCACCGCCGGTGGGATAGCGGAGCTGATCGTCTGCCTGCAGGATCAGATCGCGTACGACGCTCATCGAAACCACCTGTTGCCCAGAAACTCTATCGAGACTGAAGGCCTCAACATCGGTTTCAAGGCGAGGTGTTTACGCACCGATAGGGTCGAAGCAGCAGAGAGGGCGAACGGATGGGTGTGGCGAGCGATCTCAAGTTGGGGCAGACCTTTGAACTGACCATCGACGGGCTCGGCCATGAGGGTCAAGGCGTGGGTCGCTGGCAGGACCTGGTGGTGTTTGTGCCCGGTGCGTTACCCCAGGAGCGCGTGGTGGCCCGGCTGAGACGCAGCGCCAAACGCCACCTTGAAGCCGATCTGGTGGGTGTGGAGTTGCCTGCGGAGCAGCGGCGCAAGCCTCCTTGCATCCTTTCGGATCACTGTGGGGGCTGCTCCTTGCAGCACTGCGTTGATGCCGCCCAGGCGGAGCTGAAAACCAATCTGGTGCGGCAGGCCCTGCAGCGCGTGGGCCATCTGCAGATGGAGGTGTTGCCCATCTGGAGTGCAGCCACCCCCCTGGGCTACCGCAATCGGGCGCTGATTCCACTCGAGTTGAGCCCAGAGGGGCAGCTGCGGGCCGGCTACTACCGGCGCGGCAGCCACAAGATCGTGAATATGAATCGATGCCCGGTGCTCGATCCGCGCATTGATGCGCTGATCGCTCCGATCAAGGCCGACCTCGAGGCCACTCGTTGGCCTGTAGATGTGAACCTCAGCGCCGGAGGGGGGCTGCGCCACCTCGCCCTGCGGGTGGGTCACCACAGCGGCGAGGTGTTGATCACCCTGGTGAGCAGCCACAACAACCTGCCGGGCCTGGAGGCGCTTGCGAACCAGTGGCTGCAGCGCTGGCCCGAAGTGGTGGGGGTGAATCTCAACCTGCAGCCCAAAGCCAACAACGTGGTGCTCGGTGCCGACACCCTGCAGATCTGTGGCCGCTCCTGGCTGGAGGAGCGTTTCGCCGGCCATGCCCTTCGCATCGCCGCCGACACCTTCTTCCAGGTGAACACCGCGCAGGCGGAGCGGGTGGTGCCGCTGCTGGTGAACTTCTTTCTGGAGGACCCCACCAGTCAGGTGCTCGAGGCCTACTCAGGCATCGGCACGTTCTCCCTGCCACTGGCGGCGGCCGGGCTGAATGTGTTGGGGCTGGAGCTGCACGCGGGCTCGGTGCAACAGGCGCGAGCCAACGCGGAGCGCAACCAGCTGCCGAACGCCCGCTTCGAGCAGGCCGATGTGGCGGCCTCTCTGGCCGAGCACCTCACCTGGGCGTCCTCCCTACTGGTGGATCCACCGCGCAAGGGTCTCACCCCTGAGGTGATGGAGGCCATTCTGCAGGCACCGCCCAAGCGGATCGCCTACATCAGCTGCAATCCGGCCACCCTCGCCCGCGACCTGGGCCGGCTCACGGCCGAAGCTGGCTACAGGCTGCGGCCGGTGCAGCCCGTGGACTTCTTCCCCCAGACCAGCCACGTGGAGAGTGTGGCCCTGCTGCAGCGGGATTGATCCCGCTGTCCCTCAGGCCCGTAGTTGGGCGCCGAACTGGTGTTCCAGGACGGAGCGGATGGCCTGGTGGGCTCCATCCACCTCCGCATCGGTGAGGGTGCGCTTGGCGTCGCGATAGCGCAGGCGGAAGGCCTGGCTGCAGCTGCCGGCGGCCACCTGCTCACCCTCGTAGCGGTCCACCAGTTCGGCCTGCTCCAGCAGGGGTTTGCCGGCTTTGCGAATTGCCTGGAGCAGATCGCCACTGGCGGTACTGCTGGGCACCACCAGCGCCAGATCGCGCTCGGAGGCCGGCACCGTTGGGAAGGCGGCAAAGGCCGGTTGCCAGCGGTTGCGGCGGGTGGCGGCGCTGAGCAGTTGCGGCACCTCCAGCTGGAACAGGTAGGTGGCGGCAGGTAGGTCGTAGCGCTCAGCCAGCTCGGGATGCACCTGACCAAACCAGCCGGCGGGGCGGCCTTCCACCACCACTTGGGCCGCCCGGCCTGGATGCAGCAGCGGTTCGCTGGTGAGGCGACGATCCTCCACGGGCAACTTGAGACTCAGCAGCGCCTGTTGCAATAAGCCGCGGGCCTGGAAATAATCGAGGGCTTGGGGTTTACCGCCGCTGCTCCAGAGCTCGGCTTGGCGCGCCCCGCAGATCACGCCCGCTAGCTGCAGGCGCTGACCGCCGTCCTTGGCGGTGGCATCGAACACGTTGCCCAGCTCAAAGGCCCAGAAGCCACTGCGGCCGGCCTGCAGATTGCGCTGCGCCGCCAGCAGCAGTTCGTCCACCAGGCTGTCGCGCAGGTGGCTGTAGTCCGCCAGCAGGGGATTGGCCAAAGCCACCCGCCGCGCCGGATCGGCGCCGGGTCGCTCCGATACCGCCGGCCCCAGCGAGAGGCTGCAGGTTTCCTGCAAACCGCTGGCCGCCAGGATCCGGCGCAGGCGTCGCTCCGCCTCCTGTTCAGCGTTAAGGCCACCCGGTTGGATCGGATCAGGCAGGTGGCTGGCGAAGCGGTCGTAGCCCACCAGGCGGGCCACTTCTTCAATCAGATCCACTTCACGCTCCAGATCCATGGCGCGCGACGGGGGTACCTGCACCTGCCAGCCATCGTCGTCCGGGCTGAGGCTGCAGCCCAGGGCGCTGAGGATCTGCTCGATCTCGGCATCCTCGAGATCGGTTTCATCGCCATCGGCTGTGATCACCGGGCCGAGCAAGTTGTGCAGGGCGTCGCGGCGCAGGTTCAGGGCTGGGCGGGGGTCTTCGCTGCGCTCGTGGCACCAGCGCTCTTCGAGGCTGGCGCCGCAGAGCTCCTGGAACAGCTGCACGGCGCGATTGGCCGCCGTGAGGGTGACCTCACGGGGCAAGCCCTTTTCAAAACGACTGCTGGCATCGGTGCGCAGGCCAACGCTGCGGGCACTACGGCGCACGGTTTGCGGCGCGAACATCGCCGCTTCTAGCCAGAGCGCCGTGGTGCTCTCATCCACGCAGCTGTTGTTGCCGCCGATCACACCGGCCAGGGCAATGGCCTGATCGGCGTAACTCACCACCCAGGCTTCGGGGGTGAGAGTGTGCTCACTGCCATCGAGCGCCACGAAGGCTTCATCACTGCGGCCGGCGCGCAGATCCAGCTGGGCCGGATCGAGGTTGCCGCCACTGAGGGCCGCGAGCTTGGTGGCGTCGAAGGCGTGCAGGGGCTGGCCGAACTCGAGCATCACCAGATTGGTGATGTCGACCACGTTGTTGATCGGTCGCAGACCGGCGCGCTCCAGGCGGCTCTGCAGCCACTGGGGGGATGGGGCGATGCGGATACCGCTCAGGGCCGTGAGGCTGAACAGCCCGCCGGCCTCAATCCGCTCCTGCACCGGCGCGGCCACGGGCAGGGGCTCGGCCTTCACGGCCGGCGGAGTGGCCGCCAGGGTGAGGACTGCACCGCTGAGGGCGGCCACTTCGCGGGCGATGCCCTGCATGGAGAGGCCATCGGGACGGTTGGCGGTGATCGCCAGCTCCAGCACCTGGTCGTCCAGGCCGAACAGAGGACCCACGGGGCTGCCCAGGGGGGGCACGTTCTCCAGGGCCTCATCGAGGATCACAATCCCGTCGGAGCGATCTGCCAGGCCCAGTTCGGAGAGGGAGCAGATCATGCCGCTGCTGGCCACACCGCGCAGCTCTGCTGGCTTGATGGTGAGATCCACAGCCGGCAGATACGCGCCCACGGTGGCCACAGCCACGTGGATGCCGGCACGCACGTTTTTGGCACCGCAGACGATCTGAAGTGGTTCCGCAGCGCCGATCTGCACCGTGCAGACGCTCAATTTGTCGGCGTTGGGGTGTTGCTCGCGGCTTTGCACGTGGCCCACAACCACGCCCGCGGCACGGGCGGCGAGATCCTCGATCTCCTCCACTTCAAAGCCGGCCACTGACAAGCGCTCGCCCAGCTCTTCGGCGGGCAGATCACAGGCCACCAGCTCCCGCAGCCATTGGAGCGAGACCCGCATGTCAGAACCGTTCGCAATCGGCCGACTCTAAAGACTGGGCCTTGAGGTTCAGGTCAGGCGACAAGGTATGGTTGATTGC
>Ga0194123_10005490_pt1 | contig 13573 bp, 13 predicted proteins | sample TA2MahsurfametaG_5_FD_155479 | JGI IMG/M metagenome (GOLD analysis project Ga0194123, IMG submission 155479) | Freshwater microbial communities from Lake Tanganyika, Tanzania - TA2015023 Mahale A surface | ecosystem: Environmental > Aquatic > Freshwater > Lake | place: Tanzania: Lake Tanganyika... | reverse complement strand
ACCAGAGACTACATTTAGTTTACCACCTAAATTATTTTTTAGGCTTTCAATAATTAAATTAACTACATCGTCAATAAAAATATGATCCCTTAAATTTAATCCATCCCCAAAAACTTTGACTGACTCTGAATTTTTGATCTGATTAACAAATCGATTTGGACCATAACCGTTATGTGTATCTCCAGGTCCATATACTGCACAAACTCGCAAGATAGCAAGTTTTTTTACATTAGAGCTTTCAAATACGATTTCTCGAGATAGTTGTGCAAGTCCGTGAAAAGAATTTGGATAACAAGAAGATTCTTCGGTAAAGACTCCGCTTCTATCTCCATAAACTGAATCCGAGCTAATCAAAATTACTTGTTTAACTTGCACTTTCTCCATTGATTTACAAAATGTTTCAGCCATACTTATTGATTTTATAACATCACTAACTCCTCTCGATGGAGCTATAGCTGAAGTGAAAACAACTTGATCTCCTGCGTTTAATGTGTTATTCAACTTATCTGAAGTTGAATTATTCAATAAATCAAATTCTTCTTTTGGAAGGCCCAAACAATTAATTCCTATTCGTGTAAGCTGATTAATTAATGTACTCCCAATAAAACCATTACATCCAACTACTACGACTCTCTCTGGCACCATCTGAATATTCACCTTAAATATTTTTCCTAGTTATTTTGCTCGCCGATAGTTAAATACTTAATACCAACTGATTTACAAAATTCTTTATCCAAAACTTTAAATGGGTCAATGATTATTTTACCTGAGAATTTTCTTAATTTATCCGAGTTAGCGTATTTCTTATATTCAATCCATGGTGTTAGAATTAACAATAAGTCAGCTTTCTCGAGAATTATCTCGGGGCTTTTAACTAATTCAAACAATCTATTTTTTACACTTAGAGCCAGAACTACAGGATCATGAGCATAAATACAAAAACTAGATGGGAGTTGATTAATAATCTCTAAAGACGGAGAATTCTTGATTGAATTTGTATTTTCTTTATACGATAACCCCCAAATACCAACTGATATTTTTCCCATAGTTAAAACACCCAGTTGATTTAATTTCCTAATGACCCATGATTTATGGTGAGAGTTAGAATTTATAATCGATTGAATAATCTCTGGCTTAAGTCCATTCGAGAGAGCAATTTCAGAAATCGTGTTTAGATCTCTTTCAATATTTCCGCCAGAAATTCCTAGACCTGGACGTAAATATCTACTCGCTCCTATTCGCTTATCGAGCTTCAGTGCGGATACGATATCAGCCCAGTTTGCTCCGGAAACTTCACATATTTCAGCTAATGTATTAGACAATGACACATCGGTGGCAAGGAAAGCATTTATTGAAATTTTTGTGAACTCAGCACTTTCATAGTCAAAAACAAGTATTGGGCAATCATAAGTATCTAGAATTCGTTTTAAACCAGGATTAAGTTCAATTTTATCATTGAAACTACCCATAATAATTCTTTCAGGAAATCTTGATCTTTTAATTGCGTCTCCAAAAATTAATGTTTCAACTTGGTAATAAAGTTCGTTGCTGATTTGGCTCGAAATAGCTCTGGTAAATCCTGGATTAACTTGGCTTAAGATTACGATACATGCATTTTTTGTTAACGCACTAATTCTAAGTGCTGACTCCTTTATCAACTTTGTATTACTTTTGCCAAATTCATCTGTAGGAACATCGTCTGAGACATAAATAACTTCACACTGCTTTAGCTCATCAAAATTGCTTGTAAAAGTTTGATTCATACGAGCTAATTTTAAAAAATCATCTAATTCAGGTTCATTTATGGATGTTCTTAGAGATTTTAAGTCATCTACTGTTGATTTATTGGAGTCAAAACAAATAGTTTTGAATCCAAGGGTGCTTAATACAGTTGACGTAACTAAACCTAAATGACTCAACCCTACAAAACCGACTATTGGTAACTCCGCTGGGCTAGTTCTATGCACTTTGACCATACACTAATTCTAGATTTTTAAATATCCACTCATCTTTTTTTAAATTAGTTTGCTGCCTTGAATCAATTTGGCTTAGAAAAAAATTATACTCAGCATCCCAAGTTGGATCGCCCTCATTTTCGACGTACTCCATTTCATCCGGTACGCCACTTGGTAACTTTCTCTTCCTGTGGATTAAAACTGATTGGCCCCATTTACGAAGACCATTTAAGTTTAAACTGCCTTTAGAGCCCACAATATCGCAGGTAAAAGTGTTTTTCCATGAGCATAAACTCATTCCTAAATTAAACTGAATACCTGACATTTCAAAAAGGATGTTGGCGGAGTCAGGAGATTTATTCTCAAATCTCGATACATTAGATAAAACGTTAGTTATTGTCGATGCACTAAACCAGTAGTCGACTACATCAAATAAATGGGAGCCAAGATCTAAAATTACCCCGGAGCCTTCGTCACGCCAATTTGATTCTTTCACTAATTTGGCCGTACCGTTACCGTAAAATAATTTACATGAGTATATATTTCCAAGCACTTTATCTTTGAGAATAGACTTTATATTTTGAAAGTGTGTTTCGAATCTATGGTTATACGCAGTATAAAGAAAACAATTATTAGAGTTGGCAATTTGCTCTAGTTCAGAATATTTGGTGATTGGATTTAATGATAAAGGCTTTTCTACCATCACGTGTTTTTTGTTTTCTAGAGCAAACTTAATTAATTCATACTTATACTCATCTGGGGTTGAAAGAATTACAGCATCATATATTTGTAATGAAACTTCCTGTAAGTTTTTATAATCTGCCTTTGGATTTATTGGGTCTACTATTGCTACCACGCTATCTTCAGCATGTACGAATCTTTTGTTACCTTGCACTCCTAATCCAACTACGATAATTCTCATTAAAGTCTCACTAGTTATGTACTTGACTCTATAATTTTTTGAATACTGTATAACTTGTTTTTTACTTCACCTACGCCAATCGGAACGTTTCCATCACGCTCACATTCACAGCCGGCAGCAATATTTCCAATAATACTTGCAATTATTGGGTTACTAGTACTTAGCATTGCTAGAGTTGAATAAGCTATAAGAGCATCCCCAGCACCAACAGGGTCCACAACGTGTTGAGCAAAACTATCCATAACTATGAAACTGTCGAGTGATTCATGATTACTGTTAAAGCAAGTTAAGATACCGCGTTCTCCAAGTTTTAAAATTAGCAAGCCAACTTCACAATTATCATACAACTGACTAGCTAATGGTCGAATACCTGAATCCTGATCTGCTAACGCAAATCTAGCCTCGCGCTCATTTGGAGTTACCAAATCAAAACCTTTAAAATCCAAGATATTACCCCAGCGACTTGCGACCTGACTATCAGCTACCTTAAAGATTCCTGATGGGATTGAATCAATCAACGGCTTTATAGTTCTCTTGTTAAAAATACCATGCCGAAAATCACTAAATATTATTGCATCTGATTTAGTTTCAGTAATCCCAGAAATCACTACATTTAAAATTTCATCACTGATGGATGAATTATCTAAATTATCTATTTTTAGCAGACGGTAACTTCCTACAACTACTGCATTTTTATTTGTAGTTGGCCGATTTTTGTCAATTATAATTTGACTTTTGATTCCAGATTTCTTTATCTGTTCAATAGTAAACTTACCCAAAACATCATCACCAACTACTGATGTAAACTTTACATTGGCACCAGCAGCTTTAAGGTGCTCTGCAACAATTCCTGCACCACCTAAAACATCTTTTCTAGATTCGAACTTAACGCTCATAGTAGGTGTTTTGGTTTGCCCACCAATCATTTCACAATTTGTATAACTATCTATAATTGTGTCACCAACAACATGAACATAAAACTCTTTAAATCTATCCAAAGCTTCATTTAAGTCATCAAAATTTATTGAATTGCGAGACATTAGCATCATAAGTTTTTCTATTTTAAGTTCTGGGGGAGAAAGGTTGATTAGATTACTTGAGGAATAAACTATATCTCCAGGTGTAAAAATTACCTCACCGCCATATTCACGAACTACTTGAATTTCTTCTTTAGTTTTTTCAAAAGATTCAACATTAGGAGAGTACTCGTAACCTTTTGCGAACAAATCTGGCTGAATAATCTTCAAGTTATTAATCGGAGTTTGAAATTCATCAACAACTACATAATCTACAATCTCAAAAGCTGCAAGGTTAACTGCGCGGAGATCCTGTGGAACGTGCGGCCTGTAGGTACCTTTATTTATGAAATGATCCGCAGTAATACTTGCAACTAATACAGGAGCCTTACCTTTAGCGTACATTAAATGCCTTATATGTCCCGGATGGACAATATCAAAAACACCATGACACATAATGACTTTTCTATCTCTTGGGACCTCTCCAATTATTTCTTTAATTTCTGACGGAGTTTTTATCTTGTGCTTATACCTATCAGTTAATTTATAATCCATGTTTTTTACTCGGGCTTAAGTTGATTTTTTGAAGTATCCATAAATTCAAACCATTTTTTTGTGGCCTCACCAATATTAGTCTCATCCCAAAGTGGAGCCGAAGCCCAATCATTAATTTGCTCTACCATCTGCTCAACCCCTGCTTCGAAACTTACCTTTGGGTACCAATTCAAGAGACTAGATATTTTACTAATATCTGCGTACGTCACTTCAGGCTCACCTGGTCTCTTTGGTATGTATGTAACCTTACCTCCTAATAATTCAACTAAATGATTAATTGAAACAGGATTTCCTGCACCAACATTAAACCTCTCACCGGAAATACTGGTCTCTGCGGCTAATAAAAAGGCGTTTGCTACATCCGAGACATGGACAAAGTCTCTTGACTGGTTACCATCTCCTACAACAGTAAATGGTTTTGCGGACAATTTTTGCTTTAAAAAAACCCCAAACACTGCCCCGTAAGCACCCGTAGTTTTTACTCGTGGACCGTAAGCATTAAAGATACAAATTGAGTTTACGGGCAATTTGTAGACTTTGTGCCAATGGAAGGCTGACATCTCACCTAGATATTTGGAGAAAGCATATGGGTATAGTGGATTCATTGGTGAATTTTCAGTTGTTGGAGTATCAGCTAGTCCATAACATGATGAGGAAGCCGCATAAACAAATTTTTTTACCTGATTGACCCTAGCCGCTTCTAAAATTCTTACAGTGCCTTGAATGTTTGTGTTGAAGTACTCTTTAGGTTTTTCGATCGAAGGAACTATATCTCCAATACCGGCTAGATGAAATATATATGAAACATTTCTGAAGATTTCTGAATTTGGTTCTATTTCTAAAATATCTTGATTAAGGAAAGAATAAGAATTATTCGAAAAATGAGAAACTAAGTTTTTTTTATCTCCACCACTTAAATTATCCACTACTCTAACTTCATGCCCTTTTGCAAGAAGTAGATCTACTAAATGACTTCCAATAAAACCTGCACCGCCCGTTACAACAGAAATTGGAGCTTTCATTTAATTTGTAGGCGCTTTAAACGTCGAACATTATAAAATATATCATTATTAGAATCTATAACTTTTTCATTCTTAAACGCCTGACATAATTCCAATACGGCATCTTCAACGGTGAATCGTGGGACAAAATTTAGTGCATTTTTAATCTTGTCCGAATTGATATGGTATGAACGATTATCATTTGAAGAAGTCGTCTCTATTTTAATTTCAGATTTATCAGGGAATTGCTCTCCAACTATGTCTTTAACAATTATAGAAATTTGATTAATTGTTAAATTCTGATTCCCAACATTGAAAATCTGATCTGCTACTTTAGAATCTTCAGACTCTAATAAAAGTTGGACAACGTCACAGTAGTCTTGAATATGTAAATTTGGTCTCATTTGTGACCCGCCATAAACGGTAATTAGCCCATTACTAATTGCTAAATTTGTTAAAATGTTGACAGACAAATCTAAGCGCAGTCTTGGCGAGTAACCACAAACTGTAGCCGGCCTGAAGATTACTCCTGTAAAATCTTTAGATGTGTGCTTGAATAACAACGGTTCACACATTCCCTTGTACTTGTTATAAAGTGTTAGTGGGACTAATGGATGATCCTCAGTTACATTAGCTTGCTCTGAAACTCCATAAACTGAACTCGATGAAGCATAAATAAATCGTTTAACGCCTGCTTTTTTTGCAGCTTTAACCATCGGCTCAAATGCTTTGTAATTAACACTTGTAGACAATTCTTCATCCAACTCAAAGCTTGCGTCATTAGAAATACATGCGAGATTGATAACCGCATCTTGCCCAATTACTGCTTTAGCGAAGCTCTGGACATCCCTAATATCACCTTCAATAATTTTTAACCGATGGTTATCTTTTGGAAGAAAATCTGAAGTGAAATAAAGCGTATCGTATACTGCTACTTCATATCCAGAATGTAGTAACTGAGGTACCAACCTACTGCCACAGTATCCTGCACCACCAGTTACTAAGACTCTATTTAATTTTTTCACTCGCTTATCATACATTAAATTAAACTTGAGTTCGACTCTTGGAAATATGCCAAATTGCGACTAAAATTTTGCCTTCTAGTTTCATTTAATGATATAAATTCTAGGTTTTTTCAACAATTAAGTATGTAAAAAAATTTTAAGGGTATGATTTCACCTAGAGAAGAGGGTATTTTCGCTCTTCTATTAACGAGAGAGCCGAATATGCAATTCATTGATGAATATATAAATGAAGTCAGTAAAATCTGCAAACAATTGAATAAAGAGAAAGTATATGAAATGGTTTTGCAATTAGAGAATTTAAAAAGTCGAAATGGAAGATTGTTTATTTTAGGTGTTGGAGGCAGTGCAGGAAATGCAAGTCACGCGGTTAATGATTTTAGAAAACTAACCGGAATAGAGTCATACGCTCCCACGGATAACATAAGTGAGATAACCGCTAGAACTAATGACGAAGGATGGGAGACCGTTTTTGAAGCTTTTCTAAAGGTGAGTAATTTGAACAAGAAAGATTGTTTGTTAATACTTTCAGTAGGTGGGGGGGATTTAGACAAGAAAATAAGTGTAAATTTGTGTCGAGCCATAGATCTTGCAAAATTGAGAAATACTAAAATCCTAGGAATCACAGGGAGAGAAAACGGATATACAACCACACAGGCTGATGTTTGTGTGGTAATTCCACAAGTAAACCGTTCAAACATTACTCCACATTCTGAAGCATTCCAAGCGATTATCTGGCACCTTTTAGTTTCTCACCCAAAACTAAAGGTGAATTCGACCAAGTGGTAAAACTCTGAAGTGAAGCGTGCAGTTTTTTTAGACAGGGACGGAGTGGTAAACGTAGCATACACAAGAAGAGGTAAGCCTTACCCACCCAGAGATTTAAATCAGTTGATCATTCTTGCCGGTGTTAAAGAATCAGTAAAGAATTTAACCCAGTTTGGATTTGTGGTTGTAGTTATTACGAATCAACCCGATATTTCCAATGGAACGTCAAGTTATGACAAAGTTAATTTAATACATAAAGAAATAGCATCACTTACTGGTATCGAGTACTTTTATGTGTGCCCACATATGGACACTGATGATTGCAAATGTAGAAAGCCAAAACCGGGACTACTTTTACAAGCAGCTAGAGAGTTAAATTTAGACTTGAGCAAAAGTTACGTGATTGGCGATCGTTGGCGAGATATAGGCGCAGGTAAAAGCGCAGGCTGCAAGAACTTTTTCATAGACTATGGTTATATCGAGAAAAGGCCTGATGAGCCGTTCATACCCGTATTATCTTTATCCCATGCAACGGAACTAATTTTAGGAGAAACATAGTGAACGCTGAATTGTCTTCACTGAGAGTTAAACTTTTTTCTGATGGTGCAGATACAAAAACCATGCTAGAAATGGCAAGTAAACCATACATAAAAGGCCTTACAACTAATCCAACACTAATGAAAAAAGCGGGTGTCAAAAACTACCGTTTGTTCGCTCGAGAAGTATTAGCTGAAATTAGGACTAAGCCAATTTCGTTCGAAGTTTTTAGTGATGATTTGGCTGAAATGAAATACCAGGCTTTAGAGATAGCAAGTTGGGCTGAAAATGTTTATGTAAAAATTCCTATCACAAACTCTAAAGGTGTGCCAACAACAGAAGTTATATCTTATTTAACCTCAAACGATGTTAAGTTAAATATAACCGCAATTTTGACATCAATTCAAGTTGCTGAAATTTTACCAGCATTGAATTCGAAGGTCTCAAATTATATTTCGGTTTTTGCTGGAAGAATTGCTGACACTGGAGTTGATCCACTTCCTATAATGAAAGATTGCTTAAATCTAATTGAAGCAAATCCAATGAGTGAATTAATTTGGGCAAGTCCTCGTGAGTTACTTAATATTTTTCAAGCTGAGGAAATTGGATGTCACATAATTACTACAACTTCAGATATTTTGAGTAAAATAAATTTGATTGGTAAAGACTTAACAAATTATTCACTTGATACCGTAAAAATGTTTAGAAATGATGCTATTGATAGTGGATTTGAGATCCACGAAGCTTAATTTCTCACTTTCGGTGTTTGTTGACTCATAAGTATTCACTATGCCAATAGGGCACGGATGGTCAAGTTACATGGCCTAGTTCTAATCTCTAGACTGTGCACGCTAGGTAAATCGACATTTAGCTTGTTATTGTATTGTTGATAACTTTAAATGTTAGCCACTTTTCTAGCAAAACCTTTTTAGTTGTAATTTCCTTACGGGATTACGACCAATTCCGCCACATTTGGGGCGGTTTTTGAAATCACCGCCCCAATTGGTGCTTCAAATCTGGCCTAATAAGCACCAAGTAGAAGCAATGCCTTTTTAAAAAGGGCTGATAGGGCTGTGGTTAACGTCCCGGCGGCAAGTAGTCGCTCAAGTAGGGTAATTAAGGTGATCAAAGTTGCAGTTAACATAAAGCTCCATTTCTTTTCTTAAAGTGCACGGGCTTTACCAGATTTAGCTAGCCTATCTAAGGGCTGGCACTAAAAATTTTTGATCTCCTTCTAGTGGGGAAAACTTATCGCTGATAACCTCATCCTTACTATGAGTAGTGAATCTTTTGAAAACCTTTCTTATGAAGATCGCACCTTCCCTCCTTCACAAACATTTGTTGACAACGCAAATGCGAAAAGTGATATTTACAAAGAGGCAGATACAGATCGGTTAGTCTTTTGGGAAAAACAAGCAAATAAATTGCATTGGAATCAAAAGTGGAATCAAGTTGTTGATTGGCAACTACCTTTTGCTAAATGGTTTATTGGTGGGAGATTAAATGCAAGCTACAACTGCCTGGATCGACATGTAATTGAGGGCAGGGGAGATCGAGTTGCTTTCTACTTTGAAGGAGAGCCAGGAGATACCCAAACCATTACCTACGCAGAGCTTCTATCAAAGGTTTGCAAAGCAGCAAATGCACTAAAGGAGGTTGGGATAAAACAGGGTGATCGGGTTGCGATCTACATGCCAATGATTCCAGAAGCAGCGATTGCAATGCTTGCTTGTGCCAGGTTAGGCGCGATGCACTCTGTAGTCTTTGGCGGGTTTTCTGCTGACTCATTGTTATCTCGAATTCAAGATGCTGATGCCTCTTTGGTAATTACCGCAGATGGTGGGTTTAGAAAAGGAGCTGCCTTTGCGCTAAAGCCTGCCGTGGATGAGGCGCTAAAGGGTAAGACAAATGTTAAGAATGTATTGGTAGTAAAGCGCACTGGACAAGAGACAAAGTTTGATTCTGCGAAAGATATTTGGTGGCATGAGCTTGTCGGTAAGCAATCAGATAAGCATGAGTGTGAATTCTTTGATTCAGAAAATGGTTTATTTATTCTCTACACCTCAGGAACTACTGCAAAACCAAAGGGTATTTATCACACTACAGGCGGTTACTTAACTCAAGCAGCATTTACACATCACGCAGTTTTTGATTTAAAACCAGAGAAAGATATCTACTGGTGTACCGCAGATATTGGTTGGATTACCGGTCACTCATATGTGGTTTATGGGCCGTTGATAAATGGTGCAACACAGTTGATGTATGAAGGAACGCCTGATACCCCAAGCAAGGGGCGATTATTTGAGTTAATTGAAAAATACAAAGTTAGCATTTTATATACCGCACCTACCTTGATTAGAACCTGGATGAAGTGGGGGGATGAGTATCCAAACAAATCTAATCTTTCATCCCTTCGCCTACTTGGCTCTGTTGGTGAACCAATTAATCCAGAGGCGTGGATGTGGTATCGAGAGGTAATTGGAAAAAATAATTGCCCAATTGTTGACACCTGGTGGCAAACAGAGACCGGCGCAATCATGATCTCACCATTACCTGGAGTTACTGCAACAAAACCAGGAAGTGCCATGAAGCCACTTCCTGGAGTATCTGCTGAGGTTGTTGATGATGAAGGCAAAGCCGTTGGCCATGGCAGGGGTGGTTATCTTGTGCTAACAAAGCCTTGGCCATCAATGATGCGTGGTGTTTGGAATGAGCCTGTTCGTTATAAAGAAACTTACTGGTCACGCTTTGATGGACTCTACTTTGCAGGAGATGGGGCAAAGTTAGATAAAGATGGTGCAATTTGGTTGCTTGGACGTGTTGATGATGTTATGAATGTTTCAGGACATCGAATCTCAACAACTGAGGTTGAATCAGCACTTGTCTCCCATGATGCGATCGCAGAGGCTGCAGTAGTTGGCGCTAATGATGAGATGACCGGGCAAGGCATTGTTGCATTTGTGATTTTAAGGGGCGGAATTGAATCAGCCACAGGGGATGCATTAGTAAAAGAGCTGCGTGACCATGTGGCAAAACAGATTGGCCCGATTGCAAAACCAAGGCAGATTATGGTTGTAGCAGAGCTGCCAAAGACAAGGAGCGGCAAAATTATGAGGCGTTTATTGCGTGATGTTGCAGAAAACAGAGCGGTGGGAGATTCAACAACTCTTGCCGACCCAAATGTAATGAAGTTAATCTCTGAAGGTTTAAATGCTGGAAAGAGTGAGGATTAATTCACTTTCTGCAACAACTTATCCATCTCTGCCCTTATCTCTTTCATTACTGAGGGTAAATGTGACTCTGTGAAGGTGTACGCCTTGGAAGGCTTTATTTGCTCATCTGCCAAACTCCAAGATGAAACAACTAATAAAGCAGAGACTAAATACAAAACAAAGGCGGCTCTTGCCACAGATAAGCCTGCACCAAGGAGAGAATCTATAAATTTAAATGGTGGCATAAAAAGTACTTTGCTAAATAGTGAGCCGATTTTGCCAAGCAAAAACTCACCTAATGTTGCACCAAGCAAAATTGCAAGTAATGCCAAGCCAACTTTCTGGAGCTCACTTTGCCAAGTTGATAAGTAATTGACTGCAGCTGCTAACCCCAAAACTCCGCCAGTTATATATCCAATGGTGGTAAAAACAGATTTAATTAGGCCGTTCCTATAGCCACCATAGAAGGCTATAAACAAAATGAAAACAACAATCAAATCAAAGTAATTCATAACTTAATTCCAAATGCTTTTTCAACCTGTTCAAATAATTGATCCTTATTTGTATAGGCACCAATTTTTGTTGCAACATTCTCGCCCTCTTCATTAATAAACCAGGTCACTGGTACTCCAGGGCCAAATATTGATTTTGATATTCCATCGAGATCCTCAAGGTGTGGCCAGCTCATGCCGCTCTTTTTAATGTATTCAATTGCATCTTCTTTTGAACTCTCCTCTACATTTATGCCAAGTAGCTGTATTTGACCAGATTTAAATAATTGCGTTTCATAAAGATCAACAAAGTAAGGCATCTCCTCCTTGCAACCTTCACACCATGATCCCCAAACATTTATCACCATTGGCCCTTCTAATTGATGAAAATTGATTGAACCCAAACCATCTAGACATGGCATCGCTGTTGATTTCTCTGCAGTGTATAAGAGTTTTATCTGGTTGCAGCTTGGCACAAACCCAGGTGAGCTTTCCTGTTTATCGGATGAACATGAAGAAATCAGTAAGGTTGTGATTAGTAAAATTGAAATTTTCTTCATTTGAAATCTGCCTCAACTTTCACCATTCGTGCTGCCTTTACCGGATCCATCTCACCTACTCCAAATGATGGACAGTACTTGGTAAGTGGACAAGCACCACATGCTGGCTTTCTTGAATGACAAATCCTTCTGCCATGCCAAATTAAGTGCTGCGACAAATTTGTCCACTCTTTTTTAGGAATTAAATCTCCTACCTCAAACTCAACCTTTACTGGATCTTTTGATTTACTCCAGCCAAATCTTCTAGATAATCTGCCAAAATGTGTGTCAACAGTTATGCCAGGAATACCAAAGGCATGGCCTAGGACCACATTTGCAGTCTTTCTGCCAACACCAGGTAAGGTAATTAAATCCTTTAAGTTATTTGGAACTTTTCCATCAAACTCTGTAATTATCTTGCTACTAAGTGATTTTATGTTTTTAGCCTTTGCTCGATAAAAACCAGTTGACTTAACCAATCTTTGGATATCTTTTATCTCAGCTTTTGCCATTTTTTTTGGATTTGGATACTTTTTAAACAAAGCTGGCGTGGTTTGGTTAACTCGTTTATCAGTACATTGCGCAGATAAGACAGTTGCAACTAGTAGTTGGAATGGTGACTTATAATCTAACTCGCATCTAACATTTGGATAAGTTTTGCTGAGGATTCGATAGATCGACCTTGCTCGAACTTTCTTTTGAGCCAGACTCTCTCGCATTTGCCCAAGATTACGCTGATTGGAGTTGAAGTACCTATCAGTAGTATCCTTAAGGCTATGCCCGCTAAAAATGAAGAAGAGGTGGTAAGAAGAGCCCCTCTTTTTGCTGCAATTGATGATGCCTCAGCAGCTAGCTTGCGCTCTTCTATGGCCGGTATAAAAATCTCAAAGGGTCAGCTTTTGTTTAAAGAGGGAGATCCAGGAGATCGCCTGTTTGTTGTAGTTGAGGGCAAGCTAAAACTTGGCACAACCTCAAATGATGGAAGAGAAAATCTCTTATCAATATTAGGACCTGGGGATATGTTTGGTGAGTTATCACTTTTTGATCCAGGGCCAAGAACTGCAACAGCCACAGCAGTTGTTGACTCTAAGTTACTAGCTCTTGCAAATGATCAGGTGATTGGTTGGGTTACAGAGCACCCATCAGTGTCGCTGCAACTATTAAAGCGACTATCACAACGTCTAAGACGAGCAAATGATGTTTTATCAGATTTAGTCTTTGCTGATGTGCCAGGCCGAGTTGCAAAGGCGATCATTGAATTGGGTGAGCGATTTGGAACTAAAAAAGATGATGGTCTTCATGTTAACCATGAACTAACTCAAGAGGAACTAGCCCAATTAGTTGGCGCATCCCGTGAGACAGTTAATAAAGCCTTAGCTGATTTTGCATCTCGTGGTTGGGTAAAGCTTGAGCCAAGGGCAGTAATTGTTTTAGATTATGAAAGATTAGTTAAGCGCGGTAAGTAATTACCTCATAAACAAAGCGTTAAGCCGTTTAGTAGTAAAGAAAAGTCCAATAACAACCATCGCTACAAAATAGGCAATATGTCCTAGTA
>Ga0194123_10005488_pt1 | contig 13578 bp, 19 predicted proteins | sample TA2MahsurfametaG_5_FD_155479 | JGI IMG/M metagenome (GOLD analysis project Ga0194123, IMG submission 155479) | Freshwater microbial communities from Lake Tanganyika, Tanzania - TA2015023 Mahale A surface | ecosystem: Environmental > Aquatic > Freshwater > Lake | place: Tanzania: Lake Tanganyika... | reverse complement strand
ATCTATCTTGGCAAGTACCGTTCCCGCCGAATTTTTCCATTCTGTTAAATTACCAGTTTGTCCAGCTAATCCACTTACGAATAGTGGGGTTCCTCCAGCCCATGAAGGATATAAAGAAGCATATACGGTTGTAATAAATCCACCATATGAGTCAATTCTTGACATTGCTGTACCATTACTATTCTGCCATTGTTGTAAATCTGCGGATTGGGAGGCATATCCTTTGACTGCAACTGGTATAGATGAAGCAGATATAGCATTAAAATTTGATACTGCTCCAGCGCTGTTATATGGAAAACCAACCTTTAGACCAGTAATGTTAAATTCGCCATTATATGAAATATGTCCAGCACCAAAACCATTTGTTCCATTATAAAATGTAGCAATATTGCTACTGCTAACAGAACCCATAGTCACAGTTCCATTAGGTCCAATACTTGACAACACCGCTCCCGTCGAATCCTGCCACTCAGTGAGATTGGATGTTTGAGATGCAAGAGCCTTAATAACAGAAGTGGGGAAAGAAGTGTGATACGAACCAACTCTTAACGCTGCAGCATCTGTAAATGATGCTGAACCAAAACGACCATAGGTTATGAAAACTGCTGGAGCAAAAAAGTCACCATTAAAAGCGATACTTGCTAGGTTGTTTCCTGAAGAGTTTTGCCATTCTTGAAGATTTGCGGTTTGGGAGGCTGCGCCTCTAACTCTTAATGGAACTACTGAAGGCAGACTTGAAGTAATTATATCTCCGCCACCTTTAGAAACCTTTGTTCCTAATGATGTTGTAATATCTGTTGCAAGATTTGGATTATTACCTAACGCTGCAGCTAATTCATTTAATGTGTCTAGGGCAGTTGGAGCTCCTGAAATTAAATTGCCTAATTGATTTAGGGGTACTTGAGCATTTGAATCTAAAGTGGCTACGCCATCTACGTTTGCTAGGGCGCTTTGAGGTATATATGCTTGATCTGATGCATTTGATAGGCTTGTTATAGCAGTATTTACAAATGTTTGTGTGGCTAAACCTAGGTTTGAAAATGTTTTATTTTTCCATTTTTCGCTTGAAGTTTCATATGCCAACAAATCATTGTTAGATATATTGGTGATGAGGACATCAGAAAGACCAACTAAATTTCCAGATACTGGGCTTAACTCTAATTGTTTTATCCTGTAGTCAAGACTTGTTGTAACCGCCGAATTATTAGTTCCGACCTTTGACTGCAAAGCCTCAATAGCGTCATTGGCGTTTGCATGCTGCCCAGCATGGGACGGGTCATTGACGGGGTCATTCGTGGTCGGATTAGTCAAGCTATCCAACGAGTTAGGATAATTTGTAGGCATATCCCTCCTATTATACCCTAAATAGATTTATTACTATTTATATTCTTTTCTAGACCAAAATAGCTTTTTATAGCCTTCAAAAAATACAGATCTTACTAGCTTACCTGATTCTTTTGCTCCTTCAGAAATTTTATTTTCTATTTTCCAAGACTCTCTTTTGAATGGTATGACTTGGGCTATTGGCGTTCCTGCTGGAACAATGCCTGTAAATTCCTTTTTAGAAACTACAAAAGGTAAATTTATATAATCGTCATAAGTATCAGTGTCCACTACTCCAGGAAAAATTTGTATTATGTTGTCTCTATGCATAGGAGGAATTATCAAACAAGAATAGCCATTTGGTGTTTTTATTGACCAAGGATTTGAAAACTTTGGCACACTGGCATTATCTCCTGTTACATAAGGATGAATTCCTACTTGACCCAATCCATGAATATAGACCTCTGCAGATTTGTGAGGAATAACAAAGTTATACTCAAATCCGTCATACTCTATGTAGATATCATATGGTAAAAATATAAAATATCCCATAGAAATTGAATCAAATACTGGAATACATTTTTTTATCGTTGACCTTGTTTGATTTCCATCTAAAAATGGTCTTTTGTTATCATCTGTATACGATGATGTTTTTTTATACCATTCTGGTAAATTTTCCACAGCTGGTTTAGGAGAATATTTGTCTGAAACAGATTTGTCTGAATAAAAGTGTATTTTATTTTTCATTACGCTCCTATAAAATGTTTAACTAATGCGGCGGTGGCTAGAATTGTCCATCCTATATTAAAATATATAATTGTAGGCAAAGTTTTAATAGTAGATGTTAGAACTAAGGTGACGCTAGACAAGAATGCAAATATATAAAGCCACCAGAATTGTACACCAAACAATAGGCCAGGAAAAATAATTATGAGCTTAGTAGAGAACGCCCAAAACTCAATTATATTGGTTTTATTCCAATACTTTTTATGGCCTAATTGCTTGGTGACTTCCAGTATTTCTTTAGGCTTTATCATTATGAATATTTTCTTTTAACCACTGGTACATTGTAGGTGAATTATCTGCCTCTTCCTGCCAAACTTTGCGGAAAATATCCCATGTAGCCCATGTGTTTTTACAATACTCATAGTAATCAACACCGTCGTAATGTCTCCATCTTTCTACTGTTGTGGGATTTACTGGAAAATAATTAAGGCCCGTAGCAATACAATGTATACCGCCTGTCCCGTCATATCTTTGTCTATTAATTTGAATATCTGCAAGGTCATTAAATCCTACAACCATTGAAGGTTCTAGAACTGGAACATCTGGCTGGAATGTTTTATTTGTAATATCTCTCCAATATTGTGTGTCGGTTCTATTAGACAAGGCGTAGTGTTGTGCAACGAATTCTCTAAATCCAAGATATTGGCGACGGGTAGTAGCATTATATGCATCCCTATCCCATTGAGTTATTGTTTTCCGCTCCAAAGTTTTTACTAGCTTATCTAAGAACTCATGAACTGTAAATAACCCATTAGATTCTAAAGGCTCAATAAATCCAGCAGCAAATCCGATAGCAACAACATTCTTTACAAATGTACGCCTGTGAATTCCTACCTTAAACTTAATATACTTATATTCGTAGTTATCTACATCACGATTTGGATCATGAATGGTCATCTTATCTGATCTTAGGTGATTCTTGAATTGCTCAAGTGCTTCTTCTTTAGACACATACTTATCGCTAAATACATACCCTGTTCCAATACGCTCCCACGATGGGATATTCCATACCCACCCATTTTCAATGGCGGTACAGTTAGTATATGGCTCCATCTCCTTTTCTTTATCTGTATAAGGAATGCGAGTAGCCCATGCACTATTATTTGGAAGCATATGAGAGAAGTCATCAAATGGCTCACCTAATGCCTCTTCAAGAAGCATTGACTTAAATCCTGTACAATCAATAAATAAATCTGCTGTAAGTTTTTCTCCAGTAGTTAGAGTTACTGACTTAATTCCGTCTTCATTTGTAGATACTTCTGTAACTGTATCTGCAATAATAGTTACTCCACGGGGGATACAGTAGTTATTTTTTAGCCACTGGCCAAACTTTGTAGCATCAAAATGATATGCTACATCTTGCTTAAAATTAAAATTACCCAACTTGCCTGATTCATTCCATGAAAGCTTATTTTGTTCCGCTAATGTGAGGGCGGGAAAGAATGTACGTGCATAATCTGCTACATCTAGATCTGGGAATTTAGCCTTTTTAACATACCAGTCATTAAGACCATTTACTGTTCCATCTAGGAATACCTTGCCAAATGGGTAATGGAATCCGCCTGCATCTTTCTTATAAAAATCTGTAAACTTGATAGACATCTTATAAACTGCATCGGTGGCGGGCATAAAGTCTTTCTCATCAATACCAATCCAATTTGCCCATCCAGTGATCCCGCCCAATGTCGATTCTCCTACTCCAATAATTGGGTAGTCGGGAGATTCAATAACAACTACTTCTTTATCTGGAAATGCTCTAATCATAGAAGCGGCTGACATCCAGCCTGCAGATCCACCGCCAACAATGACGATTTTATTAAGGTTAATCAATTTATATCCTGTTCTCTAAAAGGTAATTCCCTACATACATGATACTACATGTAGGGAATTATTGTCAATACTATTTAATATTATTCAAAATCTTTCATTTTATACCAGGATTGATTAGATTCGTCCCAGCCATAATATGCATCAGTTGGTTTTACAACTGGGGATTCCCATTGCCAATTTGTTTCATTTAAAGTCCAAGATGGAAATGGTTTAATGTTTATAAAAACATCGTTATCTGCATCATAAGAGCAACCCACTCCTGCTTGGTTTGCCCTAAATTCACCAGTGGTAGAATACTCTATCCAAGTTCCTTCTGGTAACAATTCTTCTGTTTCTGATAGTACTGTATTAACAACAATACCGTTTTCAATTTTTGCAAAATATTTCATCCGTATGTCCTCACAAGAATAATTCCATTTTGTCCTGATGCGCTAGTTCCGCCTGGCGAAGATCCTCCGCCTCCTCCTGGATTACCATAACCAGACGGTGCTGCACCAGTTGTGCTATTATTATGGTTTGACCCAAATCCTCCAACAGAATATACGATTCCGTTTATTGGACTTACATAACCCTGACCTCCTGCTCCAGGAGAATCACCACTTCCATTTCCTCCTGCGCCTCCACTTCCGCCGCCGCCGCCAGAACAATGACTGTTGTTGCCGCTGCTGTGACCGCCTGAAGTTCCTAGGCCAAAGTTTGTTCTTCCTCCAGTTGGTGAGGTTTGTGTTGAATTTCCGCCATTTCTTACACCAGAGTTGTTTTGTCCTCCGCCTCCGCCGCAACCGCCGTCTCCTCCGCTTTGATTGTTTCTAGCTGCGCCTCCTCCAAAAGCTGTTAGAGTTCCAAATGTTGAATTTCCTCCATTTGCACTTGAGTTAGGTCCAGATCCTGTCCCCACAGAGTAACTTGAGCTAGGAGAAATTGGAAACAGTGAAACATAAACTGTTCCTCCTGCTCCTCCTCCAGCATTATGGGTATGACCTCCAGCTCCACCCGCATGAACTTCAACATCTGCAACTGGCATAGCAAATATTGGAAGAGTATATGCTCCAGCTCCAGCTAATGTTTCTACTTTTGCAGTTGTCAATGAATTGTCAAACCACTGATAGTACGCTGCAGATGGATTTGCGTATGCAGATATGTTTGTGTCTACCGAAACTTTATATAAATTTAAAATATCGTTTGGAATTCCAACAACTTGTATATATGTAAAATCATGATTTACAGGAACTAATTTATTTAATGGCACACCAGTTGTTGTTGTTCCAACAAAATATACATATCCACTTGATGCGCTAGAAGAAAATACTGCATATGTTCCAGAAGAACCTGATCTGTTCCATGTAATCGCTGCAGAACTCATTCTTACACTTTTAATATAATCCATATTTGGCTGACCGCCGCCAGATGTCTGAGGAAAATTAACTACAGCCATTATACGTCAATCTCCGTTCCGAATACAGAAAACGATAACAGTCCAGAAGAAGATCTTACTGTAATTCTGTCATTTTCATTTACTGTAATTCCAAGATTTAAAGCTGTTGTTGAATTTGATCCAACCTGAACGTCGTATGCTATATACATGTCGTCTGTCAGTGTTGCATTGTCTGGGCGAACGGCAATTCTAAATGTTCCTGAATCTGTTCCTCTGTTTGCTACTGTTATTGAACTAATTACTGCGTCCTTTGGACCAGTAACTGTGTAAATATCCCAGTTATCATTTGCTGCTGGTGACTTTTGTCCTAATACTCTATATCTAATTGCCATTTATTATACTCCTGCCAATAGGAATGGATGCAATGTTGTACCCGCTCCTGAAATTTGATTAAGTGCTGAATCTTTTGCTGTTGTAATTGCACCTAGAGCAGAAGTTCTTTCTGTATTGACATCTGCAATTGAAGATGATCTTGCAGATTCTAGGTTTGCCAAAGAAGTAGTTCTCTTTGTTTCCAACTCTGTGATTTTTGCTGCCGTCGCATCTACGATGTCATCTACACCTAAAAGCGTACCAAGTTCTCCAAGAGCCTTGGCCATATAGATCATATCCTGCGAGGTTGTCGCAGCGGCCATGAGGGTATTCATCTTAGTCTTCATGGCTTCGATCTGAGTGTTTAAGCTATCATATGCTGGCATTCATTATCACCTCTGTAAAGTATATCATAATTTATTATCAAATACCTAGCCCTAATTCTAGGCTTACTATGCGGGCATCAAATTGATTTACCGTATTTGTAAGGCTGGTAACTGAGGTATTTAGATTTGAAACATTTGTATTTGTTGTTCCTAGGGAGGTTGTTATTGTTCCCGCAAAATTTGCATCATTTCCAATGGCCACGGCTAGTTCATTTAGGGTGTTTAAGGCCGTAGGGGCGCCCTGTATAAGGTTCCCCAGTTGATTTAAAGGAACCTGGGCGTTTGAGTCTAGGGTGGCTACGCCGTCTACGTTTGCCAAAGCGCTTTGGGGGATATATGCTTCATCTGATGCATTCGATAAGTTGCCTATAGCAGTATTTACAAATTGTGTTGTTGCTAAATTAGCGGTATCTGCAATTCCATGTACATTTGTTGTTTCCGTATTGTGTGCGCTTACAGCAGTACTTACGGCGGTTGTTGTAGCAAGGGCTGCAGTATCTGCAATTCCGTGTACATTTGTTGTTTGAGTGTTATGTGCGCCTATTGCTGATGTGAGATCGGTAGCTAAAAGATTAGCAAATTGTAAACTTGACCATTGAAAATTTCCGCCTTTTCCTATTTTAAATTTATTTAATGTAGTGTCAATTCCAATTTCGCCAGCTTCCAAAATTGGATTATACAAGTCCCAATTAGCCGTAGTATCACGGCGCATTTTAAAGGTTACATTAATTACACTCATGCTGGGTTTGCGTCTCCTCCGTCATATGATATTCCAGCTGCCTGTCCAGTTGTCAAAACTGTTCCGTTGTAGGAATGCAAATGATCAAATACTACTGCGGGATCTGTAAATAATTGCCACTTATACCCGTCCCATTTCCACTGAATTTTATTACTGGTAAATGTTTGATTTAAAGAGGGGGAAAGCGGAAATATAGTTGGCATAAATATATTATACCTTAATTGCGTATGTTGGAACCGATATCTGTGTTTGAGTTTCGGCAAGAAGATAATAGCTGCCGTCTTTTAAATAATGTGCATACTGTGTAGCGCTACCTGGATTATAAGCTACGGAAATAACTGGGGTTGGGGCCCAATATTGAGGTGAATATACTGGTGTCGGCAAAAATCCTTGATTTGGGCCTGCGTTTACATATGAAGCCTTGGAATATTTCTTTCCAAACTGGTCATATAGGTGAGTTGCGTCTTCGGTAAATATTTTGCCTGACATTGTTCCCAATGTGTGAAATGTCTGTCCGCCAGAAAGATTTGTATTTTTAAAGTTTTTCAAGGTTGTGTATGTATCAGTTGCTGGGTCGTATTTTCCTAAGAAATAATCAAATAAAACTTCTGCACCTTTGTCCACCGCATTATATCTAGCACCTGAGATATAGACTTTTCCTTCAAATGAAAAAATAAATGTTTTGTCGGCAGACACTGAGGGAAACCCAGTCATCTTAGCAATAGGAGACCAAGAGTTTGTAGATCCGTTCCATTTAAATGCTAGGTTTCCAAAATAATGTGATGTTGGCACGTTTGAAACCTCTTGATAGTGTGTGCCAAATGTATAAACATTTCCATCTCCAGGGGCGCATGACAAAATATTCATTGTATTGATTGCATCTGGATACGCTGACTTTGACGTTTTTGTAAACGAAGAAGTAGTCATGTCTGTCTCTTCAAATGTGGTATACATTGTTTGGCTATGAGATTGTACTCCGCCTGCGGAATTATAAACTCCACCGCCAATTGTATAAAGCTTATTGTTTACATAATCAAACGCATACGAAGCTCCACGATAATTATTTGAATTAATATCTACAGAAGCCATACTGGACGCATTTACAATTTTTCCAGCGTAGTAAGAATTATCAGATACATTGTGTTTTGAATATGACCAAACATAGTCTGTTCCGCCAATATTTCTGCAGGTTGTAGCATCTTTAAGTTCTATTGTAGCCACTGTTGGTAAAGGTGGGGTTGGGCTAAGATTTGTATTGGAAATAAGGCCAGAGGAAACCACAGCATTTGAATTTGCTGGCCATGAAATATAGTGATTATCACTAACAAGAACAATCTTTGCAAATGATTTAGATGGGTTAAAATTAAAGTTAACAGAAAAATCTGGATCAACAAATGAGGAGTCAATAATTGCTCCGTCTCCATCAAGTAAGTTTATATACTTAACATTTGAAGGGGCTGTGCCAGTAAAAGTCAATGTATAAATACCAGCACTTACAAGCATACCTACATTTAGAATAAATACCTGTTGTGTAACAGCAGATGAAGTAGATGGTGCTTTAAAAGTTAAATTACCGCCAAGAGCGGGTAAGGAGTTTTTGGAGACTAGGTCCAATGTTACTGGCATTTACTTCTCCTTATTACAAAGATCTTTCTTCCCAAGACTCAGTTACTTCATTCCAATCATAATTTTGTCCAGGCTTTGGTACTGGTGGTTCCCACTTTAAAGAATCATCATTTAAAATCCAAGATTGTCCTGGCTGAGATTCTTTAAACTTACTTTTTTCATAAACGTATTCTGTACCAATAAATGGTTGATTTGTTTCATCTGTTATTTTAATATATTCTCCTTGAAGAGATGCAGCAAAAGGATCTTCACACTCAACTATATTAACTACTATTCCTTGTGCTATTTTTGCATATTTACTCATGGTATGTAGTACCTCACTAACACTCTTCCATTAGCACCAGTGCCGCCAGCGTAATTGTGATGTCCCCCTCCTCCGCCGTGACCACTCTGAGATCCACTATGATCTCCGATCGGTCCATGACTGTTGTACCAGGCTCCATGCCCACCTGTACCCCAAGAATAACCTGGTGCAATATCGTTATCTATGTGAGCTGGTCCACCTTTTGAAGTTTGATTATGATGCCCTTGAAAACCATCTCCGCCAGCGCCAGCTCCACCGCCACCGCCATTTTCATTGCCATTTGAATTAGACCCAGAGTTTCCTCCTTTAAATCCTCCCTGTGATACTGGAGATCCTTGAAGACCTAAACCTGTATTTGCTGTTTGTAAAGTTCCAGTTCCTCCTATGTATCCAGAGTTATGTCCTCCTGCTCCTCCTCCATTAACACCATTTTGATTTCCATGGTCAGCACCAACTCCACCACCGTTATGATTATGATGAGCTCCACCACAACCACCAATAGCATAGACATTTCCAAAATAGGTAGATCCTCCAACTGCTCCTCTTGTGCCATGATTACCACCGCTGCCAATTATAATTGCTGTAGTTCCAACAGCTTGAAAAGCTGTAAGCTTAACAACGCCGCCACCACCGCCACCTCCAGCACGATTATTTCCACCACCGCCACCTCCACCGACGAGAAGAGAATTTATTAGTGGTAGTGCATTATTTGGCAAAACAAAGTTTCCTGAAGTATCTATAACAGAAGGAAATGAAGAAAATCCTGCAAAAGGATTTGTAAAACTAGTAGTTGATTTTACTTTTGCTTTATATAAACTTATCATATCATTTTGTGGAGCAATAATATTAACTGATGTAAAAGAATGTGTTACGTTAATAAGTCTGTTTAAAGGTCCACCTGTTGTTGTTGCACCAACGAAATATATATATCCGTTTTCTTGGTTAACAGAAAATGCTCCATAATATCCAGCGGTTCCACCCTGTGCCCAAGATCTATTATATGTAGACATATGAATAGAAGCAATAAATGACATGTTGGCCTGTCCGCCTGCGCCACCTGTAGCTGGTAGGGTATTAAATCCTGGCATTATGCATCTACCTCCGAACCAAATAGATTGAATGCGATTGATGTAGATGAAGCATATATCTCAACAATATCTCCTGCTGAAACTGTCATAGATAGTTGTAGAGCTTGTGATATTCCGCCTGCTGCTGCTGTATCATAAACCAATATTTGCTTATCATTTGCTGCTTCGCCAGATACTCGCACCCGCACACGATACAAGACATCATCTGATGTTAGGTTTGCTACTGTCAACGAAGAACAGATTGCCTGCTTTCCAGTTGGCACAGCATAAAGTTGCGTATATTGATTTGCAGCCGAAGGGACTTTTTGCCCTAAAACTTTGTAATTAATTGCCATATTAAATCATACTCCCTATAAATAATACATTGAAACTTGTTGATCCTGCCGCAATTTGATTTAGTGCAGAATCTCTTAAAGATGTAATTGCGCCTAAAGCGCTGGTTCTTTCAAGATTAACATCTGCTACAGATGAAGATCTTGAAGATTCGATATTTGCTAATGCGGTTGTTTTTGCTGTGTTAACTTCTGTTATTTTATCCGCTGTAGCTCCGACGATGTCTGTTACTCCAAGCATGCCGCCAAGCGTTTCCAGGGCTGATGCTAAATAAACAAGATCTTGAGCCGTATATGTACTAGCAGCAACAGATGCTGCAATTTCAGACTTAATCGCATTTATTTCTGTCTGTAACGATGTATAATCTGGCATTTACATCAACTCCATCTTGTTTAATCTTAGTGCTGTGGCTATTTGGTACCCCATTTTTTGCCAACCGCTTTTTGTATACTGCTCCAGTGTATCATGAGTTGTATTAAAAAACAGATCTCCGTGTGCTGGATTTTGGGGTCTTTCTAAAATTGGCCCTACTGGAATAGAGGAGGCTGGGGATGTAGCGGAAACCACCGTAGATGCATTTGCTGTTCTTATGCTCATGATACCTCAACTCCTGATATATGAAAAATTGCTGAAGTTGTAGAAGCTAGCCCTTTTATTGTTTGGCCTTCCGCCAAAACGGTTTTTGTGTCAATAATCATAGTATCGTTTGCCCCCACTGTAACGCCAGAAAGATATGCGGAGTCATTAAATAAAATTGTTGCCGTAATCGAGGACCCAGTTGGATTTGTAATTGATATACTTGTAATAATTGCAGTTTTACCTGCACCCACAGTTGCTAAAGTGGCGGAGGTAGTAGAGGCTGCGGTTCTTACAAATTGTTTTGGTAGATTAGGCATATGCTATTTTACACCGCCCCCATAATTGCATCAATTTCTCGGTCTTTAATTGAATTAGAAACATTTGTTATAAAATTGGCGTCATTTCCAATAGCGGCAGACAACTCATTTAAAGTATTTAAAACTTCTGGGGCTCCGTTTATTAAATTTCCTAATTGATTTAAAGGAATCTGAGCGTTTGAATCTAAGGTGGCCACGCCATCTACGTTTGCCAAAGCGCTTTGGGGGATATATGCTTCATCTGATGCATTTGATAAATTGTTTATTGCAGTATTTACAAATGGTGTGACGGCATCTAAAGCTCTCTGATTTGTAAAATATTTATTAATTCCTTCAGTTAAATTTGTTGTGGTCTTAGCCGAGAAGTCTGTAGTAAAATTTGTAGAAGTATAAGGATTTGTCCATGAAAGATCATAATTTTCATTTGATGCTTTTACAGGAATTTGTCCAATGTTTCCGCCTAATGGAATTCCAGCACCTGCTGGTCCTACTGGACCAAAAGATATTTCAACCCAATACGTTCCGTCATATGTATAAAAGTGCGGATCTACGTTGTTGTACCAGAGATCCCCTTCATTTGCTGAATTGGGAGGATTTACTCCTATTGATACCGCTGACCCTCCACCACCAACATCTTTCCAGCCATCCGCTGTGTAGACTTTTAATTTTTTTGTAGTAGAGTTTAGATATATGTCCCCTATTACTGAACCACTAGGATCGGTTGCTAGGCTTTTTGTATTTAGGGGGACTAATCTTTTTACAGACATTTAAGTCCTCCTTAACCTACGATTACTACCGTGAATGCCCCAGAGCTTGGTGCTGTCGAGAATCCTAATGTTACTACAGAATTAGATGTTCTAACAACATCACACTCTACGGTGTCATATGTTGATGAGTCATAAACATTAACCACAACTTCTCTTGTTCCTAGGTTATGAGTAACTGGATATTGATATGTTTCTCCGTCTCCAACTACTGCTTTAAATTTTCTTGTTATTGCATGATAATTTGTTCCATCATTGGTTATTTGCCATAAATCTAGGCCTTCATGCCATCTAATTTGAACATCTGCTGCATTTCCACGCTCTACACGGATTCCAGCATCTACTGTTGGATCTCCTGCAAAGTCGGTATTGAGGTTAATAACATTATCAACAATGTTTACCTGAGTGGTATTTACTGAGTTAATTGTTCCAGTTACGTTTAAATTACCGCCAACATTTAAGTTATTGGTAATTGTTACATCGTCTGGAAGGCCAATTGTTACCTGTGCGCCTTCTCCAGATGTAGGGACAACTGTAATTTCATTTGCAGTTCCCTGAATATCTCTTACATAATCTCCAGTAGTTTGTGTGCCGAGGTTAACATTTTTGATTGTTACCGCACCACTTGTTACTGTAAAATCTTCGGTGGCAAAAGAGGCAACACCTTTATTTGTGGTAGAGGCATCTTCTCCAGAAATTGTAATTGTGTTATTTGTAACAGCAACATCAATGCCTTCTCCGCCAGATACTGTTAGTGTATCGGTAAGCAGATCTATTGTATCTGTTCCAGTATCACCAGCAATTGAAAGATTTGTTGCTACATCAACTTGACCTGCAGCAGTTAAACGACCTTGAGCATCAACTGTAAATGTTGGGATCTTGGTTGTGGATCCGTAAGATCCTGCTGTGACAGCAGTGTTATCTAAATCAACTGTTGTTATTCCAGTTGCGTCTACATATGTTGCAGTTAAACCAGTTCCGCCCTCTATAGAGGAACCAATAATATCTTGAATTGCTTCTACAGAAGCAGTCATTGGTACCCATGGTCCGTCTGGTGCAGCTAAACCATTGTAGTAGAACATCGTATTAGACGATGTGTTGTAATAAATTTGACCAAGAGCCGCTCCAATTGGGTTAGAGGCTAATCCTTGGATTCTAGCGTTCTGAAGCTCATTCTTATTCAGATTGATATCAGTTACAAATAATCTTGCCATATTCTATTTCTCCTTAAGACAGGAATGCTGTCCCGCCGAATGGTTGTGCCATTATCAGCGTAATTTTGTTAATACTATTATAGTCTATTCCAGTTTCTAATAAGTCCCCTGAGCTTGCTTTAACAGTAACGTTTGGGTTATAGCCCATATTATGCTCAATTTCTAGGAAGTGATAGGTCCCAGCATTTTGTACTTGAGAAATAGAGAATGGAAATGTAAGGGTAGAGGTGCTTAATAAATAGTTTGTTGTGCCGTCCCAGCTTGCATCGTTTAATTTAGGTCCATATAGCCTAGTAGTATTTTTATCATAATAAAAATCACCCTCTAGGCCTAGGTTTGCCGCTGGCGCCCCGTTTCCATTAAGAATTGTTCGACCACGAGGGCCTTGAGGTCCAGGGGTATTTAAAACAATTTTACTAACTTGCTCAGTTACTGTTACCGATGGGTTGCTATTATTTGTAATAGGCATTATATTGTCACCGATCTACTTAAGGTCATAAACCCCTCAAGAAGTTTTGTTTTGTTTAAATTAGTATCTGTCA
>Ga0194123_10005487_pt1 | contig 13579 bp, 16 predicted proteins | sample TA2MahsurfametaG_5_FD_155479 | JGI IMG/M metagenome (GOLD analysis project Ga0194123, IMG submission 155479) | Freshwater microbial communities from Lake Tanganyika, Tanzania - TA2015023 Mahale A surface | ecosystem: Environmental > Aquatic > Freshwater > Lake | place: Tanzania: Lake Tanganyika... | reverse complement strand
ACTAGCAGTTCCACGCAAGAAAGGCACGAGCCTAAGTGCGGGATCTTGGCGTTTGCCGAGGTGGTCACCAGCCTCTGGCGCAGCCTCAGGGCCGTGGCGTTGAGCTCAGCCGTGCTGATGTGGCTGGGCGGGGCCCCGATCATGCGGGATCCTCCGGGGCGGCGAGATCCAGGTGGCGCATCCACTTCACCGTGTAGCACGACTCATCATCCGGCAGGGCGTTCTGCTGAAAGGCATCGGCGATCTCGCCGATCGCATCGGCCACGCTGTGACTGGGCTGGAAGCCGGTGGACAGCAGCTTGCTGGAATCCTGTCTGTAGGAGCGAGGATCGTTGGAGGCGCTCACCACGATCTCGGCGCCGATCTTGCTCTTCACGCGTTCGGCAATGTCGAGAATCGAGATGTTTTCAAAACCAGCGTTGTAGCAGCCACTGGGGATCTCCGGACGGGCCAGGAAATGGCGGTAGACATTTGCGATATCCTGAATATGAATGTTGGGGCGGGTCTGATCACCACCGAAGACGGTAATGCGGCCATTTTTGAGCGCCTGATAACTGAGCATGTTCACGCTCACATCCAGTCGCATGCGTGGTGACACACCGCAGACGGTGGCTGGGCGGATGCAGTGCACCTGCATCTGATCTTGGTAGGAGAGGAACATCCGCTCGGCCACCATCTTGGTTTTGTTGTAGACCGAGATCGGCACCAGAGTGAGATCTTCTGTGACGTTCGGCTCGTCTTTGACTCCATAGACGCTGCCAGAGCTGGCGAATATGAACTGCTTCACACCGGCCCGTACTGCACGATCGGCCAGCTGCTGGCCGGCCAACACGTTGACCTCCCAGCTGAGGGTGGGGTTGAGCTCAACGGCTGGATCATTGGCAATGTTCGCCAAGTGGATCACTGCTTGTACGCCCCTTAAGGGTATGACATCCGTATCGCGGATATCGAGTTTGAGATTGGTGAGCTTTGGGTGTTCTGGTAGATGGTTACCAAACCATTGCGTGTCGACGCTGACCACCTCATGGCCATCGTCCAAAAGAAGAGGAACCAGCACGGAGCCTTTGTAGCCGCAGCCGCCGGTGACGAGAACTTTCATGCCTTGTGCTGATAGGTCCAGGGAAAGGTTTTGAGCTGTTCTAAGTGGGTATCAACCCAGGCAAGCGTGTCGGACAGCCCATCGGTGAGACTCACCTGATCGCTCCAGTCAAAGCGCTCACGTATTGCTGTGCTGTCGAGCAGGTAACTCTGGTCTTTCCCAAGGCGTTCGCCAGTGTCTTCAACTACAGAGGAGAATGCAATACCACAGCGCTGACAGATCCTCTCAACCAGGGCGCGGATGCTGATCGCCTCTCGGGTAGACAAATGCCATGTGCTTCCTGGATCCGCCTCTAGTGCTAACCGCAGAGTGGCGCTCACCACATCACGGATGTGGATAAAGGAGCGCTCGGAATAGCCGCCACCATGCAGTTGCATGGGTTTCCCTGTACGCGCGCTGAGCATTGCCCTGGGAATGATCCGGTAAAGCTGCTGGCCAGGGCCATAGACATTTGCTGCTCGGGTGAACACCACGGGAAAGCCGTAGGCCTTTTGGAAGCTCATCAGATGCATATCACAGGCGGCACGGCTCACTGCATAAGGAGTGCTGGGTGAGAAGCGAGTGTGTTCCCGGATCCAGCCACCATCGGTACTTCCATACACCTCTGGGGTCGTGACATGTACGTATTTCTTGATGAATTTCTTCTGCCGTAGGGCATCATGCAATGCCACCTGAGACACCACATTTGTTTGGTACCAGTGAGTGGGATTGAGCCAACTCTCGGCCACCATGCCCTGGGCGGCGAAATTGACAACCAGGCTGGGCTGCACTCGATCAATCAGCGCGATTAGAGCATCCAGTTGATGGTTGAGATCAATGGTCTGAAAGCAGAAGTTGTCAGCAGTGGCCAGAGGCTTTCGAGCCGCCAAGTCCGGCCAGTGGTAGGGCAGAAAGATATCGTCAGGCTCTGGTGACCGGCTCACTCCCCATACTTGGTGGTCCGCGCGCAGTGCTTCAGCGACGAAGTGTGAGCCGCTGAAGCTGTTGCTGCCGATAACCAGAACCTTCTCTGACGTCATCAGGGCAGAACCTCCTGAAGGCGGTCGCGCAGCGCCTCGCTATGGATCGGTGTGTTGCCCATGATTTCTACCGCTAGCGACGCCATCAGGCAGGCTATGGCGGCAGTGGGCATCATCGGCTGGCCGCTGGCTAAACCCGTTGCCATCACTGCAAGCACCGAATCACCTGCTCCAGCGACATCGAGGGGATTCACGCTTAGGGCTGGGAAGGGCTGGTTAACGATCTTGCCATCCCGGGTGCGGTCGTAGACGATGAAGCCCTCTGCAGCCAGCTTCACCACCAGTCGTTCGCAGCGGCTTTGTTCCAGCAGCTTTTGGCTAAGGCTCTCGAGGCCAGTGTCCTTGTCCTGCAGAGCCAGCCGCAGTTCGCGCTCATTCGGGCAGAGCAGTGAGAAATTCTGGAAACGGGTGATCGACCCCACCTGGCTGCTGCACTGGAGGTCTCCAAAGAGCATCAGGCCATGGCGCTCGGTTAACTGTTGGACCGACTGCAGCACTCGCGGAGTCACCACTCCGTAAACGAAGTCAGACACCACAATTCCTTGGCAGTGAGGCGCGACGCTTTCAAGCCGCTCAATGACTTGTTCTTCGATTGCATGGTCAATGTTGTGCTGCTCAAGGCGGCTGACACGAAATAGTTTCTGGTTCTCCACCACATAGCGTTTCTTGAACGTGGTCGGTCGCGATGGATCACAAACGAGGCCATCGCCGATGTTCTGGGCTTTGAGTTCCTGCTGAACCAGATCGGCAGTGCTGTCGTTGCCAACGACCGACACAAGATCGCAACGAGCTCCCAGAGCCCGGATGTGGGCAGCCACAACGGCCGCCGCACCGATGAAGTTGCGCCGTGCCAGCTCGCGCACAACCACGACTGGCGCTTCAGCACTCATGCCGATCGCTTCACAGGCAGCGTATTGGTCAACGATCGTGTCTCCCAAAACAATCAGGCGCGCATCACGCCAGGTCTCCATCGAAGCGATAAGGTCGCTGCGCCTGAGTCCCTGACGGCGGCAGGCTTCCCTGAATTGTTCACGGCGGCGCCGCCTCAGATCCCGCTCCGAGATGTTGAGCAGGTCGGTGTTGGCGTAGGTGACTTCGCCTGCATGAAATTGCACGCTGCCGCCCAGGGTCTTCAGCAGCCTCAAAGGCTCTTTCAGTCGCTCCGAACCTTCCAGTTCGGTCCCGAGTACCAACATCGAGGGCGTGAGGCGGCGAATGGCTTCCTCGAGCTCATCGGCTTGCAGGAGGAGGATTGCATCAGCAAGTCCAAGCAGGCTCAGGGCCTCGGCACGCTCCTCCTGGCTGAAGGGATAGGGGCTTGGCTGATCGGATGGGCCATCACCCACAAGGGCCACCACGAGATCAGGACCCAACTCGCGGGCATGGCGCAAATAGCGAATGTGGCCAGGGTGGATGGTGGTGAAGTGCCCGTAGGCGAGCACGCAGCCGTTCCGTTCGGCTCCCTGTTGTAGTGAGATCAGTTGCGTCACAGCGTGATCATCACTCGGCCTGCTGTGGCGCCATCTCGCATGGCGCTGATGGCTGCATTGATCTCTTCGAGTGGAAATCTGGCGCTCACGAGACGATCCAGCTGCAGGCTGCCCCGCTCAAGCAGTCGTAGATACCGGGGAATGTCGCGATCAGGCTGGCATTCCCCACCCTGGGAGCCGCTCAGCACCTTTCCATAATGAAGCGGAAGTGAGTAGACGTTGAGGTTCTGCCCAAGCCGCGGCACCCCAACCAGGATCACCCGCCCCTCGCGCTGGGTGAGGTTGTAACCCATCTCGATCACGGCGGGCACGCCGGTGTTGTCGATGAACACATCCAGCGGCTGATCGGCCAAGGCCTGCTTGATCAGCTCTGCGGCGTCTCCTTTCGCGCTGTTAATGGTGTGGGTGGCCCCCAGTCGCCGAGCCAGCTCCAGCCGGCTGTCGTGCAGATCCACTGCGATGATCGGTGTGGCCGATATCAGGGCCGCTGCCTGAATGATGTTCAGGCCGATGCCTCCGGCCCCGAACACCACCACCGATTCGCCCATTCGCAGCCGAGAATTGTTCTCCACAACACCGAATCCGGTTGTGATGGCACAGCCAAACAGAGCCGCAGCCTCCGGATCGGTTCCTGCTGGCACCTTTGTACAACGGTTCTCACTCACCACTGCGTGGCGGTTGAAGGTGGTCACCCAGCCTGCATTCAGCCGTTGGCCGCGCCATAGGTACTTAGGGGGATCCGCCTGGATGCCGGCACCGGGTCGCCAGTGCAGGACGACGCTGTCGCCCGGTTTCACATTCTTCACACCGGGGCCTACCTCCAGCACGATGGCAAAGCCTTCGTGACCCATCAGGTGTGGGAGGAAGCGGTCGGGGCCCTTCACTCCATCGATTTCGCCAAGCTGTGAGCCGCATATCCCACTCACTTTCAATTCCACCAGAACTTGCCCCACCTCCAGCTGTTCGGGCAGCTGGATGGTGTCAACAACCAGGGGCTTTTGCTGGGCTACCAGGATGGCGGCTTGAGTGATTGTGGGGCGTTCGGACATATCGCTCACTCGAAATAGATAAAAGAGTAATCACCGCTGTAGCTGGTGCGCTCAAACCACCACTGCCATTCTTTTGGCGTGTTGAAGGCCTCGCAGGTCACTTGCCAATAAAGGAGATTGGCTTTTTCCTGTTCATTCCGATAGCTTTCGACGCATAAATATTTGTTCTTTTTCCCAACGCGCTCCATCTCTCGCAGTGCCAAGTCTAGATCGTAAGCGTGGAGATTGTGAAGGGTGGTGATTGATGTGACGAGGTCGAAGTGGTCGTCAGGCCAGGGAAGCTCTGTCGCGGATCCTACTCGAAGGCGGTCTTGAATCTCCTCCTTGCTGTTGGCAATGGCGTAGGGGGAGATGTCAATTCCATGGATTTCAGCGTCGGGCATTAATTTGAGGAAATCATAGAGTAGAAAGCCTTTCCCGCACCCAATATCGAGAACTTTTGGATTCGGGGGCAAGTCGTAATGGTCAATCATGGCACGGGCCACTTTCTCCCACCGGCCCTCCATGTAGCGATAGCCGCCGTAGCAAATGCGTCGATCGCCGTCCCAGTAATCAAAGTCGAACTTTTTGGCTAGCTCGGCGGCTTTCGCCTTTGGAAAATCTGGATCATTGACCCGGGCCAGATAATCGCGCTGAGTGCTCTTGTGGAGCGCACTCATGAAATCCAGTTCGGCCATTAGGGCAGTTCGTTAAGGGAGTTGGGTTTATTGGCGTTGAGCCATTGCATGCAGAGATGGCCCACCACTAGCTGGGTGTCTTCGGCAATCTGCATATCGTCGATTGCAAAATGAATCGGCATATCAGCGAGTTCACGACAGCGACCACCATTGAAGGCAAGGATGGCAAAGGATTTTATTCCAAGCTGTTTCGCTGTTTCAAGAGCCCGCACCACGTTGGTAGAGTTGCCGCTCCCAGAAAGCACAATCAGAACATCATCTTTGCGGGCCTTCACCTGCAGCTGATGAGCATAGATGTTGTCGTAGCCGGTGTCGTTCGCCAAGCAGGTGATGATTCCAGCGTTCGCAGGCAGCGCCTCCACACGCAAGCCAGGTAAGCGAGGGCCTGCTCCACAGGCACCGATGCCGTAGTGGAAATCGTTGGCCATGTGCATGGCATTTGCGGCGCTGCCGCCATTGCCGCAAATATAGACATTACGTCCTTCTGTCCAGGCTAGGAGTAATTCTTGGGCCAGGATCTCAATTGATTCAATGATGACTGAATTGAAACTATCCTGCAGTCGCTGCAGGTAGGCAACGGCACCGACTCCGAAATGGCTTGTTGGGTTGGGTGCGGAGCTGATCAAAGCGGGCGTCCTCTCAGAGGTTCGATTAAAGCCTGTGCAGCTTTCAGGGCCGCTGGCGTGCCGATGTCCAGGTAGGGCTTTGAAGTGTGCCAGGTGTTAATGCGCCCCAGCAGATGGGGAATGACCTCGGTGCTGAAGTCGCTGGGCAAAGGGCGCAGCGTGTTCAGGAAGGCGACAAAATCCGCATCAAAGGCGTATAGCGCTCCATTGGCACAGTCCCCGGGCGGGTCGATCACTTTTTCGTGGAAGGCCGTCACCACGCCGTACCCATTGGTGGCGACGATTCCACAGTTTTGAGGCTGGTCGGTGCGGAAGGTGAGCATCGTGAGCAGGCAGCCGGCGGGTCGTTGCCGGTGGGCTTCCAGGAGTGGACCCAGATTGTCGGCCATCGCGTTGTCGGCATGGATGAGCAGCCCTGTTGCCCCCTTAAAAAAGGCCCGATTAGCTAGGAGAGTACCGGCTGTGCCCAGCAGCTCAGGCTCATGCACGCTGTGTACTGCCATACCATCACGTCGCCACCCCTGCAGAAAGCCCTGCACCTGTTCTGATAGGTGATGGGTATTGACCAGCACGGCTTCGCAGCCAGCAGCTGCCAGCTGCCTCAGCCAACGCCCAAGCAGCGGCTCCCCGCCGATCGAGACCAGGCACTTGGGTGTGTGCAGGGTGATTGGACGCAGTCGCGCCCCAAGACCAGCGGCTAACAGCAGTGCTCGCAGGGGTGGACGGCTCATCTCAGGTTCAGCTCTGGTGAGGCCTGCTCCAGGATCAAATCAGCCAACGCAAAACTGGCGGTGAACGCTGGTGAGATGGCGTTGAGCACGTGGGTGCTGGCCGGCCCAGGCAGGCACAGAAAGTCGTCCTCTAAGCGCTGCGTGCTTTGGTTGAACAGCTGAGAGCGAATGCCCACCTTCGAGCTGAGTTCAAGGTGCTCGGCACGGATTGTCGGGATGAGCTGTTGTGCAGCTCGCAGCAGCAACGGCGGCAAGGCCAGGAAGGCCTGCTCATGCACATAGCGGCGGAAACCGCCACGGTTGGCAAAGTATTGCCGCGTCAACACCGCCAGGTTGGCGGCGGCCATGTTGAGCTCTAATGCCTGCAGGCCGCGGTAGTTTTCCCGACCCCAAGCAGGCGTGGCGGTAGGGCCAATACTCACGAGCGCTGTGGATTCAGCGCTGGGCGTGAAATGAACGCCTAGAAAAGGCACGTTCAGATCCGGCACTGGGTAGAGGTTGCAACGGGGCTGAATTGGGCAGCTCTGTTTGAGCTGCCAGTAGATGCCCTTGAACGGCAGAAGCGTGTACTGATGTCCAACGCCGAAGGGACGAGCCACTCGGTCGGCCTGCAGGCCGGCGCAGTTGAACAGATGGCCGTAGTGGAGGGCAGTGCCATCCGCCAATAGCAGATGCTGTTGCTCGGGCTTGGCCGTCCAGCCTTGCTGGGCACAGAGAAAACGCACACCACGTTCCTCCAACTCCTGCTGGAGCCGTTGCACCACCGTGACCGGCTTGACCACCGCAGTATTTGGGCTCCAAAGGGCCCGGCCGCTTGCACTACGGGCCTCCGGGATGAATTGGCGCAAATTACTCTCATCCCAGAGCTCCACAACCGCCCCGTTGGCCAGCCCACGCTCCGCAAGAACATCGAGCTGACTATCAAGATCGAGCCTGGGCGGTACGATTACTTTGCCGCAGGGATTCAGAGGAAGGCCACGCTCTTCTACCCAAGCTCGGAGACGTCTGCCTCCCGCCACACACACCCTCGCCTTAAGGCTTCCTGGCTTGTAGTAGATTCCCGCGTGCAGCACACCGCTGTTGCGACCGGAACTATGGCGTCCGAGCTCGGGCTCCTTCTCCAGCACCATTATTGAGCGAGTTATCTTCCTCTCCAACAGCTGGTGAGCGAGGCTAAGTCCCACCATGCCACCGCCAATGATTATGACGTCGCAACTGTGATCACCAATCAATCGCATACCAGTCGTTCAAATCGGAAATCGCTCAGAGAATCGAGCAGTTCAACTTCCAGAGAATTGTCCGACCCTAAATCAGAGGCCTGCTCCTTTGCCACCCAATCCAGAACGGAAGATCGCTCCTTATGTCCATATCCTGTAAGCACGTGGGCGAGAAATTTCAGTCCAGCCGCTGCCCCAGCTTTTAAATCTGTCAGACGATCGCCAATTATCAGTGAGCGCCCAAGATCAATGTTCAAATCTTTAGAAGCCTCCAATAACATCAACGGTCCCGGCTTGCGCCAACTCAAAGAAGCTGCCTCGGGGCCATGACCGCTGGCATAGATAGCAGAAATTGGCGCCGCAGGGCCTAACAATTCAAGCATTCGCTTTGTAACCGATACATAGGCATTCCAATCAAACAAGCCCCTAGATATTCCCGACTGGTTTGTCACAATAACCACTGGCAACTCCGACAATGCAGCTCGCGATAAGAAATGGCCCACTCCAGGGCAAAGGGAAACATTTTCAGGCCTACACACATAGTGATTGTCTTCAATCAGCACGCCATCGCGATCGAGAAAAAGAGCCGGTGAAGGGTTCTTAAAGGGACTTCGAATGAGGATCTTGTGCTCAAGTAGTAGATTCATAAACAGGCTACCAGATTTATTAGTGCTTCCGATTACAATGTAGCAAGCACAAATTGTGGTGAACCGTCCATTACCACGGTCCCTTCATGGAGTCTGATCACACGATCACAACGGGCTACCGTGGTTAGGCGATGTGCAATCGTAACCACCGTAAAGTCGCGGTCTAGCCCTTCAACGGCTTCGATCACGGCTTGCTCTGTTGCGTTATCAAGAGCTGCGGTTGCCTCATCCAACACCAACACTTGGGCTTTTTTATAAAGCGCTCGCGCGAGGCCGATGCGCTGACGCTGACCGCCACTTAATCGGATTCCTCTCTCGCCCACAAAGGTGTCATAGCCGTTTAAACTACTCTCAATAAAAGCGGCTATCTGAGCCTGCTCCGCTGAGCGGCGAACCCGCTCAAAATCAATATACCTCCTTGGAATACCAAAAGCAATATTTTCAGCAATCGAACTATCAGCCAAATAGATACTCTGTGGAACATGAGCTATCGCAGCTCTCCAAGCAAGGGTTTGATCGATATTGCGTAAATCAACTCCATCTATCAGGATCACGCCGTGGGTGGGCTGTAACAAGCCCATCATCAGATCAACCAGCGTGCTCTTACCACTGCCTGTACTGCCGATAATGCCAATGCGTTCACCCCTGCGTATCTCGAGGTCAACACCCACAATCACGTCAGGAAGCTCGGGTGCATAGCGGAAGCGAACTCCCTGAAAGGTAATACTCTTTTCAAACTTCAAAGGCTGGGGAGGTGGCAGCATGGCTTGTGCTTGTGGTGGAAGTGGCTGAGCCATAAGCGCTAGCACGTTGAGCAAGCTTTGTTTTGCACTACGGGTTTGAGCCCACCCTTCATAAACCTTTTGGGCCATTGGCAGAAAGCGCTGTGCCCCTAACGCCAACAAGCCAAGAATAGGCAGTGCATTTGTCACACCGCTTTGAACAATAAGACAATAACCAACAACAGCAAGCGAGACCATACCTGCAGGCTCCATCACAAGCCGCGGGAAACTACTCAAAAAGCCAGCCTGTGCCTGGCCACGCCTGTACTGTCGGTCCGCTTGGCGGTATGTCGTCACATAAAAGCTCTGGCTACCATCCAACAAAACATCTCGAATCGCACCCAGTCCCTCCTGCAAACTCTGGATCAGATGACGATTTAAGACCGCCTGTTTACAGCTCAGCTGCTGCAAAGGGCGACTGCTAAGAACCATCGCTGCTGCATAGACAAGGGCGATGAGCAGGCCAGCTACTATGGCAACCACCCAATCGATGGCTAGCAGAGTTGACACTAGCGCCAAGACGATCAGTGCAGAGCTGAATAGCTGTAGCAGGGGATTCAGAACTCTACCTATGACGGTGCTCACATCGCCACTTATTGAGGCGATCATGCTGCTGCTATTACGCACCACATGCGTGGCATAGGGCTGATAGAGAGTTCGCCTATACACCTCACAGCTCAGGTCTGAACCGATTGCCGCTGCAAGTCGGCTATTCAGCCAAAACGCAAGCAAACGGATAGAAGCTGCCCCAATCGCAGCGGCAGAAAAGACGAAAGTAATAGGCAGCAACAGTTCCTCAGCCCTCGTTATCCCCCAAAAAGGAGCCCAATGCTGGACAATAGTATGGTTCCAGATTGCATCTGGCTTGGTGAACACCGTCAGCAACGGCAATACCGCCGTCATGCTCACTACTTCTGCAATGCTACTCACAATCATCAGTAGCGCCGCCGTTCCTAGTTGGGCACGGCGACGGAAGCTAAGGTGGCCCCAGAGCTGTTGTAGCAGGGTGAGAAGACTGGGGTCTGGAACCGGTTTAGATGCTGTCATGCTGGACTGAGTCAATTAAGGCTTCCGGAAAAGCAAGTTAGGGATCATCCGCCAAAGAGTCGGAGCTTGATCAAGCCGGCGCCTGTCTATTAATACGGGGCTGAACTGAGGCTCAGGCAAAGGAATCGTGGTATCGCGTCTGGTTAATTGCAAATAAAAAATAAGAAGGTAGAGCTAGGATGCAAACGAACAAAAAACTCATGTAGCTTCTCGAGTTTAATGGCTAGCACATTCAGTGCAATGGTTAAACACTGTTCTGCATCTGCAGGGATCCTGTCACGTACTAGGTCCTACCAAAAGCGCCGTTTGCCTTGTCCAACCTTATCTTCAACGGCATTTCTTTTACGCTGGTAATATATGTACTGCTGCTGCTCTGTGGCCACCAACTCAGGAGTGTTCTTGGGCCCTCCGAGTAGTGGGCCGCTTAAACGGATTCCATGCCGCTTGACGAATGCACATTTCAATCTTGTCCGATAGATCTGGTCGACACGAATCACTTCCGGGTAGTGACTATAACGGCGGGGATAGGCTATCGATTAATCCTTGAGGTCATCTACTTGGCTGTACGGGTCGTAGCTGAGCGGATCCTGGAAGGTGAAAACCTCACCTTCCACAGAGATTGAGATCTTGGCTTCGAACTCAACATTGCAATAAGCTTTGCATCTGACAATCGGCCTGACATGTGACTGTCAGAGACTGAAGATGCGAGCATGGATATTTATGCTATCCGCGTGATGGAGAATGATCTGCTGGCGCACCAGCTCCCTGGTCACAAGAAATTTCTAGTAGACGTGATGTCCAGCGGCTAGAAGGCAACCACCAAAGGCGATCAGGGCTTCAGTACTCGCCAGATTCCGCTTGAGGTGACCAAGCTGCTGATTGATTCCCTTGCGAATCATGCCGATACGGGGCCTCTTCTTCTCGGCACAGCAACAAACTTCGGTCTCGCCTTTTTGCGGTTTATACGCTGCTGTGGCCAAAGCATTCCCTGACCCGAGGATGCATAGTGTCAATCAGGATCTTAGTAACCTCCCTGGCTTTATTGGGCAGGGATAGAGCGGTGGGATGACGGATATCCAGCGGCGCACAGGTGGCATCGATCAAGAGTGCACCCTGGCTCGCCTGCTTCTTGGGTGTCGGTTGTGGCTAGTCGACTGTGCTGATCAATCCACCTCTACTGCCGTCGTCGCCGCCGGGAATAGTCAACGGATTAGCGAATCACTTTCAGGCCATGGCACGCAGTGGATTCATTGCAGTCATTCACAACAGCTTCCAGTGAGTGCTTCCTGAAATACACCATCATCGATGGATCAAGGGCGCAAAATAATAAGATTATTCTAGGCCGATGAAGAACTGGAGGCATAAATTCTCTTTGATCTGCTGGACCAGTTCTTCATCCATGAGCCCGAGACGTGCCTTGATGATCAAGGCACCAAGTGCCATGCGAAAGAATTTTTGCCGGTTCTCCAAAGCCCTTGAGAATTGCGCCGCGTAGTCGTTCTCCAGTTCATCCCACTGAATAAGCTCAGCTAGCCCTATCCAGAGATTGTAACCAGAGAGTTCGCCCCAAAAAGGCAGGAAGAAGTCTTCGAACCACAGCTGATGACGATGGTCACGACGGAATATCCGGAAGAATCCGTAACACTTTTGGACTTTAATTAGCCCGTTCTTGCAAATTTTAGCGAAAACAGAACTAAAATCCTTTGCTTTGCACCGGAGTGGGATTTAGCCATATTCAGCAAGCTCCTATTAAGATCTGTTCACGGATGCGAGACGCCTAGCTGACGTCGAGACGAAAAGGCATTAGGATATCAGCAAAACTATATCGTAAAATTATGCAGTAGCTCTCAACCCAATAGTACAGCAAGGGCTACCAAAACTCGCCGTCCATGCAGGCACCGCCATTCAACGAACCAAATACGGCCAGGCAGATTTGCGGCAGAAAATAAAAACACGCCCACGAAGAAATGACAAACGGAGCACTCTCGAGAAACAGCAGATCTGCAAGCATTCTTACGAGGATAGTCGTACTTACCGCCCAGGCCTAATATATTCTTTTATGGCAACCCCAACATACCTGGCCTCAAGAGTATTTGAGTCGCAGATATGAGGCATTGAAGAATTCGGCTCACAGCAATGTGCGCTCCCGAGGTCCACCTGGAGGCCGCAGACATTAATCAACAGAATGAGACATACGGTAGGATTAAGCTGTCTTGGCAAAGACGAATCTTTCAGGCGTTTTAGATGAATCAATTGCGGGCATCGGCCTCACCACGGGCCATTTGGAGGCAGTGAGTGACCTACTCGTTCGGGCGGGCGACCCGAAGGGTCTGACGGAAGCCACAACTGATGTACTCATAACCGTAATATCCCCAACTTTCTGGTCACGATGCCCTCGAGGTCCACCAGCATGCCGCTGTGCTCCAGCAGCTGGCACCACGCCTTGCAGCTCAAGGCAGCAAACTCGATGATGATTCGGGCGGGCGCAGTACAGGGCTGATTCAAAGTCTGGTCATGGCTCGGGCTCTGGCTGTCGTCGCGCCATCGCCAGCAGTGCCGTGGTGTCATGCATCACCGCTTGCAGGCCCTCCCGGATTGAGCCAAATCCAGTCAGGCGCAAGAGATTCATCGCTGCGGTGCGTAGGGCTGCCATCACGCCGGCACCGTTGCCGCGGTAGCGGTGGTCGTCCTCGTGGAGCTGGGTGTCACGAATCCAGTGCCAGCTCTCAACGCTCCAGCGCTCTCTCACGAGGCGCAGCAACACATCTGGGGTGGTGCGCAGGCTGGTGATAAAGCGGTGCGTAGCCTTGAACGGCTTGCCATCACGGGTGCCTGTCGCGATCACTTCCGCGATCCAGCTAGTGCCATGCCAATTGGCCTTGATGTGCTGCAGCGCTTCTTTCGCCCTCAAAGTCCAGAGGATGTCACGGCCATGGCCGATCTCGTGATCGGTTGCCATCAAAGGGATGTGGCGTTTTCCAAGCAGCTGATCGGCGATCTGCCGGTAGAGCGTCTTCTGGTTGGCCTTAACCGTCAGGAGGAAGTCGGCCCCCTGCTCTGTGAGCTGTCGAAAAACGCTTGCTGCGTGTGGAGTGCATCCGCCTGGATGAGCACACCCTCGAGATCCAGCTCGCCAAGCAGCTTTTGGAGCACAGCACGTTCGTGATCCTCGCCTGTGGCGTAGCAGGCCTGAGC
>Ga0194123_10005486_pt1 | contig 13585 bp, 11 predicted proteins | sample TA2MahsurfametaG_5_FD_155479 | JGI IMG/M metagenome (GOLD analysis project Ga0194123, IMG submission 155479) | Freshwater microbial communities from Lake Tanganyika, Tanzania - TA2015023 Mahale A surface | ecosystem: Environmental > Aquatic > Freshwater > Lake | place: Tanzania: Lake Tanganyika... | reverse complement strand
TTTTCTTGAACCTCTTGAAGAAGTGCTTTTTACAGATTTTTTATCGTCATCATCAAAGGTTTTTGTTAGTTGGTCAAACATTTTAGATACCAAATTTGGGTCTTTATTTAATTGCTCACTAATTATGTTACTAGTTTCTTGACTTATAAGTGCTACATTTTGCTCATTTAATTCATTGCCGTCCGTTTCCGAATTAGTTTCGGATATTATTAAATTCACCGAATTCATAATAGGGTTTTTGATTTCTTCATCTTGTTTAACAGTATTAGTATTAGTATTAGTATTAGTATTTGTTAGATCAACATCAGGTTTATTCTTTGGTTTTGTTCCAAATGCTTTTAATCCATTTATAACTGTATCAACTCCCTTCTTTAACATACTTTTTCTAGGAACTGCTCTATGTGGTTTTTCGTGTTCTATATTATTTAAATGGGAAGCCATTGCGTCATCAATTGCGATGCCCGCACTAGAACTGCTTTCTGAAGATGTATCATCAAAATCTCTAGATGACTTACGCCTAGGACTATCATCAAACTGAATATCATCATTTATATGATCATCCATCAGTTTCATTTTCTTTGAAAAACGTTTAAAATGCTTTGTATGAATATTATGAAAAAATTCCAAATAAGCCATAAATAATAATAATTTTTGCTTTACCATAATTATATTATAATCAAATGTGTTGACAAAGTTATTAATATTAAAACCAGAATATTGTTTCATTTTATAGTTTTCTAATTCAGTATCTTTTAGCACAATATAGTCATTAATAATAATAAGTAATGAAATAATTGTTTTATGTACTTCTTCAATCGTATCAAAATTGTATTGCTTATAAGGTTCTAAATCTTTATAAATTGGAAACTTACTATTTGCTTTTATCATTTCAAATGTTTTATTTTGAGATATTCCACTGTTCTGTTCAATATATTCTAACACAATCTTATATAATTTATAATATTCACAATACATACGATTATTTAATGCCGAAAAATATTTTTGCATATCATTATATTCATAATCTATCATTTTGCTTTGAAACATAAATGAATCTAGACCAAATACAAATAAGGTTTCGTGATTATTTTTAATAAAGTCATTTGCCAAGGATTTTAGTTTTCCTATTTTAATTTCTAATGTAGCAAATATATTAACAACAGCTACTCGTATATCCTTTATCTTGTTGAAAGTTTGTTTTACTTTATTTAATTTAGTCTCCATTATATATTTTGTAAATATTTTATTTTAATTTTTATTTTATTTTATTTACAAAATATATAATGAGCACTAACAACGTAAATATAAATAATAATGATAAAGAAAAGGACAATAAGTCTACTGAAGAACAACAACTGGAAGTTTTGCCAGAGATAGAATGGACAATTGACCATGAAGATATTCTTATTGAATGGGCCGATAAAGCAATGTGTTTTCGTTGGTTACATTCTAGAGCCCACGCATTATATAGTAAACTCAATTATAACTATACCATTCCTGTGATTGTAATATCTACTTTAACTGGAACTGCTAACTTTGCGCAAGAGCGTGTGCCATTAGCATACCAAGGTTATTATGTTATGATTGTAGGTGGTTTTAATATTTTAGCTGGTATTATTACAACTATACAACAATTTTTAAAAATCACACAATTAAATGAGGCTCATCGTGTCTCAGGAATTGCTTGGGATAAGTTTTATAGAAACATTAAGATTGAGTTAGCAAGACATCCTGATGAGAGAATGCACGTAAATCAAATGCTTAAAATGTGTAAGGAAGAGTTTGACCGTCTTATGGAAACAAGTCCAAACATACCTGATCAGATAATTGCTGAATTTAAAAATAAATTTAAAGATAGCCTTGAATACGAGGATATTATTAAACCTGAAATTTGTGATAAGCTTACTTCTACTGAGAACTTTAGAAACCAATGGGCAAGTCAAGATAATCTAATTAAAAAGAAAAATTTAAAGGCGCAAAAAGACGCAAAACTAAAACAAGTTGTTGTTTCATTCAAATCTGATTTTGCCAAGATGCAAGGACGTGATCCAGTTCAAAGCGAGATTGTAGATAATTTAAAAGATAAAATAGATGTTAAAACATTAAATGCTATTTTAGATGAAATATATAAAGAAGCGGCACGTGTTAGTATGTCTAATGTTGAGCTCCCAGTTTAAATTTATACTCTTGTGTTTTCTAAGTTATTTATTGAAAGTGATGAATCGTGTGGTAATATAAAAGAAAGTATTACAATAAATATTAAAAATGCTAGATATGGCCCATATATGCTTAATGACACATCATAAAAATTTAATATTCTTGATACACATATAAGTAATAATAAACCTAATCCTATTCCAGTTATAGCTGACATATATAATTATTTAAGAAATAAATAATTATATTTATACTATTGTTTATATATTATACATTATACATTATACATTATAAAACCATAAACTTATCTTGATCATCTATTTCATACTTTTCTCCCAAAGTAGTTTTATCTAATATATGATATGATATTGGAATAAATTGTTCATATTTTTTTACTAATAAATCAGGCAATATTGTGGCAAGTTGTTCATTTTCATATTGTATTACAATTAAGTCTTTTTTCCCTAGTAACCTATTTATAATATCATCTGTTAATGAGCATAGTATTGTTTTTTCATTATGAACAGCATAATCTTTGGGAAACAAAGCATAACGATTAATTCCTCCTTTAATATATCTACCGTGTTCATTATCAATCAAATGTCGGTTTGAGTCATTTATATCTTTTGTCCAACCACCTTCCATTACAGCATCTTCAAAGAGTCTGTAAAAATAATAATATTCGCCACAAGAACTGTATACTTGTTTTCTAGGGACACCAAATACTGAATTAAATTCAACTTGTTTAAAATGAGAACCAGTATATACCGCATCAGGTAATGGATATCCGTCTTCAAATGTAAATATTTGTTCTTTAATTGGTTTATGTAATACTCCAAGTTCTGGACTATTTTGAAATAAATTCATTAAATTTTTATCAATTGGGATATTACATATAGTTCCTATATTCATAATTTCTGTTGGTAGCGCAAACCAAGTATTATTCATTTTACTATTGCTTATGCGAAAAATATCTACAGAACTAATATCTACTAATAACATATTTGTATTATTTACATTAATTAGACCTAAAAATGCGTCTTCATTTAATGGGCTTGTATCACATCCAAGTTCTTCTAAATTTTTTTTTATTTTGTTTAAAACATATGTGGATAAATTTGTTTTTACATTTGCCATATGAATAAATGGTAATACAAATCTTCCGCTAACCATGTTTATATATGTGAACCATTCTAGTTCAACCATAACCTGAATAAATGGATATTCTATAAATTTATCAGTTACATGATAGCATAATATATTTATTATGGGTTGTGTAATTTCGCTAACTATAATATCCTTATTTGCTTTATTTTTAATTAAATATCTGTAGCTTGACTCTGTTTCTATGTTATCCATACTTCTTGTATTATATAGTGTTATACGTATTTTTATTTAAATCTTTTTTACAAGTTAATTTATAATTACTTTTTAATTTTACGTCTAATGTCCTCTTTAATAACTTCTTCTCTATTATCCATAATATGTTGTGTAACTTCTTTTGCAATATCAGGTTGGTCTTTATAATATTGTTCTAATTGTTGTAAAAGAAATTTTCCAGAAATACATTTTTTGGTCTTCTTCTGATTATAAACTAGCGCGCCTCCATTTATATCAAAACAGTCAATTGAATTTGTCTTCATTACCTTTACTAAATTTTCGGTTAGATTTTTCTTTTGATTTTGTTTATTTTTAATTTCATTCTTTAATGAAGCTATGTCCGTATCTATTTTAATCCATTCGCGAATATTATTTATAAGTTCTTCTTTTGTTGTTTTCTTTTGGTCATTCTTTTGGTCATTCTTTTGGTCATTATTATTTTCCATTCTTAATTAAATAATAATGTTACTTTAAAATTGTTTATTTATAATATATTATTTTACTCTATTTTACTATCAGGTTCTTTTATTATTACACAGTGTCTTAGACAAAAACCATTCTGCTTTATATTAGAGCCACATTGCTGTCCCTTTTTTAAACCTGACTTCAAAATAGCAGGACATTTATTTAATGTTTGTTCTACCTTTTCAACTTGTTCCACTGGTTCATTAAATTCTCCAATATTTATGGTTCCACTTACTACAGTATTTTTTACAGTTTTTTTTATTTTATTCTTCTGTTCTAACTTTTCTTGTTTCAATTGCTCTCTCAACTTCTCCTTTTCCTCTCTTTCTTTCATTAATTTTACTTTCTTTTCCACTTTTGCCATTATTCTTTTTTCTTTTTTCTGAAAAGATTCAAGTTCTTTCATTTTCTTTTTATGTTTTCCAATTTCTCCTCTAATATGTCCCCAGCAAAATGACTTGTTCATTTCTAAAACTAAACATGTATATATGTTTTGACAATATATTGGTGTATTATTTTTCATTGCGATAACCGAATTACAACATATTCCTGGTTGTTGGTTTTGAACAGTAAACCCATATACTGTGTGTGTATGATTTGACTCTTGTGGTATTTTTATTAAAAAACTATTTTCATCTGGTGTTTTTTCCAAAGTATTTATACCGTATTTTGGTTTATGTTTATTATTTTTTGAACTTGGAAGCAATGTAAACTGAATACTTCGGCAATACGGGCATTTTATGTAATAATCTTTTCCAGAATCTTTAAATTTCTTGAAGTCACTATTAGTTAAACTTGAAATATTGTAAGACCTATTTATGTATTTTTGTGTACAGATTTCAGTATACAATGGACTATAATTAAACTTATGAGAACATTCTAGTGTAACATAGTCGGGTTCCAAAGGCATATTTGTAATTTGACACACATTATGTGCCGTATCAGTTTCATCATTTGTATCACTTTTATCTAGTGATTTATATAATTCTTCATAAAAATTAATGTTTCCTTCAATAATATATTTAACCATATTCTATACTTTATATTTTACATTTAATCTTTAAATTTATTTTATTTAGTATAAATATGTCGCCAAGTCAATGGGGTCCACCCACATGGATGTTTATACATACTCTAGTTTCCAAGATAAAAGATGAGGAATTTTCTATTATTGGACAGCAAGTTATTTCATATATTATTCAAATTTGTCTTTTTTTACCTTGTCCTGAATGTTCTGTTCACGCAAAACAATTTTGGTCTAATGTTAATACTAAAAATATTAACACAAGACTAGATTTAATTAATTTATTATTTGTGTTTCACAATGCCGTAAATAAGCGCCGCAGTGTAAAACCATTTAGATATGTTGATTTACAATATTATAATACAACTGAACTTATTACATCTTTTAACAATTTTGCGCGAAATTTTAATACAGCTGGAAATATGAAATTATTAACTGAATCATTCCATAGAAGTCGTTTATTACAATCATTAAGAGCTTGGCTTATGTCTAATCTAACACATTTTAATCTTTAATTTTTTTTTATATTTTTATATAATTTATAATATAATTTATAATATATATTTTTAATTTAAAGAGCTACTAATAAGTTCGCCATTTTTGTAGACAGAGCATTTAAACTGTTGCTTACTAGGCATTGAACATACTTGTGCGTTAGATGATGTTTCATTAATAAATAAGAATTTACGACCAACATAATACATTATACCTGATGTTGCGATACCAGCTGTAATACCTCCAACAAAGTCACTCAATACTGTAACTCCTGATATAATTCCTAAACAACCCTTTGTTTTCTTAACAAGCAAATCAAAAATAATATATGCTATAAAGAATAAAAGTATTCTATAATTGAAAATATCTGTATTATTATCATTATTAACTAACACCATAGGGAATACAAAATAGAACATTGTAAATGCTAATATGTATGTGCTATATGTTAGATTAGTGCTTGGTATAAGAGAACCAAATACAGTTGTGTTACAAACATTATCACCTGACATTCTGGGAGTAACAGTTCCGGATATTTTACCTATCATTTGTCTTATTCCTGTTACAACAAATAGCCAAAATACAAAGATAAATGCTTTAGTTACTGTTGCGGAAAATACAGATAATATGAAGACGCCAAAAATTACTATAATTGGTGCGTAAAATGATAAAATAACATTAAGTGAACTGAATACTGAGTCTTGACCAGATTTTCCCAAAAATAAAGGCATTACTGTTGACATTGGATTACTGCCTCCAATGTTAGAACTTGGATTTGAATTTGAACTACCTAATGGAGCATTTGTATTTCCTGTTGACATTGACATTACTATATTATTATATTACATTAATAAAATAAAATCATAATTCATTTGTTTTTTTATTTTATTTTTCCATTTTTTCATTTTTTCATAAAAATCAAAAAATTGAAAATATTTTCTGCTTGTAAAAATATTTTATTAGTATTACAATTTCTAAATAAATTAAATTAAGACAAGATTAGACAAGACTTTTAAAATGGAATTTAGTAGTTATATTGAGAATGGATTAGTTATCAGACCAGTTGCTGCTGACTATATGGTTATAGAATTAGCAGAAGAAGAAGATAATGTATATGAAGGTGAAGTTTATCAACCGAATGATGAAGTACAGCACAGTATTATTGAGTTAAATATGATTTATAATAAGTCGGATATTGATAAATTACGTATATTTCTAGAAGGCAAATATGTGTTTGAAGAAGGCGAAATACTCGCAGCATTTGATGCCATTGATAGTGACAGAGATTTTATGGTCAGGATGTCATATAATTATCTTAAGTCTCTTGAAGATTATGACCATATAGTTAATAATTGGTCTCTTGAAGATGCTAGTATATGGGCACTTGATATATTAAGATATCATATTAGTGAATTAAATGCTGCTGAAATATTTGCTGTTATAAATATGATGTTGGAAAATATGACATCTAACAAATAAATGTATTATGTATTATATTTTATTGTATAAATTAAATAAATAATGTTTTTTTTATTATTTTACTTTTACAAGCAAATAAAATAATAAATTTTTAACCGACAACTGCAGGATTTGAACCTACGCGCGAATTTCACAACAGATTTCAAGTCTGTCTCCTTAACCACTCGGACAAGTTGCCTTTTTGGTAGACTATTACTTATTTTATAAGTCGCCTCCAATTAGTTATTGAATTTTGTCTTTAAGTAGTTTTAATAATATATTATTTATTGACGCACTGTTCAAAAACCATACTTAAAACATCCTGAATATCTTCTACAGTAATAAATATAATACCTTTTGTTAGTTCATCATCTTTATACTTCTCCATAAAACTATTAAAATCCTTTTCATTTTCTTTTGGAAACAAGAAAGTCTTTACTCCTGCTTTAATACCGCCCAAAATTTTCAGATCTAGACCACCAATTGCCGTTATGTTACCTGACAAAGTAATTTCACCTGTAATGGCTATATTGTTTTTTATTTTTAAATTATTAAAAAGACTATAAATAGTTGTTGTAATTGCTGCTCCGGCACTTGGTCCGTCTTTTGGTGTGCTACCATCTGGACAATGAATATGAAGTCCTGACTGTATTGTTTCCTGAATATGTTTAGGTGTTAGACTGTATGCCAATGTTAGAGCCACATTCATTGACTCCTTCATTACATCACCTTGTGTTCCTGTTAAATGTAGTGATAATGATTTATCGCTTGGTCGCCATTTAGCCTGTATTGGAATTATACCACCCATACCCAACGCATTTGCCCATAGTCCGTTAATAATACCCACTTTATTTTCATTATGTATCTTTTGAACTTTAAGTTCGTGCTTATCCTTAAAATACTTAGTCTTAATACTATCAACTGTTATTTCAATAGGGATTTCATAAGTTGTATCAAAATTCTTTAATATATCCAAATTAATTTCACCTACGATTTCAAATAATATTTCTTTTAGTTTTCTAACACCGGACTCTGAAGTATAATTCTCTATAACATATTTTAGTGTATCATTGCTCAAATGTATCATATCTTCTAGACCCATCTTTTTATAAACTTCGGGCAAAATATGCTTATTACAAACTGTAAGCTTCTCATCTGTTGATAAATTACTAAACTTAATTCTATGAACACGGTCTAACAATATGCGGTCAATTGCGTCCACATCGTTATAAGATAGAATAAATAGTGCTTTTGATAAATCTAAATCAATACCTGAAAAATATTTATCCTGGAAGCAGTCGTTTTGTGCTGGATCTAACAAATGTGTTAGTATACCTACTATTTCTTTTCCGTGTTCCGTCTTTGATATCTTATCTATTTCATCAATAAAAATAATTGGATTCATACATTTCTTATCCATTAATATCTGAACAATAGAACCCCAAGTTGAACCTACATATGTGTAGTTATGACCGTGAATACTAGAACCATTTGAGTCACCGCCCATTTGTATCATAGCAAAAGGTCTGGGAACGCCATTTTCATCTTTTAAGCAGTCAGACAAGCCTTTCTTAGCTAATGTTGTTTTACCTAATCCTGGCGCACCTTCAAAACCAAAACAGTAACCGTCTTGTTGCCCATTAATCCACTGGCCTATAATGCGCTCAATTTGTTTTTTAGCCTTGTCGTGACCGTGAACCGCATTATCCAATGTGGCTTTTACACCAGACATATAAGTATTAATTTCATTGTATTTGTCTTCTATTTTTGATACTTGATTTATAATAGATGTATTAGAACTATTTGTAGTTTCATTTATAGTTCCATTAGTAGTTCCATTAGAAAAAATAGTGTGTAATATTTTATAATTTGATTCGCCACAAGAGTCAATAAAAGCATTAATTTGTCCTATTATTTCACATTTCTTTTTGTTAGAACACTTTAAACTTGGAACACACATTTTGTGTTTTAAAATAGCTTCGTTTATTTTTAATGTATATGTAACTAGACCATTTTTATCACATTCTTCTATTATAGTTTTAAACGTATTTTTATTAGCTGTGTTACTTGTATTTGTATTTTTAACCTTATTCAGACATTTTAAAATCTCCAAACTAGTATATTTTTCCTTCTTTACTAACTCTTGTGTTAAATGTGCTAATTCTGGATTATGTATTAGCTCTATAAACTGACTGCGGATATTGTCCATTATATTTAATATTGGCTCTTTTCTGTATATACTAAAAGGAATCTTTAAAAGTCCATCTAAAAATTGTCGCGCTTTTGACCCAGAATCTTCTGATTTTGCTTTTACTTCTTTAAGCTTCTGCATTGCTTTTTCTTTCACAGTATCTGGTGCTTTTAATAAGCATATTTGCTGCTCTAATGGTATTTTCTGAATATCAAAATTTGACAGCTCATTTGTATATTGAACCGTATTTTTCATCGCATTCTTAAAACACTGTTTTATTGTCCAAGGCAAACTATCAAATAACGCAATTTGTTCATATGTATCAACACTTCCATTAGCATCATTAGAAAGTAAATCATATAATAAATAAGCCAAATATTGATTATCATATTTGTCAGACTTAACTAACAACTGTATAATTGTTAGTCGCTTTATATATAAGTCACTTGTAACAAATTCTTTTACAATTTGCCCAATTGGTTTTTGTTTTATACTATTTAGATTGCTTAGATGGCCAACATATTTTGAATAGACTTCGTGTGGCTCATAAATCAAAAAATCTTTGAGACCTAATGAACTAATATAAAGATTAAATGTATCTCCTTTGAATTCAGGTGAATTAGGCGCATTGTTTTGTATTGCTTTTATTTTTAGATTTACAAATTTATTATTTAAAATATCAATAATAATATTATCTACAACACCTGAAATAACTAAGCTTTTATTATGCTGTGGATTATGAACTACTACTTGTATTCCATACACTTTCAAATGAAATGATTTTGTCTTAATATTTATATCAACACTATCTAAATTTCTTGATGTCTCTGTTAGTAAATTATCTTCCATACTGTTTTGCTTTGTGTTTTCAGTTTTCTTACCTGGTGTAATTAATCTATAACTAGTGGGATGAAAATATTTTTTAAGAAGCTCAAATTTATTTTTATCCATATCAGAAATAGCATAAGTGTTTACTGAATTATTGCCAAAACATATCCATAAAAAATCTTCAAACAATTCGGTTCCTACAATTTTAAATAATGATGATAGTTCGTTGTTAATATTTTGTAATTTATTTATAATATTGTCTGTACTAGCAGGATTATCTTGTTCAATAGTGCCAATTTCATTAAGTATTTTACTAAGGTCAAATAAAATATTAATACAGTTGTTCATCTCACTGGCATTAATAATATTGAGCATCTTGTTTTTCTGAACATGTAAAATAGTTTGCTGAATTGTATCTTGAAAAAATATAATTTTGCGTTCTATAAGAATAACAATATCGGGATTTGGCTTTGTTAGTTTGTTTTTAGTTTTATCAGCCAATTTATCAGTCATTTTTGATATATATTTATGACATATATAAAATAATATGAGTTTCTACCTAAAGGTCTTTTATAACTAATTTTATATTATAGTTTTTAATCATCTATAAAATATAATATAAGTAACAATATTAGACACTAATTATGAGTATAATATAAATCAAAATAGTAAAATGGGCATACCCTCGTACTTTAGTCACATTGTTAAAAATTATCCTGCTATAATTAAAAAATACAATAAGTCGTTGTTATGTGTAGACAATTTGTATTTAGACTGTAATTCAGTTATATATGATGCTTACAGTAAAATGAAATTTGACAGTTTAACAGAATCTGTTGCTACAAGTATCATAAGAACTGTTATTTCAAAAATAGAGTATTATATTAATACTATTTCCCCTTCTAAAACAGTAATTATTGCGTTTGATGGCGTCGCACCAGTTGCCAAGTTGGAGCAACAGCGCGCCAGACGTTACAAATCCGGATACCAGAACAAGATTAGTAGAGCACTTTTTAAGAAGGAAAAGGACGATCCATGGAACACTACTGCCATCACTCCGGGCACCAAATTTATGGCCGAATTGAACGCGACTATTGGCGACCATTTTGGCAGTCAAAACGCCCCTTCATTGATGAAGGTAGAAAATATTATGGTTAGCGGTAGTAATAAAGTCGGTGAAGGCGAGCATAAATTGTTTGACTATATTCGTAAGAATCCGGAGAAACATGCGGACGAAGTTACTGTTATTTATGGTCTTGATGCTGACTTAATTATGTTGTCTATTAATCATTTACCGATTTGTGAAAAAATATATCTATTCAGAGAGACGCCTCAATTTATTGGTTCTGTTGATAGCAATTTGGAACCAGAAGCAGACTATTTGTTAGATATTCCGCTTTTAACAAAGGCCATTATAGCACATATGAATAATGACATAGAGCTGACTGAGGAACAGAAGTTAAGTATAAGTCAGAAGAATAAGGTTTACGACTATATTTTCTTGGGTTTCTTTTTAGGTAATGATTTTATGCCACATTTTCCAGCAATTAATATTCGCACTGGTGGTATTGATAAGATGCTTAATGCTTACAAGGCTACTATTGGACCTGATGATAATCTGACTAATGGCAAAACTATTTATTGGAGCAATGTTAGAAAGGTTATTAAATTCTTAGCAGATCAAGAAGAGGAATATATTGTTTGCGAACACAAGTCCAGAAATTTCAGAGAAAGAAAAGATATGCCTCAAAATACACCAGAAGAGAAATATAAGCGTTTTGACTCAACTCCTGTATATGAAAGAGAGATTGAGAAATATATTAATCCAGTAAAGCCTTATTGGCAATCTAGATATTATCGGGCACTATTTGGTATCAAAACTGATACTGATGATGACCAAAAGAAGGATATTGCTGTCAATTATCTTCAAGGTCTTGAATGGACTATGAAATATTATACAACTGGTTGTCCTGATTGGCGCTGGAGATATAAATATAATTACCCACCATTGCTTACTGATTTAATTAAACATGTTCCAGTTTTTGGCTGCGAATTTGTTCCTGTAAAACCGCCAACACCAGTAGCAGAATTAGTCCAGTTATGTTACGTATTACCGCGTGATAATCTGGATTTATTGCCGCCAAAATTGGTCGCCGAATTGTTAGCAAAACATGATGACTGGTATAAGGGCAATTGTGACTTTGTATGGGCTTATTGTCGGTATTTCTGGGAATCCCATGTTGAAATGAATGAAATTGATATTGATGAATTAGAACACTTTATTGCTACTAACAAGCATCTTTTGGCATATTAATAAATAAATTATGATGATATATGTATTAATTTTTATATAAAATATAGAATATATTATATTTTTATTTTTTTTTGAAAAGTTAAAAATTTTTCCAAAAAGTAAAAAGGAAAATGAAAAATGGACATTTTTAAAAATGTCCAAAATTGAAAACCCAAAAAAAGTTTTGAAAAAGGGTGTTTTTTTCATTTTTGACCATAACCATCACAATTATTTTTTTTGTGTGAAAATTTTGTGATGATATTTTTTTGATTTTTTGGCAAAAACTTTAGGAAACTTTTTGTGTTAACTATATATATTAACAAATGTTAACAGAAAGTTGCGAAAAAGTTTCATCTAAATTTTACTGTAAAATATGTGACTATGATACAAGCAGACGAAGTAGTTACAATAAACATTTATTGACATCAAAACACAAAAAGTTAACAAAGACCACAACTGAATGTTGCACAAAATCGGAAAATATACAAATACATATTTGTAAAATATGTAATAAATCATATAAATCCCGTGTTGGATTATGGAAACACAATAAGAAATGTATAGATAAAAATACTAATTTAGTTTCCGATTCTGAATCAGATTCAGACACAGATTCAGACCCTAATTCAGAACCTAGCAGCAAAGAAATGATAAAAATGATGAAGATGCAAATGATTGAAAATCAAGAAATACGTAATCTAATTATTGAATTACTTAAAAAGGAAACGATAAATAATCAAATTAATAATATTAATAATACTATTAGCAATTGTAATAATAAGTCATTCAATTTAAACTTTTTCTTGAATGAGCAGTGTAAAGATGCTTTAAATATTAATGAATTTGTTGATTCAATAAAAATGAATTTGTCTGACTTAGAAGAATTTGCGCATCTAGGTTATGCTGATGGTGTTTCTAATATATTTGTAAAGGGAATTAATGCTTTAGATGTAAATAAACGTCCAATTCATTGTAGTGATACAAAAAGAGAAGTATTATATATTAAAAATAATGATGAATGGATAAAAGAAACAGATGATAAACCACTAGTAAAAGACGCAATTAAAAGAGTCGCATTCAAGAATATAAGACAAATAAATGAATGGGTCAAGGAAAATCCAACATGTAAAGATACAACAACTAAACAGTTTGACAAGTATAATAAAATAGTAATGAACTCAATGTCTGGTGTTACAGAGCAAGAACAGAAAGATAATATTGAAAAAATAGTTAAAAATGTTACAAAAGCAGTAGCAATTGATAAATATGCTATTAAATAAAAGATTTTTTTTAT
>Ga0194123_10005485_pt1 | contig 13586 bp, 11 predicted proteins | sample TA2MahsurfametaG_5_FD_155479 | JGI IMG/M metagenome (GOLD analysis project Ga0194123, IMG submission 155479) | Freshwater microbial communities from Lake Tanganyika, Tanzania - TA2015023 Mahale A surface | ecosystem: Environmental > Aquatic > Freshwater > Lake | place: Tanzania: Lake Tanganyika... | reverse complement strand
AGCCGACATCGAAGCCGGCCCCTCCGGCGCGGCCCTGCTGCTTCTGCTCGCTACGCAACAACACGTGTTCGATCGCAACCGAGCCCGCGTCGGCCTGTTGCGCCAATTCGGCGTGCCGGCGTTCTGCCTGCCAACCTGAGTCCATGGGCCGTGATCCGCTCCAGCCTCTACGCCGTGTCTGGCGCCATGCCGAGGGCCGGCTGCAAGGCAGCCAAGCGATCCATCGGTGGGTGGATCCCGTTTTTTATGCCCGCCAGGTGGGTGAGCTACCAGAGGGACTATCGGCCGCAGCCCACTACCTGCGCCACGGCTGGCGAGAAGGGCGACAACCGCATCCGTTATTTGATCCAGGCTTCTACCAGCAAGCGTGCATCCAGGCTGGTTTAGGCACCCCAAAGGGTCCGCCACTGCTGCACTTCTGCCGGCATGGGGCTCGGGCGGGTGTGCTCTGTTCGCCGCTGTTTGAGCCGAACTGGTGGTCGCAAGCAAACAGCAGGCGCCACCGGCATCGTGCCCTTTCGCTCAGTGCTGTCCACCCACTGGGTGGCGTGGCGCTGCTGCTTCGTGACAACCAAGAAGCCAAAGCGGCTGCGCTACTGCGTCACTGGCAAATCCATGGCTTGAGCCCCGAGGACCGGCGGCAGATCACCCGCCTGAGCCCAGTGGTGCAGCCAATCACCACGATCCCGTTGAACCATCGCTTGGCGCTGCTCCAAACCTCGCCGTTGCACTGGAGCACCCACGCCTGGCTGCAACGGCTTCCTGTGAAAACGCTCGCGCAGCTTGAGAATCTGCAAGCGCGAGATGGGCAGCCGAGCCCTAAGGAGCCCACCACGCTGGTGTTAGCGCCGCAACCATTGGATGCGCCGAGCCCCATCGAAGCTGTGCTCGCGTGCTGGGCCTATGGACGAGAAGCCGAGCAGCTGATCGTGATCGATCCGAGCATGGCATCGCTTCTACACGCCATGGGCCTGACCAACGTGTACAGCCTGTCGCAAGACGGCCCACTCAATGGCTGGCTGGATGACGACGCGCTCCTGGATCAAGCGGAAGAACAGCTTGGATTGCCGGCACCTACTGGCCTCACGGCTACTCAACCGGTGGTGCTTGGGGATGCTGGACCCAGCTGGCAAGCCAGCCTCAGTGATCAACTGATCGCCCTACCCGGGTGGGAATATCTAATCATCGACAGCAAACACCAGGCGCGAGCGCAGGCGGCGTGGTTGCACCGGTGCGCACGGCTGGGGCATCCATTGGTGCTACTGAACCCCAGCAAAGAGAAACGCGACGGCCAGGCCCTCATGGCGCTACAAGCCGATGCACTGGCGCTCCAGGGCGATTTTAGTGAATCCGCACTTCTCGATGAACTGAACTGGTATCAGCAAGGTTGCCCGGAACCAGTGCTGGAGCCAACACCCCAACCGAGCCATCGCACCCTCTGGCAAGGCCAACCCAAGGAGTTCGGAATGCCAGAGGTGAGCGTCTGCATCAGCCTGCACAACTACAGCCACACGATCGAACGCGCGCTGGCCAGCGTTCGGGCTCAAAGCCTGGATGGCAACGCCATCGAACTCCTCGTGGTGGACGATGCCTCCAGCGATTCCGGAGCCTCGGTTGTGCAGGCCTGGATGGAGCGGCACGGGCACCATTTTCACTCCTGCACCTTGATCCAACACACGAGCAACGGCGGCCTCGCCGCTGCCCGTAACACGGCCTTCGAACAGGCCAAGGCAGCTTGGTGCTTTGTGCTGGATGCAGACAACTTGCTCCACTCCTCAGCACTGGAGGCTCTTCTGGCGATAGCTGAGCGCAGCGGCGAAAGAGCGGCCGTGGTGCACCCGTGGATTGCGCGGGAAGAAGAGCAAGGCGATGACAAGCTGCGCAAGCTAGGCCTGCACGGCATCGCCTTCTGGCAGCGCGAGCGCTTTCTGCATGGCAATCACATCGATGCCATGGCACTGGTACGGCGTGCAGCCTGGCAAGCCGTAGGCGGGTACACCCACATTCCTGGCGGTTGGGAAGATTTTGATTTCTGGTGCTGCCTGATCGAAGCGGGTTGGCATGGCGTGTGCCTCCCGCAAACCGTGTGCAGCTATGTGGTACACAACCAATCGATGCTGGCCACCCAAACCAACGCCAATTTGCGGCGGCTCGGCCGGCTCCTACAGCACAGACACCCCTGGCTAGAACTGGATCTCAGCAATCTGGATCCCGGGGGCGGGGCGCATCCGATTTAACCAATCCAGCGGTGGAGCGCATGTGGAAACCGGCCTTGTAGGCCATCAGTTGCATACACCGCTCCATCGCATGGGCATAGGAGCCATCGATGCGATAACCCTCTTCTCCAAGCAGCTCCACAAGGCGCGGCAGCTGCAGCTGAAAGGGCTGAAAACACGATGCCCGCATCAGATACATCGAACCGGCGGCAAAGTGGCTTTGATTTAAGGCTTGATCCGAGACCTGCAAAAGCTTCAAGATCGTGCGCATCTCTTGGCGATTACTGCCAACGTAATCAGCCACGCGCAACGTTGACATCTCGGGCATCACCATACCCACTTCGGGCTCGATCCGATCCAGATCCACCGCGCACAGTGCACTCTCCAGCGCCTCCGACCATTGGGCACCATCGCTGCGATGGTCAGACCGCTTCGAGTGAAGCTTCAGAATCCAGCGATAGGACGCAATTAGATCCAACTCAGGATCGACGAGATACCGGAAGAGCGGATAAATATCATAGCCACAGTTTGGAAACTCAGTGATCACAACATTTCCCGCGCAAGCACTCACCAAACGGCGCAAATGAGGTGCCGCAATCAGCGATGACACACTGAGATACACATCAAACGACGGCGAACAGCGGGCCAGAGTTTCGATCGCCTGATCCACCAGATCCGGGTAATAGAGGTGATAGATCAGAGCATCATGATGACGATGCTCAAAGCCCAGGCGCGAGGCTCGCAGCATCTCTTCTCGCTCGGGATCGGTTTTGACACAAGCGCGATACAGCTCATTGAGATAGTGATAGCCCAAACGCTGACTGGGCTCCATCATGCTGCCCTCCGCCCACTCATTCCAACTAGTGAGGAACAGGAAGGGCTGCCGAACGAACCGACTCTGATCCACAAAATTCAGGCGGCGGAGCAGGCGAAGCACCGTTTGCGTCCAGTTGCAAAATGACCGGCCGCGATGATTCACAAACAACGTGCCACCACGGTTGCCACGGCGGGCTGTGTTATCAAAATCAGGCATCACCGCTGGAAACACCGGCAAACCACCCGCAGAGTCCGCCAGGAGTTGCTGATAACAGCGGGCTTGCTCCTGCGCCCAGGCCTGATAATGCATCACGGTGGTTTGGCTGAGCTGCAACGGATCGTGCACACCCCGCAGCGGTGTTGCCGCGACACAAGGGTTCAGCTGACCGTGGCTGCCATGCACTGGGAATTGCACAGCAAAATCAAACAACGGCGCCAACGCGTCTTGCGGATTCGCCCGAAAACTGAGGACCCGACCCAAGGAGATCTCCAGGCCATGGCTCTGCAGATGCTGGCGCAAACGTCCCAGAAAATCCTCTGGATTGGGCAGGGCGTCAGGCCGGTAAACCAAATAGATCGGCTTGCCCCCTTCGCGAAGATAGCGAGCATCCCTCAGAAATGGGAGCAGATAATCAGCTAGCTCCTCAGGGCTTTCACCGGCATAGTCCTGACTGAGAATCACCTCCTCGTTGCCGCCATCCCAACGCCGAGTCCAACTTTCATTAGCCCAACACAGGCAGAACTTCTGATTAATTTCCGGATGGGCCAGCAAGGTTCGCAGCGATGCCTCAAGCGGACAGATGCCAGCAAACCAATAGTGGTAAAGCACAAAACCCTCAATCCCATACCGGGACGTGAGCTCCTGCTGTTCTGCCCATGCCTGGGGGCAAGTGAGGTTGTAAAAGCCGAGGTCGGCGGGCAGTTTTGGCTGCTGGTGGGCCGCAAACAACGGCCGCGCTTTGGTCACATTGGTCCATTCCGTGAAGCCACGGCCCCAGGCCTGTTCGTTCACCGCATCGCGATGAAACTGCGGCAGGAAAAAGGCAAGGATGCGAACCGCCCCTGGCGATGCACCAGCCAAATCAATGGGCAGCGCCTCCTCATAGCGAGGATCCCGGAGATCTCCCCACAGTTGATCCTCTGCGATGCCTCGCGCACGCAGACGGCGCAGCCGTTGCAGAACAAGCACGAGAGCAGGTCGAGGCAAGTAGACCAGACGACGCAACAGGGATCGCCCACGATGCAAACCCGGAACCTGAGCAAGACTGGAACGAAGGCGCTGCACCACTGAGTCAGAGCGTTGAACAAGGTTGTGGTGACGCCAGACAGATCACCAACCAGAGCCCCCATGTTCGCAAGGGACCGTGCTTCCGCAGGCTTCGGCGTAGTCCAGCGTTGCTGAGCAAGCGCCAACTGCGCCGCCAGCGCGGTTGCTGCAACAGGTCCACCAACGGGTGCGTGGGTACCCCAAAGCGTTGGGACAGCGCGCAATTCTGCAGCGCGAGTGCGCGCAACAAGGCCGGCGGCCTACGCTGCGCTCGCAACCACAGCTTCTGGAGCATCGCCCATAGCGTTGTGCCCCGCGCACCCACCGCATTGCTCTGATGTTGGCGATAGAGCACGCCTGGGGAGCGGACCTGCCCAATCTCCCCCCGAACACTAGCCACCTGTGCCAGCCACCAGTCGTGAACGAGGGCCTTGGCAGGAATCGGCAGTGCCTGATCCAAAAGGGGCCGGTTCAGCAGCACGGTGCACCCCGTCACCACATTGGTGAGGGCTAAGTCGGGCATTCCAGTGCGATCAGGATTCAACCGCTGGCGCCTCCAATAGCGGATCCCCATCCAGCACCCCGCCTGATCGATCAACTCAAGATCGCCATGCACAAGCAGAGGCGTGTCCACGCCATGTTGTTGCTCCAGCTGTCGCAACAGCTCAAAAGAACGCTCCAACTTGTCGGGCAGCCAGAGATCATCCTGATCGGCTAACGCCACATAACGAGCCGTGGTAACCGCCAGCAGACGATTGACATTGGCCGTGCAGCCCAATGATCCGTCTGCCGGCAGCACTTGGAGCCAGGTGCCGTAGAGCGCCTGCAATCGGATGATCAGAGTGCTGGTGCCGTCGCTGGAGCCGTCGTCTCGCAGTAGCACCCTCGAGGGGCGAAGGGTTTGAGCCTCGATCGAAGCCAGCTGGGCTTCGAGGTAATACAGACCGTTGAAAGTGGGCAACACCACCTCCAGCTCTGGAACGATCACCAGATGGCCCAACCCCACTTGCGGAAGTAGTGCCAGGCGCTGGCCAGATTCACCGCCATCAAGCCGAGATTGCGATAGTTGCCGCGGCCCCAACCATGCACCACGCCAGCCACCGGCAGATGCACGCAACGGCCCTCACGCGCAAGACTGCGCGTGAGATCTGCATCCTCCAGATAGAGGAAATAACGCTCATCAAAGCCACCTGCCCGCCGAAAGGCGTCGCTGCGAATCAGCATGCAACAACCACTCAAATAGGGGGCATCAAAAACAGCCTCATAGTTGTGATCTGCCATCACATACCAACGGTCGTAGCGCTTAAGCCAGTTGGGTTTGAGCCAATCTGGAACGAAGCGACGGCTGAACAAACCGAGCAGCGTGGGATTGTGCTTGCAAAGCTGCTGAGGCCGGCCTGTTTCATCCAGAATCTGTGGAACAGCCAAGCTCACATCAGGCTGCTGTTGCATCCAGGCCAATAAGCGCTCAAAAGTGCCAGGAGCCCAGGACAGGTCAGTATTCAAGACCCCGATATAGGGCGGAAGCTGACCAAGCCTCACCACCAGCCGGTTCACAGCCCGTCCATAGCCAGGGTTGTCAGAATTCGCGAGAAAACAATCCGCGCCTTGAGCCAACTGCTCAACGGCTTCTCCAGGCTTGTGGTCGTTCACGACCACCGCATAACCCACCTGCGGAGGCAAGTCGGCCAGACAGGCTTGCAATTGCTCCACCTCCAACGCAGAAGGGTGATAAGCGACGAGCATCAACATCAACTCACGCGATCTGCCAGAGGCAGCTTCAACCGGCCGCGGCTGCACCCCAGAGCGCCGGCGCACCACCGGCGAGCGGGCCAAGGTGTCATAGGCCTGCCGTTGCGCCAAGGAGTGCAGCCAACGACGCATGATCAAGCCCCAACCCGCAAGCCCCAGGCCGAGAGCCAAAGCAACGGTGAGATCAAGCCACAGGGCCAGGAACAGCGCTGCACCGACCACGAACAGCCAGCGTTGCACCAGCTGGCGATAGGGCATCCAGGGCCACTGCAGGAAGGAATAGCCACCCAGAAACCAGGCAAGCAGCAGGAAAAGCAGCGCAAAACCAACGACATGCAGCGGCCACGCCGCAACCGATCCCCAGCGGAGCCCCGGAAACACCAACAGAGCACCCATCAGCACTCCCAGCAAATCCAGGCCCACCGTGAGCCACAGCAACAGCCGGGCCGTTCTCATACCTGGGTGCCGATGCGCTCGCCGCCATAACCAGCGCGATCGCGCACCTGCTGACACCAATCCAGATGCTCGAGGTACCAACGCACCGTGGCTTCCAGGCCCTGCTCGAAGCTATGGCGTGGTGTCCAGCCCAGCTCCGCGGTGATCTTGGCCGCGTCGATCGCATAACGCCGGTCGTGGCCGGGGCGATCGCTCACGCGAGTGATCAGGCGTGCGTGAGGCGCCCCCTGGGGCCGCAGCTGATCCATCAACCGGCAAATCGTCTCCACCACGTCGCGGTTGGTGCGCTCGCTGGCGGATCCATGATCGCCGGCGCCACCGACGCAATAACTCTCGCCTAGGCGACCGCGCGTCGCCGCCAGGAGCAAGGCCTCCACATGGTCTTCCACGTAGAGCCAGTCGCGCACGTTGGCTCCATCCCCGTAGAGGGGAATGGGCTCGCCGACCACCGCCTTGAGGATCACCACAGGGATCAACTTTTCTGGGAACTGCCAGGGGCCGTAGTTGTTGGAGCAGTTGGTGAGCACCACAGGCAAGCCGTAGGTGTGGTGCCAAGCACTCACGAGATGGTCGCTGGCTGCCTTGCTGGCGGAGTAGGGGCTGCGGGGGTCGTAGGGCGTGGTTTCAGAAAAGCGACCCGTGGGCCCCAACGAGCCGAACACCTCATCCGTGCTGATGTGATGAAAACGAAAGCGCTCACGCCGATCCGCGGGCAACTGCTCCCAGTGAGTCCGCACTGCCTGGAGCAGGTTGAAGGTGCCGCTCACGTTGCTTTCGACGAACGCACCGGGGCCGTCGATGGAGCGATCCACATGGCTCTCCGCTGCCAGGTGCATCACAAGGTCGGGGTCTGCGGCACGCACAGCCGCCTCCGTGGCTGCCCCATCTGCCAGATCCACACGGAGCAGCTGGTGGCGTGGATGCTCCCCGATGCTGGTGAGATCGCTGGCGTAGCCAAGCTTGTCGAGGTTGAACACCTGTGCCGCACTGTCCAACAACAGCCGGCGCACCACGGCGCCACCGATGAAGCCGGCGCCTCCAGTGACCAACACACGTTGAACGCTCGGCGGCAAAAGATCGCGCACTGACCATGCAGCTGGGCTTAGAGGAGCGTAGAAGAGGCTCGACCAGGGCGCCGGAGAAGCGAGGACGCGGCACGTAAACTGCAGTGAACGCAGCAATCTGGCGTGAACGTTCTGTTTGTTCACCAAGGGTTTCCGGGGCAATACCTGCATATTTGCCGCGCATTGGCCCAACAGAGCAGCCATCGCCTGGTAGCCATGGGCATGCAGAAACTGCAAACACCCCTACCGAAAGGGGTGCACTACGTGCAGTATGGGGCCACACGAGGCAATGGCCAGGATGTGCATCCGTTGGCCCTTGAAACAGAAACAAAAGTGATCAGAGCTGAGGCCTGCGCAGCTGCGGCCACTCAGCTCAAGCAAAAGGGGTTTGTTCCAGACATCATCTGCGGCCACCCAGGCTGGGGAGAACTGCTCTTTCTCCCGTTCATCTGGCCGAATACACCGATTCTTCTCTACCAAGAATTTTTCTACAATATCCATGGTTTTGATATCGATTTTGATCCAGAATTTCAATCGGATCTGAACTGGCAGAAATGCGCCAAAGCGCATATGAAAAATGCCAATACCCTCCTCAACCTTGAATCTGCCAGCTGGAATGTCACGCCCACTGCCTTCCAGCGCAGCAGCTTCCCATCCCGGTTTCACCAGCGCATCTCGGTGATCCACGATGGCATCGACCCGAAAGCAGCCCCAGCAAACTCGGGCGATCGCCTATCGCTAACGCTCAAGGATGGCCACGTCTGCCAGCAAGGCGACCCGATCGTGACTTTTGTGAACCGAACACTCGAGCCCTACCGCGGCTATCACTCGTTTATTCGTTCGATTCCACATTTACAACAGCTCTCCCCAGAGGCACACGTTGTGATTGTGGGACAAGAAACAGGGGCAAGCTATGGTGGCGTGTGCGAGCAAGGAGAGTGGAAAGACTATTTCCTCAAAGAAATCGATGGCCTATACGATCCAACCAAGATTCATTTCGCCGGCGGAATCAACTACGACAGCTTCTTAACCCTCTTAAAACTCAGCAAGGCCCATGTGTATCTCACCTATCCCTTTGTGCTGAGTTGGAGCCTGCTGGAAGCGATGAGCAGCGGCTGCGCCATCGTTGGATCGACCACTGGCCCTGTGATGGAAGCCATTCAACATGAGCACAACGGCTTGCTGGTCGATTTCTTTAGTCACAAAGACATCGCGGAAGCCATCCATCAGTTCCTCACAGATCGCAAACTCGCCAACAAACTTGGCTGCCAAGCCAGAAAAGATGCTCTCAAGCATTACAGCCTTGAGCGATGCCTACCGCGTCAACTTGAATTGATCGATCTTGTGGCCAGTGGCGCCCTCGGCCATTAAAGACTCGTCAGCGACCACCAGCTTTAAGGACAGTCTTAATAGTGCGAAAGAGGATAATGAGATCGAGCCAAGTACTAAAGTTTTTTAGATAATAGAGATCGTAGGAAAGCTTCAGCTCAGAATCCTCAATACTTGCAGCATAGGGAGCGCACACCTGAGCCCAGCCACTCAAACCTGGCCGCATCCAATGGCGTTTCCGGTAGTGCGGAATACGCTTCTCTAGTTCATACTCCAACTCCGGCCGTTCAGGGCGGGGACCAATCAAACTCATATCTCCGGTCATCACGTTGATGAGTTGGGGTAATTCATCGAGCCGCAAACGACGCAGCCAAGCCCCAACACGTGTGATGCGCTGATCACCAACCAAGGTCCAGGATGGGCGTTCATCTTGCGCCTGAACCTGCATCGTACGAAGCTTATACACATTGAACGGTCGTCCCAGCCATCCGCTTCTCTGTTGCATGTAAATCACCGGTTCTTGATCCTCGAGCCAAATCAACACACCGGCCAGAAGCATCAATGGGGAAGTGAGTGTCAGCAACGCCAGCGCCACCAGGAAATCCGCGCCGCGTTTGAGTTGGCGCTCAAAGCTGAACAAGCGATTCCAGGGCAAGGATGCATAGTCGAGCCAGGTATCAGGGAGCAACGAGGGAGGCAAACGCTCAAGCTGGCGCTCTAGAAGATTCAACGGTGTCGTAATCGTCGTAAAACGCGGATCACGACTCTCCAACAGTGAAAGGTTGGATTGCTTTCGCTGATAGGATTGCAGAGATGGAGCCAAAGCCAACACCACGGGGGTTGGCAAGTGAACAGCTTGATCGAGCGTGATACACCGCAGAGGTTGACGAACCGGTGTACGGTCCCAGGCATCAAGGACAGGTTGCAACTCAACCTCTGATCCAACGAGGGCTACTTGGGGATCTGGTGAAATCAACACACCGCGACGCAATAAGCCGCGAACGATGAGCGACCAAGCCATCAAGGGCAGCAGCCATAGAGCCTGCGTGCTGCGATGCACAATCCAAACCGTCTCCTCGGGGTTGAGCACCATCCGTGCAAGCGCGACGAGGACAAAGGTGACCGCACCAGTGATCACAACCCGCTGCAACACCGCTACGAGAGACAAACGCCTCCATTTCAGAACGGTGTAACTACCGAACAACCAACCGAGGGCGAGGTAGGAACAGACCGTGAACAACAGCCATCCCAACTGGGGCAACCAGCTCAGAGGCTTGAACAGGCTGATCGCTGCCACCAGAGCGAACGCCCCCAACAGATCGAGGCCGGCACAAACCAGCAGGATGCGACGAGGATTACGCCACGACATGGCTGATCACCTCAAGCAAAGCAGCTCGCCAGTGAACTGCTGGCAACTGCAACTGTTCGCGTGTCGCCGTGACATCCAGCAATGAGTAGCTGGGACGCTGCGCTGCTGTGGGGTAGTTCGCCGTGGTGATGGGGTTGATCTTCGCTGGATGTCTCAACAGGCCAACCTCCTCTCCCAACTGAGCGATCGCAACCGCGAAGTCATACCAACTGGCTGCGCCAGCATCACTCCAGTGATGGCGGCCGCCGACGCCATGCTCAAGAACAGCCCAACAAGCGTGAGCCAAGCCCGCTGTGGCCGTGGGGCACCCCACTTGATCAGCCACCACTCCCAGCTGCTCCCGCTCCGCCATCAGCCGCAACATCGTGAGCAGAAAATTGTTGCCCACTGGGCCATAGACCCAGCTGGTGCGCAGGATGCAAAGCCGCTCGGCAGTCAGTACCGCCGCCGCCGCCGCTTCACCCTCGGCCTTACTGGCGCCGTAAACCCCGAGCGGATCCACGGGCTGATCCGGGCGATAGGGCGAACCCTGCGCTCCGTTGAACACGAAATCGGTGCTCACCTGCAACAGCCGGCCGCCCGTGTTGGCCAATGCCGCAGCAAAGGCGGCGGGGGCTACAGCATTAACGGCATAGGCCAGCTCCGGCTCGCTTTCCGCCTTGTCCACAGCGGTGTAAGCGCCGGCATTGATCAGCCAATCGGGTTGATGCTGCTCCACCAGAGCCCGGCAGGCAGCCGCATCCGCCAGATCCAACGCGATTGTGCCGTCGCCACCCGTGCGGGTGGCGCTGATCAGCTGCACAGTGCTGCCGTCGATCAAAGCGGGCACGCTGCGGCGCAACGCCTGCCCGAGCTGGCCGGATCCACCGGTGACGATCACCTTCACGGTTGCGGCGCCCATCAGCGGAACAGATCCCGATCAGTGAGATCAGCCAGGAGTGGGGCCACAGCGTCCTTTTCGGAGAGAAGCGGCGTGGATGGTGTCATCGAATCGGCAGCAGCAGCTGAGGCTTGCGGCCAAGTGATCGCCAGCTGGGGATCGTCCCAGCGGATCGCCCGCTCGCAGTCGCGGTTCCAGAAATCGGTGGTTTTGTAGAGCACTTCGGCGTGCTCACTGAGGGTGAGGAAGCCATGGGCGAAGCCAGACGGCACCCAGAGCTGCTGATGGTTGGCTGCGCTCAAACGGGCACCCACCCACAGGCCAAATGTTGCTGATCCGCGGCGGATATCCACCGCCACGTCAAAGATCTCGCCCAACACGCAGCGCACCAGCTTGCCCTGCGGATGGGGGGGCAGCTGATAGTGCAGACCTCTGAGAACCCCCTGACTAGAGCGGGAGTGATTGTCTTGCACGAAGTCGGGCTCCGGCTGGCCATCGGCCTCGAGGGCCGTGGCAAAAACCTGCTGGTTCCAGCTTTCGAAAAAGAAGCCACGATCGTCGCCAAACACGGTGGGCGTGATCAGCAGTGGGCCCGCCAACGAGGTGCCCGTGGCTGTCTGGAAACGTTCTGCGTTCATCCGATCGACACCTCCACCCGATGCGCATGATCCTGCTCCAGCAGCTGCAGGAGGTAGTCGCCATAGCCGCTCTTGCGCAAGGGCTGTGCGAGCTCGCTCATCTGCTCGCCGCTGATCCAACCCATCCGCCAGGCCACCTCCTCCGGGCAGCCCACCTTGAGACTCTGGCGGTGCTCCAAGGTGCGGATGTAGCTGGAGGCTTCATGGAGCGAATCGCAGGTGCCGGTATCGAGCCAGGCCATGCCGCGGCCCATCAGTTCCACCTGCAGCAAGCCCTCCTCCAGATATTGGCGGTTGAGATCGGTGATCTCCAGTTCGCCGCGAGCAGAGGGCTCCACACGGCGTGCCCGCTCCACCACTGAGTCGTCATAGAAGTAAAGGCCGGTCACGGCGTAGCGCGACTTGGGCTTGGAGGGCTTCTCCTCGATGCTCAACACCCGGCCGCTGCCGTCAAACTCCACCACCCCGTAGCGCTCGGGATCGCGCACGGGATAAGCAAACACGGTGGCACCCGCTTCAGCCGCCTCCGCACCACTGCCGAGCTGCGTATCGCCATGAAACAGGTTGTCGCCCAACACCAAGGCGGCCGGAGCTCCCGCCAAAAACTCCGCGCCGATCAAAAACGCCTGGGCCAGGCCATCGGGGCTGGGCTGCACGGCGTAGCGGATCTCCATCCCCCAGCTCGCTCCATCCCCCAACAACCGCTGAAACGCCACTTGATCATGTGGCGTCGTGATGATCAACACCTCGCGAATTCCCGCCAGCATCAACGTACTGAGCGGGTAATAAATCATCGGCTTGTCGTACACCGGCAGCAACTGTTTGCTAACCGCCTGGGTGATCGGATGCAAACGCGTACCACTGCCGCCGGCCAGGATGATGCCCTTACGCGCTTGGGTCATCGAAGCGTGGCTGCTGCAGGGATCGTCGCATGCAGGGGCACTGGTGCCCGCTGAAACAGCGGTGGCATTCAACCGATGAAGGCGTTTACGGTTGAAGGAGCGCACCACCATGGGTTTGATTCACGCCAGCCTGCAGCTGCTGAACCCCAGCAATCCTGAGGTGCAGGGCCTCGAGGTGAGCGCCCTGGCCGACTCGGGAGCCGTGCACCTCTGCATCCCCGAGCATGTGGCCCTGCAACTGCAGCTCCGGGAGCTGGAGCGCCGAGAGGTGGTGCTGGCCGATGGGCGCCGCCGCAGCGTGCCCTACATGGGCCCAGTGGAGGTGCGCTTCGCCAACCGCCGCTGCTTCACTGGCGCCATGGTGCTGGGGGATGAGGTGTTGCTCGGAGCGATCCCGATGGAAGACATGGATCTGGTGCTCAAACCGCAGCTACAACAGCTGAGCGTGAACCCCGAGAACCCAAACCTTCCGCTCAGCGTGGCGAAGGGAATGCCGAACTGACCCCCTGGTCAGCCCGGCAAGGTTGCCATCAAGCTGCCCATCTCAATCGCCTGCAGGCCGTAGCTCCAGCCCAGGTTGCTCTTGATGCCGGCACGCTCCAGCGCCTGCTGCATCGTGTCGGTGGTGAGCACACCGAAAATCACGGGCACACCGGTGTCACGGCTCACGGCGGCCACGCCCTTGCTCACCTCGGCCACAACCACATCGAAGTGGGGAGTATCGCCACGGATCACGGCACCCAAGGTGATCACCACCTGGTAGCGGCCGGTGGCGGCGAGCTTCTGGGCCACCAGCGGGATCTCAAAACTGCCGGGCACCCAGGCGGTATCGAGCTGGGTGCTGCTGGCAGAGGTGTCGATGCCGTGGCGCGACAGGCAATCCAGACAGCCACTCAG
>Ga0194123_10005484_pt1 | contig 13589 bp, 5 predicted proteins | sample TA2MahsurfametaG_5_FD_155479 | JGI IMG/M metagenome (GOLD analysis project Ga0194123, IMG submission 155479) | Freshwater microbial communities from Lake Tanganyika, Tanzania - TA2015023 Mahale A surface | ecosystem: Environmental > Aquatic > Freshwater > Lake | place: Tanzania: Lake Tanganyika... | reverse complement strand
GGTGATACTGGACCTACGGGTGAAACTGGACCAACAGGTGAAACTGGACCAACGGGTGAAACTGGACCAACGGGTGAAACTGGACCAACGGGTGAAACTGGACCAACAGGTGAAACTGGACCAACAGGTGAAACTGGACCAACAGGTGAAACTGGACCAACTGGTACTACCGGTCCAATTGGACTAACCGGACGAGATGGTACACCAACTATGACAGGTGCTACAGGACCAATTGGTTATACTGGACCAACTGGTTATACAGGACCAATTGGTATACAAGGATCTATTGGAACAACTGGTACATTAGGTATATACGGTTCATTTTATAGTGATGTTTCACAAAACAATATTGGTTCTCCAAATTTTATGAGTTATAATTCTACATATGAGGCAAATGGTGTAAGTATTCAGAATGATGCTTTTGGTAATCCAACAAAAATAGTAGTAAGTTCGACCGGTGTATATAATATCCAATTTTCAGGTCAAATTGAAAAAATTTCAGGTGGAGGATCGTCTATTGTGAATATATGGTTTGTAAAAAACGGTGTTAATTTACCTGATTCAGACACAAAAATAGCTGTAAGTGGTTCAAGTAGTTCCAGTTTTGAGGTTCCTGCTTGGAATATTGTATTGACTTTAACACCAAATGATGCGTTACAAATAGCTTGGTATTCAACAGATCTAAATGTTATTTTATTGGCAAGTCCTTCTTCGATTGGTACACCAGCTATACCATCTGTTATTTTAACAGTTACACAAGTTATGTATACACAAATAGGTCCAACAGGAAATACAGGTCCAACTGGACCTACTGGAGAAACAGGCCCTACTGGTGAAGATGGACCAACCGGTGAAGATGGGCCAACTGGTGAAACAGGTCCAACAGGTGAAGCTGGTCCAACTGGTCCAACTGGTCCAACTGGTATAGGAAGTGTAACAGGTGCTACAGGACCAACAGGACCAACAGGACCAACAGGACTAACAGGACCAACAGGACTAACAGGACCAACAGGACCAACAGGACCAACAGGACCAACAGGACCAACAGGACCACGTGGTATACCAAGTACGACAGGTGCTACAGGTAACACAGGTCCAACTGGAAATACGGGTCCAACTGGAAATACAGGTCCAACTGGAAATACAGGTCCAACCGGTCCAACTGGTGCCGCTAGTACTATAACAGGACCAACCGGTGAAACAGGACCCACTGGCGAAAAAGGACCCACGGGTTCGACAGGACCCACAGGTGAAACAGGACCCACGGGTTCGACAGGACCCACGGGTTCGACAGGACCCACCGGTAAAACAGGACCCACAGGTGAAACAGGACCCACTGGTAAAACAGGACCCACTGGTGAAACAGGACCCACTGGTTCGAAAGGACAAACAGGACCCAATGGCAAAACAGGACCCACTGGCGAAAAAGGACCAACTGGCGAAACAGGACCAAATGGACCAACTGGTATAGGAAGTCTTACTGGTGCTACAGGATCGACTGGAAATACGGGTCCACCTGGAAATACGGGACCAACTGGGAATATTGGACCAAGAGGAAATACAGGACCAACCGGAAATACGGGATCGATAGGAAATACCGGACGAACTGGATCTAAAGGAAATACGGGACCTAAAGGTGAAGTAGGATCAACTGGACCAACAGGACCACAAGGTATAGAAACTGTGACAGGCGCTACAGGTAATACAGGAAATACAGGTAACACCGGACATACAGGTGAAGCTGGTCCAACGGGTCCAACAGGTCAGGATGGAAATACAGGTAACACTGGTCCAACAGGTGAGATTGGTAATACAGGACCAACTGGCAATACAGGAGCAAGTGGTCCAATAGGTCCAACTGGTCTAATAGGTCCAATTGGTTTAACAGGTCCAACTGGTTCAACCGGTCCTACTGGCAATACAGGTTCGCCTGGTACAACAGGACTAACTGGAAATACAGGTCCCACTGGTCCAACAGGTCCAAATGGCAATACAGGACCCACTGGTCCAACAGGAGTAACAGGAAATACTGGACCAGTCGGTAATACAGGTTCTGCTGGTAATACTGGACCAACTGGAACAAGAGGATCAACAGGAAATACAGGACCTGTTGGTGAAACCGGTCCAACTGGTGACGCAGGACCAACAGGTAACGCAGGACCAACTGGTGAAAGAGGCCCAACAGGAAATAGTCAAACTGGACCAACCGGAATAACTGGTACAAGAGGTATAACCGGAGATACAGGACCAACCGGTCAAATAGGTCCAACTGGACTAATAGGACCAACTGGGAGTAATGGATCGTTTGGAACAACAGGTTCTACTGGAAATACAGGAATGGCTGGTAATACAGGTTCTGTTGGAAATACAGGAACTGCTGGAAATACAGGTCCAACTGGTCCAATAGGTCAAACTGGTCTAAAAGGACCAACTGGGAGTAATGGATTGTCTGGAAATACAGGTTCTGCTGGAAATACAGGTTCTGCTGGAAATACAGGTTCTACTGGAAATACAGGTTCTGCTGGAAATACAGGTTCTGCTGGAAATACAGGTCCAATTGGACTAACTGGACCAACTGAAACAGGTCCAACTGGAAATACCGGATTTGGTGGTGAAACAGGATCAATTGGAAATACCGGACCAGTTGGTCCAACAGGATCAATTGGAAATACCGGCCCATCCGGTCCAACAGGAACAGTTGGTACAATCGGTCCAACAGGAAATACGGGTCCAATAGGAAATACAGGTCCAACTGGATTAACTGGACCAACTGGTGATATCGGTCCAACTGGTGATATCGGTCCAACTGGTTCAACAGGTCCAACAGGCCAAATCGGTCCAACAGGCCAAATCGGTCCAACTGGAGCAACAGGTCCAACAGGTGAAACAGGTCCAACCGGTCAAACAGGACCAGTTGGTAATACAGGTCCAACAGGTGAAACAGGAATAACTGGTACAAGAGGACCAACAGGTGAAACATTACCAATTGGTGAAACAGGACCAACCGGTGAAACAGGACCAACAGGTGAAACAGGACCAACTGGTGAAACAGGACCAACTGGTGAAACAGGACCAACTGGTGAACCAGGACCAACTGGTGAAACAGGACCAACTGGACCACGTGGACGAAACGCTACAGAAAGTTTCACAGGTGATATAGGTCCAACAGGTGATATAGGTCCAACAGGAAATACTGGTCCAACAGGTCAAATAGGTCCAACTGGTCCAACAGGCCCAGCCAGTCCAACCGGCCCAACTGGTAATACGGGACGAAATGGAGATACAGGCCCAACTGGTAATACTATACGAGGGTTTACAGGACTAACTGGTCTAACCGGTCCGAATGGCCCAAGAGGTCCAGCACGGCTAGCGGAAGGGTCTGAGTGGGGACAAGCGTTGAATTGGAATAATTCAACTTTATTATGGCAGATAACAGGTAACGGTCCATTGGCATTTAGTAATTTAGCAGGTGAGATCAACCAAGGAACAGCAGGTATAGCAATTGGTATACAGGCTGGAAGATCAAATCAACAATCTGGTGCGATTGCTATTGGATTACTAGCAGGAGGAGTTACTCAAAGTACAGAGGCGATTGCTATTGGTGTTCAAGCAGGTCAACTTACTCAGGGAACAAATGCGATTGCTATTGGTTTTCAAGGAGGAGCATCAGCACAAAGATCTAGCGCAATTGCTATTGGTAATCAAGCAGGTCAAAATACTCAAGGAACAAATGGGATTGCTATTGGTAATCTGGCAGGATCCATCAACCAAAACAATTATGGGATTTCTTTTGGTGATGAGGCAGTACGAAACGGCCAGGGTGAATTTGCTATTAATTTTGGATATTGGTCTGGAAGAAATGCTGCTCCTCAGCATTCAAGTATTGCGTTTGGCACAGTTTCAGGATTAAACAGCAATAATACGAATGCTATAGCAATAGGCAAAGGAACCCATGATACGGCAACTTCTCGAGAAGAAACAATAGCAGTTGGATATTTTGCCCAAAGGCAAAATCCAAGTACTCTTTCTATCTCTATAGGATGTCAGGCAGGAGAAAATCATCAAGGGTCAAAATCAATAGCAATAGGATACCTTGCGGGTGCCGATACAAGATTTACAAATTCTATTATTATTGGTGCCAATATGAATCGACAAATAAACTCTAATCTTATATGTATTTGTGCTTCAAATACCGCTCCATTTAACGCTCAACCAAATAATACAATATTATTGAATGCTTCAACTAGTGCGATAGCACCTCCAGCACAAAGTTGTACATGTATTTGGCAAATTAGAAATAATACTGGTAATACGAACGTATTAGGTTACGATACTTCTACACGTGAAGTTAGTTATCGAGCTAAATCATTCATTATAGACCATCCAATAGACAAAAACAAATACTTAGTTCATGGTTGCTTAGAAGGACCAGAGGGAGGTGTTTATTATAGAGGAGAAGGTGAAATAACTAATGGAGTTTCAATACAAATCCAGTTACCAGAATATGTAAAAAAATTAGCGACAGATTTTACAATTCAAATAAGACCAATTTATTGTGGTAAAAAAATAGAACAACTCTATACTTCTAGAATGAATGGAAATAGTTTTACAGTTTATGGAGGGAATTGTTGTTTTTATTGGTTAGTCCATGGTAAAAGGTGTAATATAGATGTTGAACCTGATAAGAACAATGTTAATGTAAAGGGATCTGGTCCATATAAATGGATTTAATCAGTTACATATAAAGGAAAGCAAATCATACAATAAAAATCATACAATAAAAATCATACAATAAAAATCATACAATAAAAATCATACAAATAAAGCAAATAAAAAGAGAAAAATAAATGAGACAAAATAAATGAGACAAAATAAATGAGAAAACGATCACATACAAAATCATCTGAAAAGTTAAATTTTATAAAATACATTTTTAGAAAATTATGATTACAAAGTTATATAAATATAAAAAGAATCAAACAAAAATGTTAAATAAATTGTAATTCATTTTAGTAATATTTCTTAAAATTAAATTAATTTTTTTTTACAATTTATTTTATAATTTAAAATCTATTGACATTTATATATGAGTAGTATAAATGCCAAAAATATTACAAGCGAAAATATTACTGTAACAAATTTAAATGTGTCATACATAAATGGTGCCCCGTATACTCCAAATAAATGTGGAAATTGTAATACCGGTTATTATACACCATGTCCTGATTGTGATTATGCCGGACCTGATATTTGTGATTGTGGTAATCCATGTGAAGAATATGTTCCTGATGTATGTGATTGTTTTGTACCATGTAATGGTGGTGGTGGTGGTATCGGATATACAGGTCCAACGGGTGAAACAGGACCAACTGGAAATACAGGACCAACAGGAGATACAGGTCCAACAGGAGATACAGGTCCAACTGGAGATACAGGTCCAACTGGAGATACAGGTCCAACTGGAGATACAGGTCCAACTGGAGATACAGGTCCAACAGGAGATACAGGTCCAACAGGAGATACAGGTCCAACGGGTACTACAGGGCCAACGGGTGAAACCGGACCAACCGGACCAATCGGACCAACTGGTACTACAGGTCCAACTGGACAGATCGGACCAACTGGACCAACAGGACGAGATGGTACTACAGGGCCAAATGGTGAAACAGGACCAACTGGTGAAACTGGTGCTACCGGTCCAACTGGTATACAAGGACCTACTGGAACAGGTGGCGCTTTAGGTATATATGGTTCATTTTATAGTGATATTTCACAAAATAATATAGGTTCTCCAAATTTTATGAGTTATAATTCTACATATGAGGCAAATGGTGTAACTATTCAGAATGATGCTTCATTAAATCCAACAAAAATAGTAGTAAGTTCGACTGGTGTATATAATATCCAATTTTCAGCTCAAATGGAAAAAATATCAGGTGGAGGTTCATCTGTTGTTAATATATGGTTTGTAAAAAATGGTGTAAACTTACCTGATTCAGACACAAAAATAGCTGTAAGCGGTTCAAGTAGTTCTAGTTATGAAGTCCCTGCTTGGAATATTGTTTTGACTTTAACACCAAGTGATACGTTACAAATAGCTTGGTATTCAACAGATGTAAATGTTATTTTGTTGGCAAGTCCTTCTTCACTTGGTCCACCAGCAAGACCAGCTATACCGTCTGTTATTTTAACAGTTACACAAGTTATGTATACACAAATAGGACCAACCGGTCAAACAGGACCAACCGGTCAAACAGGACCAACCGGTCAAACAGGACCAACAGGAAATACAGGTCCAACCGGTCAAACAGGACCAACCGGTCAAACAGGACCAACCGGTCCAACTGGTGCAATTGGTCCAATTGGAATTCCTGGTACATCAACTTTGACAGGTGCTACAGGTCCAACTGGTGAAACTGGTCCAACAGGAAATACCGGACCAACTGGCGAAACTGGGCCAACTGGTGAAACTGGACCAACTGGACCGACTGGACCAACTGGACCCCCTGGTACAGCAACTTTAACAGGTCCTACAGGTTCAACTGGACCAACCGGACCTACAGGTGAAACCGGACCAACTGGTGAAACAGGACCCACTGGTGAAACAGGACCAACTGGACCTACCGGACCTACAGGCGAAACCGGACCAACTGGTGAAACAGGACCTACTGGTACAAGAGGACCAACTGGTGAAACAGGACCTACTGGTGAAACAGGACCAACCGGACCAATCGGTCCAACTGGTGAAGGACCAACCGGACCAATCGGTCCAACTGGTGAAACAGGACCAACAGGACCAATCGGTCCAACTGGAAATACAGGTCCAACTGGAAATACAGGTCCAACTGGTGATAAGGGTCAAACAGGACCTACAGGTGAAATTGGACCAACCGGACAAACTGGCCCCCCTGGTACAGCAACTTTGACAGGTGCTACAGGTCCAACTGGTAGAATAGGACCAACTGGAAATACTGGACCAACTGGAAATACGGGTTCAATTGGAAATACCGGACCAACTGGTAGAATAGGACCAACCGGGAATACGGGACCAACTGGATCTAGAGGTGAAACCGGAACAATTGGGAATACGGGACTAACCGGACCAACTGGTCGAGATGGTACAGCAAGCTTAACCGGATCTACTGGACCTACAGGAAATATAGGTAATACTGGGCCTACAGGTCAAACCGGATCGGCTGGTCCAACAGGACCAACAGGAAATACAGGAGTAACTGGACCAATCGGTCCAACTGGAAATACAGGATCAGCTGGAGTAACCGGACCAACAGGAAATACAGGATCAGTTGGTCTAACAGGTCCAACTGGAAATACAGGATCATTTGGTCCAACAGGTCTAACTGGAAATACAGGATCATTTGGCCCAACAGGACCAACTGGTAATACAGGCCAAGCCGGTCAAACGGGTCTAACTGGTGAAGCAGGACCAACTGGTTATACCGGACAAATTGGAAATACAGGACCAAATGGAGTAACTGGTCCAACTGGTCCAACTGGACCAACCGGAGATACTGGATTGACCGGACAAACCGGTCCAACTGGTACAAGAGGTTCAACTGGAAATACAGGACCAACTGGTTCAACAGGACCTGCTGGAAATACTGGATCAGTTGGAACAACCGGACCAACTGGTAATACAGGACCAACTGGTACACAAGGCCCAACCGGAAATACAGGAGTAACTGGACCAATCGGTCCAACTGGAAATACTGGTTCTAATGGTCCAACAGGACCAACTGGAAATACAGGACCAACTGGTACAAGAGGACCTACTGGAGATACTGGATCGGTTGGTTCAACAGGACCGACTGGTAATACAGGACAGACTGGTACAAGAGGACCAACTGGAGATACTGGATCGAACGGTCAAACAGGACCGACTGGTAATACAGGACCAACTGGTACAAGAGGATCAACTGGAGATACTGGATCGAATGGTCCAACAGGACCAACAGGATCAACAGGACCAACAGGTACAAGAGGTTCAACTGGAGATACTGGGTCGATTGGTCCAACAGGACCGACTGGTAATACAGGACCTACTGGTACAAGAGGACCAACAGGAAATACAGGTTCAATTGGTCCAACCGGGCCAACAGGAAATACAGGACCTACTGGTATAAGAGGTCCAACTGGAGATACTGGATCGAATGGTCCAACCGGGTCAACAGGAAATACAGGACCAACAGGTACAAGAGGATCAACTGGAGATACAGGATCGAATGGTCCAACAGGACCAACAGGAAATACAGGACCAACAGGACCAATTGGACCAACTGGAGATACTGGTTCGATTGGTCCAACAGGACCGACTGGTAATATTGGACGAACTGGTACAACAGGACCAACTGGAGATACTGGACCAATAGGAAATACAGGCCCAACCGGACCAAGAGGTTATACTGGTCCAACCGGACCAACAGGTGATACTGGATCAAGAGGTCCAACAGGATCAACAGGTAATACAGGACCAACAGGACCAACAGGTAATACAGGACCAACAGGACCAATTGGTCCAACTGGGCCAACTGGTAATACCGGACCAATTGGACCAGACGGTATAGCAAGCACGACAGGTTCTACAGGACCCACTGGACCAACTGGATCAACTGGACCAACCGGACTAACTGGTATACAAGGAAATACCGGTAATACAGGACCTACTGGTTTCAGTCCAACTGGACCTACTGGAACGGCCGGAAGAACAGGTCCAACTGGTCCAACTGGTCCAACTGGTGATATAGGACCAACAGGAGCAACTGGAAGAACTGGAGCAACTGGTCCATCTGGTATAGGTGCGGTATCAGGAAGTACTGTCTCACAAGCATTGAATTGGAATAATACAACTTTATCATGGCAGATAACAGGAAACGGTCCATTAGCATTTGGTAATTTAGCGGGTCAGTTCACCCAAGGAACAGCAGGCATAGCAATTGGTATAGAGGCTGGAAGAACAAATCAACGATCTGGTGCGATTGCTATTGGATTATTAGCAGGTAATCGTACTCAAGGTACAAATGCCATTGCTGTTGGTGTTCAAGCAGGACAAGTTTCTCAGACAAATACCGCAATTGCTATTGGTATTCAAGCAGGTCAAACAAATCAAGGTCTAGGTTCAGTTGCTATTGGATTTCAAGCAGGACAAGGTAATCAATCGTTATATGGAATAGCAATCGGAGAAAAGGCAGCACAGTTTTTCCAAGCGGACAGAGGAATTGCTATTGGGCTTGAAGCCGGACAAAATACTCAAGGTATTGAATCAATTGCTATTGGTTATCAAGCCGGACAAAACTCTCAGCAAGCTTCTGGTATCGCTATAGGAAGGAGCGCAGGAAGACAATCTCAGGGGTTAAGAGCAGTAGCAATAGGAGCACAGGCAGGTGAAACGAATCAAGGGCAGGAGTCGGTATCAATTGGTAGTTTCGCAGGACAAACTAACCAAGCATCATTCTCTGTCGCAATAGGTAATGAAGCAGGAAGAGTTAACCAAAGAAGAAACGCAATAGCAATAGGAATACAAGCCGGTCGAACAAATCAAGGGACAAATGCGATAGCCATTGGTGAAAGAGCAGGTCAAACAGATCAAGGTGCGAATAGTATATGTATTAATTCTTCAGGTCTGGCGGCCTCACAAGCAGCAAGGACAATAGTATTGAATGCTTCAACCACTGCGTTAGCAGCTCCTACAGCCGATGCTACATATATTGCGCCAATTAGAAATATTACTGGTAATACGAACGTATTAGGTTACGATCCTAATAATGGTGAAGTTACTTATCGAGCTAAAACATTCATTATAGACCATCCAATAGACAAAAACAAATACTTAGTTCATGGTTGCTTAGAAGGACCAGAGGGAGGTGTTTATTACAGAGGAGAAGGTGAAATCACAAATGGAGTTTCAAAACAAATCCAGTTACCAGAATATGTAAAAAAACTAGCTACAGATTTTACAATTCAAATAACACCTATTTATTCAGGGAAAAAAATAGATCAGTTATATCCTTCTAGAGTAGAGAATAATTGTTTTACAGTTTATGGAGAGAATTGTTGTTTCTATTGGTTGGTACATGGTAAAAGGTGTGATATAGAAGTTGAACCTGATAAAAACAAGGTTACTGTAAAGGGTTCTGGTCCGTATAAATGGATTTAGTGTATAACACAATTTAACATGTAAAAACGTTAGTGAAGATTTTACAATTTATAAAAATAGTACATAAATATTTGGCAATATAGAATAAATCAAATCAATTTAAACAAACAACATTAATTATATAATAAATGTTGTTACGATATAATCATATAGTATATATACGATATAATCATTTAGTATATAAAAAAAATATTAGAAAAAATATTAGAAAAAATATTACAAGAAATATTTTCAATTACAAAGATGCGTTTTTATTAGAAAACCAATTAAATCCAGATGAAAAATCAATAAAAGAATTAGCATACAATTTTTCACAGGATATTTTATTACCTAATATTGTTTCTTCATTTCGACACGAAAAATTCAATAAAAATATAATGAAAGAAATGGGAAATTATGGATTACTTGGACCAACTATTCACGGATATGGTTGCGCGGATGTGAATTATGTTTCATATGGGCTAATTATGCGTGAGATTGAGCGCATTGATAGTGGTTATAGAAGCTGCGCTAGTGTCCAGTCTTCACTAGTAATGTATCCAATATATAAATTTGGTTCAGAATATCAGAAAAATAGGTTCTTACCTGAATTAGCAAAAGGTAATTTAATTGGTTGTTTTGGATTAACTGAACCAGACCATGGAAGTGATCCTTCAGGAATGAAAACAAGAGCAGTTTTACACGGAGACCATTATATTCTAAATGGCAGTAAAAATTGGATCACAAATTCGCCGATTGCTGACGTATTTGTCATTTGGGCGAAAGATGATGATAATATAATTCGCGGGTTCTTATTGGAAAAAAATATGGCTGGATTATCCGCTCCAAAAATTGACGGAAAATTCGCACTTAGAGCATCAAACACAGGTATGATTTTTATGGATAATGTAAAAGTTCCCAAAGAAAATTTATTGCCGCTAACAAAAGGTCTGAAAAGTCCATTCATGTGTCTAAACAATGCCCGGTATGGTATAGCATGGGGTGTACTAGGAGCAGCCGAAGATTGTTATTTACGGGCTAGAGAATATGCGTTGGATAGAAAACAATTTAATAAACCATTAGCATCCAACCAACTAGTCCAAATGAAATTGGCAGATATGTTAACAGAAATAACATTGGGATTACAATCAGTATTAAGAGTCGGGAAAATGATAGATGAAAAAACAATGATACCAGAAACAATTTCGATTATAAAACGTAATAATTGTCTAAAATCATTAAATATAGCCAGAACAGCTAGAGATATATTAGGTGGAAATGGTATATCAGATGAATATCATATAATTAGACATATGTTGAATTTGGAAGCAGTCAATACATATGAAGGAACACAAGATATTCATGGACTAATTATTGGGAGAGGTATAACAAACCTAAATTCATTTTAACTATAAAAAATATAAAATAAAATATAAAAATGTAAAAATAAAATATAAAAAAAATAAAAAATTGATTTAGATATAATAATAAATAGACTACTATATCTAAAATAATGTTGAAAAGAATTATACTACAAATCCAAAGAGTATTCATAAACTCATACAACAAACCTCCTCCGCTAGGAAGATGGAATATTGAAACCTGTAATAAAAAACTAAATAATAAAATAGATTTAGCAAACGAAGATCATTGTGGAACATGTGGTAAATATTTGAAAAATATACTAAATAAGAATGTAAAAAATAATAAAATGTAAAAAATAATAAAATGTAAAAAATAATAAAATGTAAAAAATAAATTTCAAACAATATTTTCATTAGTGTAATACATTGACAAATCGAATAAAATACATATCATTATTACCATCAAGAATAAATGGTCTCTCTAATTGTGAAATAAAATCAATAAATTCTATTTCACGATTAAAATGAATATTATAACCATTTAACTGAATATAAAAGGTGGAAGATTCAGGTTCTTCGTAGATACGTATCTCTCTAATAGTTTTATCCGCATATTTTTCCTTGAAATCAGACGAAATATTCATTTTGTCTTTTTTACAAGCTTTGTCATATTTTAATTTGGTATTTTTACATCCCATTTTACACTATATTATTATTTTTCTTCTTTAAGTAGTTTAAATATATATTTAATTTGCCTACTTAAAGCCGCGATACTACATAATGTAGGGGAATTCTTTAAATTCTCGAAATTTGGGTGAAAAATAGGTCCCTACATATGAAGGAAAAATGCGAGTTTTTGCAAATGGAAAAGTATTTTAACTTTTTAAAAATGGACAAAAAAAATGTCCGATTTTGAAAAGCCAAAACACTCCTGACTGACCGATTTTTTTAAGACGATAATGAAAATTTATCGTCACAAATTAAACCAATAATTTTAAAATTATGATGATAAAAAATTTTATATTTTTTGTAAAAAAGGATTTAGGCGTTTTTTTTTATCATTAAAGTATAAATGGATGATAACAAAAAAACGCCAAAAAACGCCAAAATATTTTATTGTGAAGTTTGTGACTTTGAATGCTGTAAAATCAGTGATTGGAACAGACATATATTGAGACGAAAACACATAAAAAGCGCAAATGATAACAAAAATGATAAAAAAAAAGCGCCAAAAAACGCCAAAGCTGAATTCATGTGCGAATGTGGTGCCGTATATCAATATCAGTCAGGGCTATCGAGACATAAAAAAACGCCGTGTAACAAAAAAAACGCCGAAAATGACAATAATATTTACACCAATTTTAGTAACATTACTTCACTAACTAATCTAGTTTTGGAAGTTGTAAAACAAAATAAAGAATTGATAACATTAAATACTGAATCGCAAAAATTACATAATGAATCACAGAAATTAAATAATGAAGCACAAAAACATAATCAAGAGCTTACTAATAAGATAGTTGAAATGTGTGGAACTACAAATAACAACACATTAATCAACAATCATTGTAACAATAATAATAAAACATTTAACTTAAATGTATTCTTAAATGAGACGTGTAAAGATGCCATGAATATAAATGATTTTGTAGATTCGCTTCAGCTTCAATTGTCTGATTTAGAAGAAGTAGGTAAGCTGGGTTTTGTAGACGGTATTTCGAATATAATAGTCAAAAATTTAAAAGCTTTGGACGTACATAAAAGACCAGTCCATTGTGCTGATAAAAAGAGGGAGGTTATTTACATTAAAGATGAAAATAAATGGGAAAAAGAAAATGAACAAAAACAAAAACTCCGTAAAGCGATAAAACGAGTAGCATTGAAAAACGAAAAATTGTTGCCTAAATACAAAGAGCTTCATCCGGGATGTAATTATAGCGATTCGAAATATGCGGATCATTATAGTAAATTAGTAATCGAAGCATTCGGTGGTTTAGGTGATAATGATATTGAAAAACAAGACAAAATTATCAGAAATATAGCTAAAGAAATAGTAATTGATAAGACGATGTAAA
>Ga0194123_10005481_pt1 | contig 13593 bp, 13 predicted proteins | sample TA2MahsurfametaG_5_FD_155479 | JGI IMG/M metagenome (GOLD analysis project Ga0194123, IMG submission 155479) | Freshwater microbial communities from Lake Tanganyika, Tanzania - TA2015023 Mahale A surface | ecosystem: Environmental > Aquatic > Freshwater > Lake | place: Tanzania: Lake Tanganyika... | reverse complement strand
GTTTTGCATGCTGAATTCTGTTATTCCCCTTACTCTCTCAAAGCAAGATCTTGTCGAGATTGCAATCGTGCAATTAGACAATTCCCTGAGAAATATGGGGTTCCCGTAAGGGGGTTGGAAAAGTCGTAGTTGTCAGAAACTCAGATGAGGGTAGGTGTTTAGACACCCTCTTCGAAAGAGGAATCATGAATGGTGTGGAGTTAGTACTACTAGGGGAGTTAAAACTTTTGGAGTTTGAACCACTTGCCAAAACACATCAAAGATTACTCAGGTTACCTTCAACTGCGATTTCGAATTAAAAAGCAATAGTGAAAGCGATGTACGACGAGTTTCTTGAATTGGTCGGAATAATTAGTTTCGGCAAAAACTGAAGTTAAGACTTTCAAAGAATCAAATTTTTGATGATTCAGCTAACTTCGAAGATCTTCATAACGTCAATGCAGCAGGAGCTGAAGCGGATTGTATTTCAAGATCGATTGAAGTGGAAAATGAGAAGGTAATGCTTCCTTTTATGGGTGTATACCGTGTCACCGAAGAGAAAAATCTTCCACTTGAGTGACTCACGTATCCAGTTCGCACCCAATAAATCCTTTCCTTAGAGTTCACTTCACCTTGACTATGGACACCAAGGTGAAAATAGGACCAACTGAGATACCAATTGCCGGACGAGATGAATATTCTTCAATATCGGATGTTTTGGATTATATATTGCCCAGACTTTGGAGGGGATAATCTCAATAATTAGAGGCGATGCCCATAATCGTGTTGTCATTCTGATATTGGAAATACCGAAATTCCTTTAATCTACTTTTCTTGATGAATCCACTAAACTGGTCCATCTGCTAGTTAGGTAGACATCTGGTGTAAAAACCCCCTGGAATTCGGGCCCAACTCTTTCACCTGTCGACGGGCAGGCTAGAGCAGGATTTTGTGGTTAGCACCATTCTCACTTCCACTCATACTCTTAAAGCTGTTTCGCCCCGACATACTCGCGCGTTACCATTTGGACTTCATGTTGCAAAAACCTTATGCAAGCGTAATTAAAGGTATTATTCGTATGCCGTCTTACACAATAGTGAACCCCCGAGCATACATATGTCATGATAGCGTGTAGAAATGAAGACTTGGTCTGCATATCTCGCTGAGCTACAGGAAATTGGAGATTCGGTCAACATCCAACTCGATTTGAACGAGTTGTACCTCTGCCTTTTTAAAACAATCCATTCTCAAGATGGATTTATTTTCACAGCGGGTAATGGCGGGAGCGCTTCAACTGCAGAGCACTTTTCAGCAGATCTATCGCAAATGAAAAAGAAGGTAGGAGTGAATACCAGAAGCGTGTGTCTCACATCAAATGTGGCCTTATTCTCGGCAATTTCAAATGACTTAGATTTCCATGTCGCTCCAGAATATATCTTTTCGACATTGTCAAATAAAAATAGTTTAGTAGTTACCTTTTCAGCTTCTGGCAACTCAGAAAACATAATTCGTCTACACAAGGCAGCATCATCTGCGGGAATTCCCTCCTTCGCTTTTTTAGGGTTTGACGGAGGAAAAATTCAAGCTCTTCAAGACATAAATCAAGTCTTGTTCAAATCTCGTATTGGATTGTATGGCGAGGTCGAGAATTTACATTTAGCGGCATGTCATTATTTAATTGATTGTTTAGTTGAGAATCTTAGGGATAACGGGAAATGAAAATCGTTGTCACTGGTGCGGCCGGATTCATTGGAAGTCATCTGGTTGAAGAATTAGTTAGATTGAATCACAGGGTAATAGGTATCGACAATCTAAAATCTGGGAAGTTGTCTAACCTGCAATCAGTGATGGAAGACATTGATTTTTATGAGATTGATATTCGCTCACAGAGCCTTGATAAATATTTTGCAAACTCAGAACGAGTTTATCACCTCGCGGCACTTGCAGATATCGTGCCTTCAATTTCTCAACCTTTTGACTACATGGAAGTTAATGTTATGGGAACTACAAGAGTATTGGAAGCATCAAGAAAGGCCGGTGCAAGCAGATTCATCTACGCCGCTTCTTCGTCATGTTACGGAATACCGGACCGATTTCCGACCACCGAAGAAGCAGAAATACGGCCACAGTATCCGTACGCGCTGAGCAAGAACATTGGTGAGCAGTTGTTCTTCCATTGGTTGAATCTTTACGGAATGCAAGGCCTCAGCCTCAGATTCTTCAACGTGTACGGTCCTAGGGCTAGAACAAGTGCATCATACGGAGCTGTTCTTGGAGTATTTCTTGCACAAAAAGCAGCAAATATGCCTTTAACAATTGTCGGAGATGGAACCCAAACAAGAGACTTCACTTATGTCAGAGATGTGGTGAACGCCCTGATTTTGGCAGGCGATTCCCTTGCGAGCGGCATACCCATCAACATTGGAACATCTTGTCCGGTTTCTATAAATTATCTGGCGGAAGTTATTGGAGGGAGCACCACGAATATTCCAAAGCGCCCAGGGGAGCCAGATGTAACTCATGCCGATATAACCCGCGCACATAAGGTCCTAAATTGGACGCCCGAAGTGAGTATTGAAATGGGGTTAAAGTTGGTACTGGAAGCCAAAGATTCTTGGGCGGATGCCCCTATATGGTCTGCTGAAGAAATTGAGAAAGCGACGACTGATTGGTTTAAATATCTTGACCGCTAGGATTTGGAAATGAAACAAGCTTTCATTTATGTTCCAGAAAATATTAACTTTAGTGGTGATGATCTCTCAAATGCAGTTGACCTATGTCGTTCGATTACAGAATCCCCAATTTTATTATGGCGACTCACAAATCAATCTGACCATGAACTAAGAAGGCTGTTTGATCGGCTTACTCTGATTGACCAGAAAGAAAATACATACGATGATTTTGGGTTATTGCGAGTGCTCGACTCCTATTCTCTACACGAGGAAATCTTCATAGTATCAATCGGTTCTACCGAAAAAGTAAATGCGTATCTGCACAATCGCATTCACGGTGAGCAATTATTGAACGTTAAGTGGAATATTGTATCGTCGGATTATGCTAGGTACTCACTGCTTGAAAAGCAGCGATCTTTAAGTGATTACATCCCCGTCGATACGCAAATTTGGTTGCGTGGTTTGGTAAAGAAGTTTGGGGTAAATCAGATTCTTGAATGCCTCGATAAGACGGATAAATCTAGAACTGTCATTGTGGGTGAGAGCATAATTGATGAATACATCTACTGTGAGGCCTTAGGAAAAGTTTCAAAAGACCCCATCGTTGCATTTCAAAGAAAGGAAAAGGTTCGCCAGGCCGGCGGTGTTCTTGCTGCTGCAAAACATTTCGTAGGTCTAGGCTCGCAAACAACGATAATTAGTGAATTAGGTGCTGAAGATACCGAATTTATCGTAAGGGACTTAGAATCAAATGGAGTTGTGAATTACGATTTAAGCACTCACTTTACCAGCATCGTTAAGACTCGTTATGTGGATAGGGCGAGCAGTGCTCGTGTTTTTGAAACATATGATCTGCCGGTAAATTACGATAGTAGATATTTCCACATGAAACTTGAAGGATTTCTTAAGACCCATAACCAAATTGATACTAATTATGTGATTATGGACTACGGGCATCAATTACTTAGTAACAAATCCGTAGAACTTCTTTTGAATTCCAATATTAAACTTTCAGTAAATACACAATCAAACGCAGGAAATAGGGGATTCAATTCCATCGCGCGATATAAAGGTGCTCAAAAAGCTTTTCTTAATGGAAGTGAGGTGCAACTTGAGGCACGAAATAGACTTTCGGAACTGAGTGTCGTGGTCTATGACTTAGGTAAGAAACTTGAATTTGAAGAAATCTATATAACAAATGGGTCTCGTGGGATTATCGCTTGCTGTTTTGAAAAAGGTCAATACCTAGTACCGGCCTTCGCTCCAACAATTATCGATAGAGTCGGAGCTGGCGATGCAACTCTTGCCGTAATATCCGCACTGAGAGCAGTGGATATTCCGATAGAAATTGCTTGTTTTTATGGAAACATTGCTGGAGCTTTATTAGTTAGCACAATGGGAAACGAAGTTACAATATCCAAACAACTCTTAAGGCAAGAAGCGGCATCTATTCTAAGAAAGGTTTCGTGAGCCATGAGAAATGTACTCTTGATTGGTGGTGGAGGTTACGTAGGAACAGAGTTGCAACGGCACCTAATTTCGCTTGGATACAACGTCAGGGTCTATGACACTTTTTGGTACTCGCGTGGCCAATGGCCCAAAGGAAGTTTCCCAGGAAGTGAAAGGATCCAGTACCTGCAAGGAGATGTAAGAAAATTAGACTTAGTTAAGAAAGCCTTCATAGATATCGACACTTGTATTCATCTAGCCTGTATTTCAAATGATCCAAGTTATGAACTTGATCCTCTTCTTGCTTACAAAGTTAATTATGAATCCTTTCAAGAACTAATTCCCATTGTGAATTCAAGTAGGATTCGACGCTTCGTTTTTGCTTCATCTTCTTCTGTTTATGGCGTGAAGTCCGAACCCAATGTCACAGAAGATTTGAGCCTCGAACCGTTAACAGACTATTCTAAATACAAAGTTGAGTGCGAAAAGTTGCTATTTGACAACTTAAGCTCTGGTATTGTTGGTACAGTCTTAAGACCTTCAACAGTTTGTGGCTACTCGCGCCGACAAAGATTTGACTTAGTTGTAAACATCTTGACGTTATCTGCCCTTCGAGAAGGTCTTATAAAAGTTGACGGAGGGGATCAATTCCGTCCAAATCTGCACATGAAAGACATGTTGCAAAGTTATTCGTTAGTACTACAGGCACATCCAGACTTAATCGATAGAGAGATTTTCAATGTGGCTGGCGAAAATCTTACGGTAAACGAAATCGCACAGAAAGTAAAGCAGTCAATTGGACCTTCGATAAAAATTGAATATCTACCAGTTAAAGATGCAAGATCGTATCGAGTTTCGGGGGATAAGATTAGAAAAAAGCTAAATTTTGAACCGAAGTATACGGTGGATGATGCTATCTCAGACATTTCCAATTCCTACAGAAATGGTGAATATGGAGATATAAATTGGTCCCAATACTTTAATCTAACACGAATGAAAGAGATCTTGACGGAAATATCCTAATTACGCTAGCTAGGATAAAACCTCATTCGCGTATTTACTCCCGATATGGGATCGGAATTTTTAGAGAGCTCAATTTTGAAATTGAAGCAACACAAAATGTAGTTTTAATGATTAAAGCACTATTCTGGGCTAGAAGGTCGTACAAAAAAGAGATTACAAATTAGGTGTTACTTGATAATTTAAACCTGACTTCTTCCAATGCAGCAATTGAATCAATCGCGTAGCGCCATTCACTCCACAAGTATACATCCATTTTTTCATGGTTAATGAAATTCAATAAATCTGGCGACAGTGGCTGTTTTGCCTCCGCATTAAAGCTTGAAACTTTTGAGAAATCAATGATGAAAATGCCAGAGCTCACAAGTACTTTGGTATTCAAATCTAATTGATTGTTCTTGGGAGAGTATTCTATTATTCTCTCCATTTTTCGCTGATTTAGACTACAAATTACCTCTGACCTCGCCTGAGATCTAGGGCGTTCATGACAGACGATAACTTGAGATTTTGTCGACTTAGCAAATTCAACGAATCTGTAAAAGCCCTCATCCGATAAAACCAAGTCACCGTGTATCACTAAAGTTCTCCCAATGTCGATTCTAGACAACTGGACCAACGTTTGCGCTGGCCCAAGAATGTCTTTTTCGTACAAGAATATCGGGCGATCCAAATAGAGCGTTTCACTAAAGTGAAAGAGTATTTTCTCAGCGCAAAAGCCGATGTTTATCTTGACTGGGATTCCCGGTAAATATTTTCTACATTGTTGAAGTAGTCGGTCCAATATTGTTGTATTTTCGCCGTCAATTTCCAAGAGTGGTTTGGGATTGTCGGAGGTCAACGGAAGTAGCCGTAATCCTTCCCCCGCAGCCAAAATCAAAATATTACTTATCATTCTTGATCCACCATTTTAAAATTTCAAGGAATTCGGAAAAGTCTTTCGCGATTCTAAATTGAATTAAGCTTCCCCAATGTCTGCTCTGCACACTGATATTTGCTTCCAGCATTCTGGGCCCCAGCAAAAGAATAGCCTCGTTGAGACCAGCATTTCTGGCTGCTAAAACATCAGTGATTCTGTCTCCGAGCATCAGCGAATGACTTGGCTGTAACGCATGGCTTTTAATGAGATCAATAATCATCCCGGGACTTGGTTTTCTACATGAACAATTATCGATGCGCAAAGGTAAGTAGTTGGCATTCGGGTGATGAAAACATACTCGAAAATCGTCAATAAGTGAATCTTCTTGTAGACGGTTGAAAGTTGAAAAAACTTCTAATCTGAAATCTTCAAAAGGAATCGCTGCCCGAGCCGCCAGAGTTTGATTGCTGACCACTCCAATAAAAACATTTTCTCTTCTTTCTAGGATCTGGTTTAGGATGCGCAAACGCCGTTTGGCTTCCACAAGACCTTCAAGAATACCACCGGCGCCGGTATCTGGCCACAGAACTCCATCGGCATCTAGAAAAATGCCTACTCCATTATCATTCATTCGCATAGACGTTTCCTTTATTTACATTCTGATATGCTCAAATCATACGTTAGGAGATCGTTTTGGCCGTTAGATATTCATACCTTCGCCAGCAATTTGCTAATTGCCCCGAATTATGGGACCAATTACGTACTTTTGTTTCAACCGGAGACTTCACACTAGGAAAACCACTCCAAGAATTTGAAAGGAATTTTTCCTCTCTTATGACCGTGCCTTATTCCGTCGGAGTGAATAGCGGAACAGATGCAATTAAAATCGCTCTCAAGGCGCTTGGCGTGAATCCTGGTGACGAGGTCATTACGGCAGCGAACACATTTGTGGCAACAGTTGGTGCTATTAATGAAATCGGAGCCATTCCAGTTTTTGTTGATGTGGATGAGACTTTTTGTATGAATGTTGATCTCATAGAAAGCGCCATCACAAGTCGCACGAGAGCAATTGTTCCAGTTCATTTCACAGGCTACATGACGAAAATGGACCGCGTAATGGAAATCGCCAAAAAATACGGTTTGGTTGTAGTTGAAGATGCTTGCCAAGCAATATTGGCAGAATGGAAAGGGGAAAAATCTGGGACCTGGGGTGATGCAGCCGCTTTTTCGCTTCATCCCTTGAAGAACTTAAATGTTTGGTCAGATGGCGGAATGATTGTCACCAAGAGTAAGGAGTTGGATTCTCGCTTGAGGTTGCTGCGCAACCATGGATTGGCTGATAGAGATCACGTTGTAGAACTTGGATTCAACAGTCGATTAGATACTTTTCAGGCTGTGGTAGGAAATTGGTTGATTCCACAGGCAGTCGATATTTCAGAAAAACGTATTGCAAACGCAAAAAAATTAGATCAAGGGTTTTTAGAAATTCCTCAAATACGAATTCCTGAACGTCCGAAAGATATGAGAGTTGTTTATCATCTCTATATCGTTTACGCGGAGAAACGCGACCAATTGTTGAACTATTGTGTATCTAAGGGTGTCGAAGCCAAGATTCACTATCCGATACCAATCTACCGACAACAAGCGCTCACCTCTTTGGTCAAAGATTTGGTCTTTCCTGAGACGGATTATCAAGCGAGAAACATCATCTCCTTTCCATGCGATCAACATCTCTCAAGTGCTGAGATATCTGAAATTGTTCAGACCGTGGGCGACTTCTACCGCGAGGAATCCAATGCTAGTTAAATATGTCGATCTCGGCCGACAATGGATAGATATACGGAGTCGAGCACTTCCTGAAATTGATAAAGTGCTTTCCAGCGGTATGTACCTGGAACATGAAGCTGTGTCTATTCTCGAAAGAAGACTAGCTGAGTTTTTGAAAGTTCGAAATGTGATTTGTCTTAACAGTGGAACAGATGCGCTTCTCATGGCATTGAAAGTCTTGGAGATAAAACCTGGTGACGAAGTAATTACGGTACCAAATTCGTTTATTGCATCCGTTGCAGCTATCGAGCACGTGGGAGCAAAAAGTATATTTGTTGATGTTGGTGATGATCATCTAATTGACACAGATAAGATTGAAAAATTGATTACTTCAAAAACCAAGGCACTAATGCCTGTTCATCTTGAAGGGAAGATCTCGAATATCACCAGAATACGGGAGATAGCACAAGCTCATGGATTAAAGGTTATTGAAGATGCCGCCCAGGCGATCGGTTCAAACTTTCAAGGAATTGGACCTGGACAGATTTCGGATATCGCATGTTTTTCCTTGCATCCTCTAAAAAACCTCAACGGGGCGGGGGACGGGGGTTTTGTTGCCACAAATGATGATGATCTAGCCGCACGGATCGTCCGACTGCGCTCGCACGGACAATCAACAAGAAATCGGTCGCTTGAATTTGGGTTTGTTTCTAGATTGGATTCAATTCAAGCGGCAATTCTAAATATTAAACTAGATGAACTGCCAAACGTAGTCAATAGACGGCGTGAAATTGCGGCGTTATATGACAAAGCCTTTCGACAAAGTAGTATTGAGCTTCCAGTAACGATGCCTGGCGTCTTTCATACTTACCACCTCTATGTCGTAGAATTAGAGAATCGCGATAAAATTCAGGAGAGATTGGCTCAGGAAGGTATTGAGACAAAAATCCACTATCCGACACTAATAACCGATCAAGAAGCCTACGCTAAGACATATCCTCAAGCAAAGCTTGAGATATCCAACGCAAGAAAGCAAGTGTCTAGGATTCTTTCACTTCCGATTCACCAGCATCTAACTTCAGAGCAAATAGATTATGTGTCAGATAAATTAGGTGAAATGCTTTGAAAGACCTCCTGAAAATTTACGATATCATCGGAATTTCACCTCAGTCTAATAGTGATTTACAAAAGTACGTTCAAATGTCATTCATTCGGGAAGTTGAATTATTGATTTCTAAGCGATATCAGGAGCAAATCTTTAGGTGCCCTGTCCATCTTTCGGTAGGGCAAGAAGCGGTTGCAGTAGGTGTTAGCTGGAATCTAAATGATGAAGATAAGGCTGTTTCTACTCACCGTTCACATGCTCATTACCTTGCTAAAGGTGGAAGTTTGTTCAAAATGTTTGCAGAGTTAATGGGCAGCGCTGAGGGATGCTGTGGTGGTCGTGGTGGATCGATGCATATCTTTGATAACTCCGTAGGATTTATCAGCAGTATTCCGATTGTAGGGAGCTCCATTCCAATATCGGCGGGGGCGGCCATGGCCGAGAAGGTTTCAAATTCTGGGAATATTGTCGTTGCTTACATAGGCGATGCTTCACTTGAAACAGGGGCATTTTTTGAAACCCTGAACATTAGTTCACTCAAACAACTACCCCTTGTAATAGTCATCGAAGATAATGGTTATTCTACGTATGCAAACAAGTCGGTTCGGGTTCCTGAGAATAGGGCCGTAAAGTCGATAGTAGAGGGATTTGGTATTCCATTTTTATCTGGAAATGGTGATGCCATAGATGAGGTTATCAATCTTTCGAGGACTGCAATAGAAATTGCTCGCTCAAACCAAACAGTTGTCCTTGAATTTTCAACTTTTCGACTTCTAGAGCACTGCGGACCTAATAACGACGATTCGTTGGGGTATAGAAGTCAAGAGGAAATCGAGTCTTACAAGGAACGGGATCCTATTATGTATTTGATAAAGAAATTTGATGAGTCAGAAATTACCTTTTTTAACAAGGCAATCTCAGATTACGTTGAGTCGGAATATGTAAAAGCTCGTGAGGTAAGGGAAATTGAATTCATAAACTTTCAAAAGGGCTTCAGTTTATGAAACGTACTTATATTGAGGCTGTTCGCTTAGCTTTCGATCATGCTCTCGAATCGGATCCCTCAGTAATGCTTTTTGGGCTTGGTGTTGGCGATGTTGGTGCAGTTTTTGGGACAACTTCCGGTTTACAAGCAAAATATGGTGAATCTAGAGTTTTCGATATTCCCCTTTCTGAGAATGCAGTCACTGGCATGGCTTTAGGGTTAGCAATTCAGGGATTTAGACCGATTATGGTTCATCAACGTTCTGATTTTAGTTTTATCTCGGCAGAACAAATCATCAATCAAATATCAAAGACTAAGTATATGTCCAATGACCTTTACCAAGTTCCATTAGTTATAAGGATGATCGTAGGACGAGGGTGGGGTCAAGGTCCAACTCATGCGCAAGCACCACATGCGATATACAGTCACGTACCAGGCTTGAGAGTCGTTGCTCCTTCAAGTCCCTCTGACGGCTATCAACTAATGCGAGCTGCGATTTCAAGTAACGAGCCTGTTATCTTCCTTGAACATCGCTGGCTTCACCAGACAACAGAGGAGTTTGCTGTTAAATTTGATAATTCATCAATAGAGCAATCCAAGATAGTTATGAGCGGAAACGATGTATCGTTGATTTCACTATCATATGGAGTTCTTGAATGCCTAAAAATTGCGGCTGTCTTCGCAGAATTTGGCGTTAGCTGTGAAGTTATAAATCTTAGAACGGTCAAACCCTTGGACGAAAATACAATTTTGACATCTGTGACAAAGTCTAAGCGTGGCGTCGTTTGGGACATAGGGCATCTTCTCTATGGGGTTTCCGGTGAGATTTCAAGTAATTTGAATGAAAATCTATTTGGCCAGCTTTTGAAACCTATATTGAGGTTTGGATTACCCGACGAACCGACACCAAGTTCACCTTTTCTCGCATCTAAACATTATGTTGAAGTAGATCAAGCACTACTCAAAATAAATACACATTTTAGTTTGGGAATCTCCCCTGATAAACTTCTCAATCGTCGGCGAGAGATTTATCCCTTTAAAACAGTCTTAATGGATCAACCTGACATGGGGCAAGTTGGACCATTCTAATTATAGGAAATTGACGTGAAGAGGCTTTTCACCTTGGCGCTCTGAAAGTCTCTCAATGCCCTTTATGTGATTATCCAACGCAACGCTTATGTAATGTTCAATTGGCAAAGTCCCCATCATTGTTTGGGCATCGAACGCAGGCGAAGATAAATAATCCATTGCACGCCAATAGCGATTTGACTTGAACATATCAATGAATCTTTCTTCAGCAAAGTTGCCGATGTGTAATTTCGAAAATTTTGCATTGAAGAACATTCCTGAAGGCGCAATTAGGCCTGAGCCACTAATTTGAAGCAAAAACTGAGGTCCATAAAATCTCTTGTAGCGGGGTACCCCTTTATCCATAATTTTTTCCCACTTAACGATTACTTTCGTTTTCTCATTACTAAGGTTTTCGGCCTCTTCTAAAAGAGCATACATATCTTCATATTTTGAATAATCGACACCTAACGTTCCGTTTTCATCGTCAGAGCAATGCTTAATTACGCCGTAATCAACACCCAAATCAATCGCCAATTGAGCAAAAGGAATTATTTCGTCCTTATATCCAGGCATCAACACCATTTGTATACCAAGAGTTACTGGAAGATTATTTTTCTTCTTGTATTCGATGGCATATCGAATATTTGCCATTGCCTTATCGAAAACTTGGGTATGTTCAGGGCCTTTAAACATAATTTTTGCATAACTCTCAGGACGGCCAGCTGCCACAGTAAACCGCACCCAAGTCATGTGCGGCAACGTTGCCTCAATCTTTTCGGGGCCCCACTCCCAAGCATTCGTCGCGTTTCCGATATCGATTCCCCGTTGAGCCGCGTGTTGAATAAAAGGGACGTACGCCTTAGAGATTGTGCTCTCACCATCACTAATCAAAGATACGCTTTTAACGCCAATCTCTTTGAAATCATCCAGCAACTTAAGCGCGCTATCTACTTTTATCGAACTTCTCTCTTGTGGCTCTTGGACCATCGCATAACAAAAAGCGCACATTGCTCCACAGGCTCGCGTTAATGCCATGTCAACACTCACCGGAGCGATTCTCTCACCCGCCTCCCAGGCAGTCACTCTTTCGAAATGGTAACCGAGCTTATGTGAATCTAGAATAAGATTTCCGCTATTTGTCGCGACTTCTTTTTGATTGACTGGCATCTGTTATTCCCTAATTAATTATCTGTACGCCACGTAGATTGCGAAGTGAATTACGATCCCCGATCGGTTCACACCAAATATTTATACCCTTATCAACATTTTCCTTCAAGAATTCTTCTAAATCTAAAAGTTTTGAACCGCGGTTGCTCGGACCTAATGGTTGTGTCATTGTTACATAAACTGCACCAGAGTCCGTTGCTCTTGACACAGCAAATGAGTCCTTAAATTCTGTGTCCTCTAGTAGAGCTACTATTTTTGAAATCCGAGACTCTTGATCTAATTTTCTCTATTCAGGGCTCGCGGAGTCTGTTTCGCTAGCGGCATATTTGGTCAATATTCTCTCCTCTTCCCTACTCCACGATACCACGACGACCTTAACTTGAGACTTATTAAAGATCCTGCGAATCATTTTCGGAGAATTGGTCTAATCCTGTTATCGGTACTCTTGATAAGCCTATATAAAAGCATGAAAATTCGTTAGTGCACTCAATAGTCATAGTAGCTTTGGAATCTGAATTTCCCCCTATCCAAAGAAATGATTTTAGAGTCATTTATTCAGGGGTTGGAAAAATTAACGCTGCGAGAACTACTACCGAGGCAATTCTCCGATTCCAACCCAATCGCCTATTTAATGTTGGGTCTGTTGGAGTTCTTGATGCTAAAAGGCTCGGAACTGTCATGCAGGTTCATGAAGTTATTGAGCGCGATATGATTGTAGAGCCTTTGTCCCCGCGCGGACAAGTACCTTTTGACAAGTCTCCACATCGATTCTTTTCAGTTACTCCTGGATTAACTTGCGCTACGGGCGACTCTTTTGTAACAGAGAGGGGTCATTGGCTGATTTCCAATAACGTGGACGTGGTCGATATGGAATTATTTGCAATTGCAAAAATTTCTTCACACTATCGTATCCCTTGGATATCTCTGAAATTCGGCACTGACCTTGTGGACGGGAATGCTTCAGAGAATTGGTCAGGAAACTTAACTAATGCCCAATCTGCTTTATTTGAAGCCTTATCTAAACTTTCTTGGACTAGCAAATGAAGATTTCTAAGCTTGAAAGAGTATTGGATTATGACAAGATAAAAGTCCGTTGATTCCAATCTTTATCTTAGTGATTTTCCGCTTGCTGATTTCTTTGCTTTGCGTTTGGATCTCGTCTTTGATTGTCTTCTCGGTCAATGATGGAGCAGACTTCCTAGTTTTTTTAGACTTCCTCTTTGGAGCTCCGCCATTCTCGAGTTCCCACGCTCTCCGTCCAGCGAGCAGTTCCTGTGCGCGCTCGATCGTCATCGCTTCAACTGTATCCCCGCGACGAAGCGTTGCATTTGTTTCACCATCGGTCACATACATACCAAATCGACCATCTTTAATAATGATTGGACGCTTTGTTTCAGGGTCAACGCCAAGATCCTTAAGTGGAGGCTTTGCAACTCCGCGACGGCGAACTTTTGGTTGCTTGTAGATATCTACTGCTTCGTTGAGATCGATAGAGAAAAGTTGGTCTTCTGAAGTGAGAGTT
>Ga0194123_10005478_pt1 | contig 13597 bp, 16 predicted proteins | sample TA2MahsurfametaG_5_FD_155479 | JGI IMG/M metagenome (GOLD analysis project Ga0194123, IMG submission 155479) | Freshwater microbial communities from Lake Tanganyika, Tanzania - TA2015023 Mahale A surface | ecosystem: Environmental > Aquatic > Freshwater > Lake | place: Tanzania: Lake Tanganyika... | reverse complement strand
TCGGCCCTCCAGGGACGTACGCCCCTGGAGGCAGCTCAACAGGGAGTTGCCGCATGACCACACCCACCCACTCTCATAAGGCCTGGACCGATAAAGGGGGTCACGTCAGTTTCAACCCATTCTGGTTGATCGAGCTTCTGGTTTAGTGCTTTTAAGCACTGCTTCAGGTTTGTGTGCTTTTGGCGTGCCATCAAGAAGCCTGAGCAGGCTCAAAGGCGTCAGTTTCACCAGCTCTCGGCGGAACGTTTCACCTGGGTATAGACCATCGGCTGCGAGTTTGCGCTCGAGCCAGATGCGTAAATCCGCACGTTGGATTGGAATTGAGAGACGCTTATCGCTTGATGGTGCTTCCACAACGGCAAGCTGATCACCAAGCAGGATGAGTGCAGCTTCATCTTCAAGCGATGGCTACCTATGAGCAAGATCACTCAGATAGCCGTGTGCGCGAGATAGCGAATGAGGTAGAAGAGCTGCAATGCTTGGCGGATTGGTTACATCAATCAAGCCGCAATCGGCAGCAGCCTGAAGAATCATCACTTCCAGCTCTCGCTTGTTTGAAGAGCCAAATGGCCTACTAAGTAGCTGGCTCCAAAGCGCCTCGCCAAAATTGGGAGCTTGGTTGGGATCAAGCTCGGCATCAGTAGATCTCTTGGCGTTTGCGTAATGCGTTATCAGCTCACTCTCTTCAAATACCCATCCGGCGCAACGCTGATCAACAACTTGTTGTCTATGTCCTTATCGATCTCAAACTCAGCATGGGCTTCCAGCCATTCATGAACAGCCGTTTTAGGGTTGTTACCAACATCCCAGGGGCGATCGGGGAAGGATCCAGCAGGTAGGTCTTCCACTACGGTGTCGAAGACGATGCAGTAGCTGCCGACGGACACCAGATCGGCATAAGCATTCAGTTCAGCGAGCACGTGCTCATGCGTGTGGTTGGAATCCAAGGACAACAGCACCCTATCGACGTCATCTGCATGACTGCGCACCTGTTGGATGATCTCAGGGTCGATTGAGGATCCTTCAATCAGCTCCATCTTGAAGCGCAGGGGATGCTCATCGAGGGCTTTGCGGTTGTGGGGGCGGATATCAATGTCGACGCCGACAACTTTTCGGGGGGATTGCCGCGGATCCAGGCCTTCCATCACGTCCAGAATGCAGAGCAAGGAAGCGGACAGAACAAGTGAGCCGCCGTGGGCGATGCCTGTCTCAATGATTAGATTTGGCTTTACTGATGAAATGAGCTCTTGGAATGCGACGATATCTTGAGGGTATTGAATAATGGGCCGCTCAAGCCAGTCAAAGCAGTACGAATATTTTGCTTCAACTGTTGCCTTGAAAAATCTTCCAGCTGCTTCGCTAATAGACTTATTGCTGGCATTGGCCTTAATAATTGCTGCGCGTTTCTCCCGGAGTTTCATCTGTCTAAATGGTTTGGAGTCTTGCTGGATTTATCTTACTATGGGATGTGCCGGATTTCCTGTGACTACAGCTCCGAGTGCGACATCTTTGGTGACAACGGCGCCGGCGCCGATAGTTGATCCCGAGCAAATTCGCAGTCCAGGAAGTATTGTTGCATTAGTGCCAACAAAAACGTTGTCCTCGATTGTGATCTCACCGGCCAGTGCCGCCCGAGGGGCAAGGTGGCAATTCCTCCCGATTATGCAATCATGGTCTACATTGACGCCGGTGTTAATAACTGAAAAGTCCCCGATAGACGCAAAAGCTCCAATTATTGATCCGGCAAGCACCTGAACGTTCTTTCCGATGCTAGCACAAGGGCTGATTATTGCGCTTTTGTGAATCAAGGACCTCGGCTTGAAGCCGTGGGCCTCCATAAATAGGGTCATTTTCTTACGGGCTTCGCCATTGGCTCCTCCGATTGCAGCTATACAGTCGATGTCAGAAGGAATCAACTGCTGATGCTTTAATGCATCAATAAAAGAAAGCATGCCATCAGGGCCGTACAAGATGGGAACCCCGGGCAAGGGAGATTCAATATTTGGATTATTGTCAAACAAGTGAATTATCTCCGCACCCTCGCCAATTAGAATGTCGTAGGCAACTTTAGCCTGACCTGTTGCTCCCCAGATTATGCATGGCCGGTATGATTGTCTCATGCTTTACGAAAGCGACTCTTTGATCGCATTAGCTACATAGCTGATGTCTGACTTGGTTATCTCATGGGAGCAGGGCAGGTTTATCGCAACAGGAGGGATGCTATGAGCCCATTTGCAGTGACTTCGTCCATCCTTTAGGCTCTGAAAAGGAGGAGTTGAGCTTAATGGTGCAAAAAATGGTCGCGCGTCAATCCCCCTGCTCCTAAGTCCGGACCGCAGCACTTCGGAGAGCGTCGAAGTCTCTGATGGCGTGTCAATTACAACCGTCGTCATCCATGCCCCAATCAAGCAACCATCCAACTCCGGATTAAAGCCATGATGGGCAACACACATATTTCTAAATTCCTCTTTATACGATTGTAGAATCTCTCTTTTACGTCCTACCAGTTCGTTTATTCGCTGCATCTGGGCGAAGCCGATGGCGGCCTGGATGTTGCTCATCTTGTACTTGAACCCCACCATGTCGGGCCAGAACTGCTTGCTCTGACCACGGGCTCGCCCATGGTTGGACAGCGTCAGCACCTGCTCGTAGAGATCAGGGTCATTGGTCACGAACATGCCCCCCTCTCCCGTAGTGATCGTCTTGGTGCCATGGAAGGAGAAGGCACCAAAGCGACCCATGCTCCCGGCCCGTTTGCCGTGATGTATCGAGCCAACAGCTTCGGCGGCATCTTCAATCACGGGTATGCCGTGGCGCTCGCCGATCGCCAGCAAGGCATCCATGTCGCAGAGGTTACCGTAGAGGTGCACTGCCACGATCGCTTTGGTCTTGGGCGTGATCGCGGCCTCCACCTGTTCCGGGTCCAGGCACCAGCTGTCCGGGAGGATGTCCACAAACATCGGTGTGGCGCCCAGATGCACGATCGGAGCGGCGGTGGCGATCCAGTTGGTGTCGGCCATGATTACCTCATCGCCAGGCCCGATGCCCAGGGCATACATGCCCATGTGAAGTGCTCCGGTGCAGCTGCTGGTGGCGATGGCGTAGTTCACACCCAGGTGGGCCTTGAACGCCTCTTCGAAGCGAACGATGTAGTCGTAGCAGTGATCTCCCCAACCATTGGCCGCAGCGTCGGTGGCGTATTGCACCTCCAGCTCGGTGATCGAGGGCTTGGTGTAGGGGATCTTGCGGATCTGGTTGGGTTGCATCTCAATGTGCTCCATTCCAATGATGCAGCTTTGGAATCACTGTCACCAGTTCAGTGCCTGGTAGTTGCTGTCGCAGCTCCTCGATGAGGTTCCAGGGCAGAACAAGGAGGGTATCTGCAGACTCAGCAGCGAGCTGCTCGGGGCTGATAACCGGGATGTGGCTGCCTGGAAGAAGCGTGCCCTGCTTACTCGGAGCGCGGTCGGCCACGGCGGGTAACAGGTCGGCCCTGATCCCGGCGTAATTCAACAGGGTGTTGCCTTTTGCCGCCGCTCCATAGCCAAGTACCCGCTGGCCATTGCGTTTGGCTTGAAGCAGAAACTCCATCAACGCATGCTTGGTGGCCTCGGACCTTTGCTGGAAGCCGGCGTAGGCATCGAGCCTTTCCAACCCTGCCTCTGCTTCAGCTGCCAGCACCGTCGCAACCGAGGCCATGGGCTCGGTTGCGCCTTTGTGGGCCAGCCAAACTCGGAGACTGCCGCCGTGGGTGGGGAGTTCTTCCACATCCACCACGTTGAGGCCGACAGTTGCTGCGATGCGCGCCACTGTTCCTAGACTCAGGTAGCTGTAGTGCTCGTGGTAAATCGTGTCGAATTGGTTCCTGGCCAAGAGCTGCATTAAATGTGGAAATTCGATCGAGGCACGTCCGTTGGGCTTAAGGAGCAGGGCAATACCTGCCACGAAATCGTTGATGTCCGGCACGTGGGCAAGCACGTTGTTGGCCACCACCAGATCGGCGGGCTGCAGTTCCGCCGCCAGCGCTACCCCAAAGAAGCGCTCCACCGTGGTGATGCCCTTGACTTTCGCCGCTTCGGCGGTGGCATGCGTGGGTTCGATGCCCAGGCAGGGGATGCCCCGTTGCTGCATGTACTGCAGCAGGTAGCCGTCGTTTGAGGCCAGCTCCACTACCAGGCTCTGGGGCCCAAGAGCCAGCCGCTCCACTGCGGCCGCCACAAAGCGCTCGGCATGAGCGCACCAGCTGCTGGAGGTGCTCGAGAAGTAGGCGTAGTCGGCCGTGAACAGCTCTTGGGCAGTTGCGTGAGCCGGCAACTGAACCAGCCAGCAACTTGTGCACACGTAGACCTGCAGCGGGTAGGTGACCTCAGGCAGCGCCAGCTGATCTGGCCGTAGGTAGGCGTTGCTAGGCGGCTGGTGGCCGAGATCGATCACCGAGTGTTCCAGCTGTGATCCGCAATGGCGGCAGAAGTACGAGCTCATGGCAGTGATTCAAGCAGGGGTAGCCCCAGATCCCTTTCACTGAGGGCGGATGGCGTCATGGGCCAGGGGATCGCCAGCTGCGGGTCGTCAAAGCGCACTCCAGTCTCAGCCTCGGGCACCCAGGGCCCCGAATGCAGGTAGAGCAGCTTGCTGTCTGGCTCCATAACCTGGAAGCCATGGGCACAGCCCTCGGGAATGAGAAAGGCCATGCACGCTGATGCCGACAGTTCAACAGCATGCCATAGACCATAAGTCGAAGATCTCGGCCGGAGGTCTACAGCTACATCCCAAACACATCCGTACAAACATTGTACCAATTTTGCTTCGCCGTATGGAGGTAATTGACAGTGCAGGCCGCGTATCGTTCCAACATCTTTGGTATGGCTGTGGTTTACTTGGGCAATTGTCCGATTTCCCCACGCTTTAACAAAGGCTGGATCACCAGCCCGAAATATATTATGAAACGAACCGCGCCTGTCTTCAAAGTGCACTGCGTGCAGCTCGAACAAGCCGGGAATTGGAGTTTCGAGACAATCACTAGACATAGCCAACCCGCGATCTTGGATATTCTACAGAAGAAATTATTATATCAACGCAGGTGAAGCCAAAGCATGCAAGACTTAATCTTACCGAATTGCTGCAGTGCCTCAGGCACTGCTGCTGCACCTATATCAAATATCAACATTCCAAACCCATGGAAGGCAAGTGCCTCGTGAATTTTGACTATAACGAGTCAAGCTCGCTTGGATGCGTTGCTGTTTCCAATCAATTGTTTGCAATGCAGTTGAATTGGGGCCTTACGGATGATTGTTCTTGCATCATAGGTTTATCCCATTACTTTCTTCTGTGAACTTCTATATCGCAGATCTGATTGGTGTGCAATCTGCAATATAAGCTTAAATACGGCATTTAGACTAAAACGACTTGGCTAACATCATGCTTACCGGAGGCGCTGGCTTCATAGGTAGCCATACTGCGGCTTACCTGGTTGAGTCGGGGCATTCAGTCGTTATTCTTGATAATTTTTCCAACAGCTCTCGTAATGTAACCGAAAGCTCTCAAATACTTTAAACCATGTGCTTCATGAACGCTTGAAAGTTATCGATGGCGACATCAGGAATACTGGAGGCCTAAACAGGGCTTTTTCAGTAAGTCCCAACGGCACTGAGATCGACGCCGTTGTGCATTTCGCTGGCCTTAAGTCGGTAGCAGAATCCATTCGTGACCCAAGAAGCTATTGGGATATTAACGTTAGCGGATCATGTCAGCTCCTCTTGCAGATGTGCAAAGTCAATTGTAAGACCGTTGTATTTAGCAGTAGTTGAATGGTATATGGTGCACAGGATAAGAACCCAATATCAGAGCTATCACCTATTCGGCCGATCAATACCTACGGCAATACCAAAGCCGTAGTTGAAAAAATGTTGTCAAATCTTCGCTTAGCCGACTTTGGTTGGCAAGTAGCCAATTTGCGATATTTTAATCCTGCCGGTGCCCACCCAAGTGGTTTGCTCGGAGAGAACCCTGCTAGGAAGCCATGTATCCTGTTTCCCTTGATCGGCCAAGTACTAACAGGCGAAAAAAAACCTTATTAGTCTTTGGCGATGACTGGCCAACACCAAATGGAACCTGTATTCGAGACTATATCCATGTGACCGATCTAGTGGAGAGTCATATAGCAGCAATTAACTATCTCATGTCTTACTCAAATCAAGGACTAACCGTGAATCTAGGAACAGGTGGACACGCTGTATTTGAGATTATTCATGCATTCCCGGACTTTACAGGTCGGAGAATTGTTTACCAAGTAGTATCTCAAGGTTGGCAGATGCTCCCTCCGCGATTGCTGATCGCACCTCAGCATTTGAAATCCTAGACTAGAAGACTAAATATGACCTGTATCAAATCTGCAAAGACTTCTGGAACTCGCATCAACTTAATTCTGACCTACGCACTTAGTACAGCCTCTACTTCCCTGACTATATCTTCTGACTCTAGATGATGTGATATAAACAGTTACCATATCATTCCTACCTAGTGGCCTTGATTCTTCTTCTTCAGATCCCGCCTCTTCTCTGACACCATAGTGACTAAAATAGCACTGGTCCCATATTGGCTAAAAGAGCCTCCACAAAAATCAATCGCCATAGCTTCAGCAAACCTGTGGTGGTTTCAGCCACTACTTGAGCATTTCGACCATGTGATCTTAATCGCTTATGATATAGATGCTGGCAACTGTTTCACCTCTTTGGGAAGAGCTCAAATAACTACTTATAGGATTTCTTCGCATCTTGTAGATGTCATTTATCTCCGAGATGAGATTCTGAAGATTTTAAGACTATCTGAGGCAGAGTTTACTGTATGGCATGTAATCGAGGCATCAATCAGCTATCGGCTTGTAGCACCGGGAGATCGACAGATAAAAGCGATAGCCTGTGTTGGTGATTTGCATCATATGGCAAATCCTATCACTGATACTAGATTAGTGCTGACTCATTACCTATATGACTACGTCCTACTGACCCATCCACAATTTAGTCACTTCTTTGAAGTAGCTAATCTATATACTCGCGGTAAGAATATCCTTCCATTTCCAGTCTGCTCAGATCTACTTAAGTCTACTCAGAATCAGACGAAAAGAACGGATTATCGTGTTAACAAACGAATCACACCAGTTCTTTTCGGTTCTAATCTCACAACCGTAACGCATCCTTTTCGCCAGCTGATGACTTTAGCGGCACTTGATACAGGCCTTATTAGTGCACAGGACAAAAGGCTTCCATTTAATGCTTGGATCGACTCCGTTGCAATGACAAATGCTGTCTTCACCTGTTCACTCAACGGCAGTTATTCATTGCAGACACTTGCTCCGCTGGCCAACGAGTCGCTATTGATAACAGATAAGATATCGACAAAAAATCATGTCGGAGCCCACTTGGTTCACGGCTATAACTGCCTAATCTACAATCATCCCAAGGATATAGAGTCCATTAACCTGCTTTGTCAGAACGTTGCGAATACTGGGCTGATTGCACAAAGAGGAAGCCAACTCTTTGCCTCTTTGCAGCAAGCTGACAATGTCACCAAGAAATTGCTAGGAGAATCTCGACCAGCTACTTCAGTGGCGCATCCAGACCTATTTAATTATACAATTACAGATGAGGTCGTACAATTAGTAGAAACAATACAGGAGCTTCACAGAACCTCGCTTCGCATTGCAATCATAGTTTCATCTGATTATCCTAGGCTAGCCAGCCTTCAATCAAGCATAGATCAACTATTCCCGCGTCTTAATTTGTACCCAGCAGGCCGTAATATTCTCGCGGATTACATTAATTCATTGGGGTATTCATTTTCTTCACGAGACTACCTCCTCATTATTATGAAACCAATCGTCAATCCAGCTTTATCAATCAATACAAAGCAACCGCTACCAACCTTGTTCCTTAAAGCTACTCAGATTCCAAATTCTGCACAGCTAGCTGAAGACGATGCGTATAATTCGCTCCAGTCATTTACTGGGTTGCCTCTATGGAGGCAGAAAAGCGAATATCATCGGCTTCAGTTTCTGGGCTCTACTTTTAATCCTAAAGAGTGTTTATAGACATCTTTCTGACCAGCTCTCATTTTGGAAGCTATCCAAAACGCTTACAGCTGATGGAGGATTGCAGATATTATAGAAGTTATTTATGCTGCTAGCCATGTTCGATTCTAGCGGGATGTAATTACCTTTAGAGACCTGTGCTAGCACAGGAAGAAGCATATTAAGCTCAGTGCTGATAGGGCTCTGGAATACACATCTCGGAATCAGTGACCTAATAACTGAATCTCTATTACCAAATAGGTATGCATTTAAACTGCAGGATCCAGACTCAGTCAGAATCCACTCTGCATCCCCTATTATCGCTAACCGCTCGCTAATGCTCAACCTTAGGGGATCACATAGAGTAAACCCTAAATCTATCAACTGCTGCGCAAAATATTTGCCGATAACGAGGCGATCCGAATCTCCACTTTTATTCCTGCATATGTAGACCCTCTTTCCATTCAAGATGGCCCTATCAGAGCCTGTCTGCTCAAGTCTGCCTTGAAGCTTTGCGACAGCATCCATTGCGTCTGTCAGAGCTGGTACGATTACTCTCCTGAGGGTGTAGATCCCGTTTGGGCCGCTAGTTTCATGAAAGTCAATTCCTTCTACACCTGTAAGTCTTTCGATGAGCTCTCTATGTAACGCGCTGTATCCTGAGGGCGCATAAATCCTGCCCGTCTTTCTTATCTGTTCAATTGCTCCACTATTCTTTAACAATGGGGCAAGAAAATTGACGATAAAGTGGCCAAAGTGGCTTTGCCCGCCAAGCCATACACCATCATGATCTGTACAGTCATCAGTAAGAGCGGATGGATAGACATTAAGATTGCATATCAAGCCACCATCCTCAGACTGTGCAAGAAATGGCCAGTACTGAGACCAAATCGCATCATCCGTACCTATATATATCTCTCCAATGCTATTAACTGGATACAAGATTCTGTCTCCATTCGGCCAGTTCCATAGAATGTAACGTAGTTGCGAGAAAAGGCCATAGCCTGAATATCCTATTGGTCGTATACTGCCCATTAATTCAAGTATCTGCCTTTTCCCAAGGCCTTGATTCAAGAGCCTTTTACGAAAGCGAGAGTCGATGTCTACTAGGATATTATATTGTTTTAAATCTGAGGCTATAAGATTCTCATCGTTACTGCACCATGCCGCAAAGTCTTTGGTTAGCGTGACTTTCATGCAAGGGGTCAATACCTATAAAAATCTAAAATTGACTCTGTGATTTGTGCGAGGTCGGTGTCTGTAAGCCTTGGATGCAAAGGCAAACTTAACGCATCCATATTCAATCTCTGACTATTAGGCAAGTCTATCCCCATCTGACCGTATAGCTTATTAAGGTGCAGTGGGTGATAACGTAACGTTGTGTATATGCCTTTATCAAGCAAAAACTTTGCAAGCTGATCGCGCGACTCGGCCCGAATGCAATAAGTAAAGTAGCTATGTGTGGCATCATCTCCTGGTTCTTTTGGCAGGATAATCTGCTGTATACCACTTAATTTATCGGTATAATACTCCCAGATCTGTTTTCTGTAGATCTGTAAGGAATCAATCTTCTTAAGCTGCTCTATCCCGATTGCTGCTGCTATATTTGTCGGAAGCATCTTAATGAACGGTTCAGATATGTTATATTCCCACCACTTATTGTTGGCACTCTCACCAGCATTTTCAAACCCACTTTTGCCTATTCCGCAATATCGGAGACGTTTAGCGCGTTCAATGATATCTGGGTTACAGCTTGCAATACCCCCCCCTTCGCCAACTGTAAGGTTCTTCACCGCATCATAACTAAAAATTCCGATATCTCCTATTATCCCACAGGCCTTTCCTTTATATGTTGAATTTACAGCATGAGCGGCGTCTTCAATGACTGGGACTCCAAATTCTTTAATCTCATCCATCTCTGCTGGTAATCCAGCATAATGAACAACCATAATTGCAGCGATATCATTTTGCCAAGCCTCCCGAATTGTCTCAGCTGATATGTTCATGGTATGGAGATCTACATCGCAGAATACTGGTACACAGCCAGCAAGAAGCACTGCCTGAGCACATGAGACCCAGGTAAATGACGGTACAATAACCTTACTTCCTACTGGCAAGTCCAGAAGCTTGACGGCAAGAAATAATGCGTTGGATCCACTATCGACAAGTGCAAAATTTGGAATATCAAACTTCTCCTGATACATCCTCTCAAATTCAGCCACCTTGGAGCCGAAACCCATCCATTGACTCCTCATCACGTCTGCAACAGCTTTTATTTCTTCTTCACCTACTAAAGATCCAAATACTGAAATCATGATTCTTTTTCATTTCTTCTATTAAAGCACATCAAAACCCCTTGGCCGTCGTCACGAAGCTTTGTGAACCCGTTTCTCGCATACCATCCAACCGCTGGATTGTCTTTTAACACTACTAGTGTGATGGGGGCCACTTTCTTGTTGAGGGCAAATCGGATAAGTTCACACAGCCCTAAGCTCATTACTCCTGAACCTTTGTAAATTGATGAACCACGAATGACATTGTATACATCCCAGCTCGAACTCTCACTCTCCCATCTTATTCCCATGCATCCGACAATATCGGTATTCGACGCTAGAACGTTGAACATATGATCGTCAGTCCGTTCTTTGTATCCACTGTACCATTCATTTTGGTTTGCCCTGGTAATATATTCACGATAGAAGAAGCGACTCCTGTGCTCATTCTTCCATCGCCGCAGGCTTTCCAGGTCTGCCTCGTTTATTGGCCTCAGAAACTGATGTTCAAAATCTTGTGCAGACATTTTCGCTTTGTATATGCCAGTCAACTCTAGCCACGATGTCACTCCTGTGAGCTTTTGCTGTGAAGCTCATAGCAACCGCTAGACCTGCGTCTCGCTATTTTGCACAATACCCAGCTCCATTCTTGTTTTATGTATTACACACCCACTGCGACAGCACACAATACTTACGTGAGCCTTGCTCATGAGCACGCAACCATATATGGCTTCGCCGACCTTGAGACCCCCCAATATTCCAGCCGAGTTTTGCGTGACTGGTCGGCTCAATGGGTTCCTTCCTATGTTTGGTCACCCGAAGGCATAAGTGCCGATCCAATTGATGTAAGTCTATTTCAAAAGCTTATTGTAATACCGAACTCTTATACGCTCTTTCAGGTTGTTAATGGTTCTTGCTTGCCGATTCAATCCTATTCCAGCTTTGCCTCACAGGAATACCATCGCCGCCATTATCCCTCCATCCACTCTTTGCAGGTAGATTCCGCGAAGGCAAGTCAATATGAACATGCAACCGTTACTTCTGATGGCACTTTCAATTTCATTCTTTTGTGGCACGATGACCACTCTAACTACTGGCACTTTAACTTCGATATAGCTTTTCGTCTCTTCTACTTCGTAACCCTTTTCCCGCGGCTCATACCAAGGCTCAACCTTGTTGTTGTTGGAACCAACTCGATATCGTCTTTCCAGTATGCCTTGTTGGCTGCAATACTCGGTACAACACCTAATCTTATATTTTCAACGGAATCATCCCTAGTCGAAGCGGCTATTTTTATCCCGCCTGTCCAAACTCTGTTGGCTCGCAAGGACTGGCTTGCTGCATATTCACGGACCCTTTGCTCACGGCTACCTCTTGGCATTTCTAGTTGTGCCTATGGAGAAGCCTTTGGCATAAATAATGGACCTCATCTGCAACGTAGGCTTTATATTCAGCGAGGTAAGTCCAAAAACCCACGAGAACTCTTGAATGAATCTGAAGTAATAAGCACACTTCAAGACAAGAGCTTTTTTGTTTGCGATCCTGGATCACTCTCTCTAGATCAACAGGCACATCTGTTTCACTCTGCAGATCTAGTGGTAGGCCCGCACGGGTCGGCATTTGCTAATATTCTATATATGAAGCCTAGTTCCCGCGTTATCGAGTTCACCAACTCGACTTACGATCCCTTCCACGACTTTTTTCTGGCAAGGCAACTTGATGTCTCATTCACCAGAATTAGGCAGAACGATCTTGGCCTTCATGCTGGTGTTATTACACCCTCCCATCAGCCATTTTCTATTGATATAGGCAAGGTCAAGCGGGCAGTAACAGTATCACTAGCGCAGCCATCTCTGACGACGCACTGAAAATCCTATTATTTGACTGCCCTGTCGCATGGCGTTATGCTTGTTAAATATGCCGTAGCGCTAGCATCAGCATGTCATATGCTTATATCTTCTTTCCTTAGTAAATAAAGATTCCGCGGTATCACTGCGCCTAGCTCAATACATGCTTTGGCTATTATAGGATCATTGGCAAGCAGGTATGTCTGAGTCCAAGGGTATAGCCTGCAGAGAATAAACAATATGAATACTATGCTCCTGTGGAAGTCATAGTAAGTGCTAACTGGCCCTGCCAGGGCTGATCCTGATGGTGCTGTGTGTGCAACTCTTAACAAAGATGTACCGTATGATTTACAGATCCTATCATTTCGTTTAAGAATGTCTCGCTTCATGTGCATCTCCCTTAGTTCCCTGTTTGTGTACCAATAGCCACTTATTGAAGGGTCAAGACCCCCAATATAGATATTCTTGTATCCCAATGCGAATGCGGTGCTTAACTGGCGTATAACTGATCCGCGGAAGTTTAAGACCAGGTCTTCCCTGTTCGGTGCTCTGCACCATGTTCTTAATCCCTTTGAGATCTCTTCGTCGCTTATCTCGTTGACAAAGAACCATGGTGGTACAAGTGTATTCTTGTGAATGGTAACATCTGCATAGCCAAGTTCATTTGCCGGAAACTGTGGGTTTGGTATCACGACTCCTACATTCTCATCTGATACTTCCTTCGTCCACTCATGGTGCATAATTCTTGATAGGGCGTATGAGCTACATGACTCAGGAGTTGTTAGCTTGAATCCTTCTCCATTCTCGAGAAAATGAGGCTCATACCAGTAGAAGTCTGTGTACTTACTCTGGAATACACTTGCAGAAGTCCCGCTTAGATCATGGTTGATTTCTTTGCAATCCAATTCTTGCGGAATCACAAACGCAGACGGGCCATGCCCCATGATGTAGATTGTTTCTTGGCTCTTGTGTCTTTTCAGTTCTTGAACACTCGATAAGCAGTATGCATTCTTGTAGTTAGCTGCAATGAGGTGCTGTGCGTCCATAGGTTTAACCTGTTGTCAAATGCATTGGGCTGCGATTCAGGGATATCCTTTCCCTATTATTATATGCTGATCCCTGTTCTTCGGTCATTGCTGTGTGAGAGTAGTGATTCTCCAATGTCGCCCGTGCATTTTATTGCTGTGGCTTTGCTTATCCTTTTGATCATAAATGTTATGCCTTTAGCGTCCACTTCTGGCCATTCCGTTAATAGCAAGACGTTTGGTGGTGGAGTTGAGATGTATCTCGACATGGCCACGTCCCTTCCAGAGGTGTAAAACCCGAGGCCCGATTGCCCTGATTCGAGAGTGAACAGGGGTGAATGACGGGCTGTCATTCGCGAGGCAATGTGTGCCTCTTTCATTCATGAT
>Ga0194123_10005476_pt1 | contig 13600 bp, 13 predicted proteins | sample TA2MahsurfametaG_5_FD_155479 | JGI IMG/M metagenome (GOLD analysis project Ga0194123, IMG submission 155479) | Freshwater microbial communities from Lake Tanganyika, Tanzania - TA2015023 Mahale A surface | ecosystem: Environmental > Aquatic > Freshwater > Lake | place: Tanzania: Lake Tanganyika... | reverse complement strand
CGCGCCCGAGGCAGCTCCCGTGTCCACCCCCATCGCCGGGTTGCTGCGCGTGTTCCGGTCCGAGCTGCTGGCGGTGGGGGTGTTCAGCCTGCTGGCCAATCTGCTCATGCTGACGCCCACGCTCTACATGCTGCAGGTCTTCGACCGGGTCATGACGAGCGGCAACAATTTGACCCTCATTGCTGTATCCCTCGTGACTCTTTTCTTCTTCGCCATCATGGCAGTGGCGGAGTGGGCGCGTTCCCGCGTGCTGGTACGCGCCGGCGTGCGTTTCGATACCGCGCTCAACACCGAAGTGTTCCGCGCAAGCGTCGAAGCTTCACTCAACAAGGCCGGGCGCAATCCGGGCGAAGCCTTTGCCGACCTGACCAATCTGCGACAGTTCCTGTCCACCAACGGTGTCTTTGCTTTCTTTGATGCGCCCTGGGTGCCAATCTACATTGCCGTGGCCTGGTTGATGCACCCCTGGCTCGGCATCGCTGCGATAGTTCTCGCCGTGATGCTGGTGCTGGTGGCCTGGGCAGGACATCTCTACACGCGTGCCCTGCATACCACAGTGCTGGAAGCCGGCATGCGCAGCAACGGCTTCGTGCAGAGCAAGTTGCGCAATGCCGAGGCCATTGAGGCCATGGGCATGCTGCCCAGTCTCTTCGCGCGCTGGAGCGCATTTCATGCCACGCATGTCGATGCGGCGGCCGTCAATCAGGACAAGAACCAGCGCGTGCAGGCCGTTACCAAGTTCCTGCAGTATTCCCAGCAGTCCCTGATGATCGGCATCGCCGCGATGCTGGTCATCCGCGGTGAAATCAGCATGGGTGCCATCATCGCCTCCAACATGCTGATGGCCCGCGCGCTGGCGCCGGTCCAGATGTTGGTGGGCAGCTGGAAAGGATTCATGGCCGCCAAACTCTCCTATGAGCGTCTGGGAACACTCCTGACTGCGTACCCTGCGGGGGCTGGTGGCGCGGGCTGAAGGACGCGAGGCACCCATCCTGCAAGGACTGGACGCCGAACTGCCTGCGGGCGAGTTGCTGGTCGTGATGGGGCCCTCCGGCTCCGGCAAGACCACGCTCGCAAGTTGCCTGCTCGGCATCTGGCCGCTGACCGAAGGCGAAGTCCTGCTCGACGGCGTGCCCATCGAGGAATGGGATCGCAACCAGCTCGGCCCCCATCTCGGCTATCTGCCCCAGGACATCGAACTCTTCGATGGCAGCATCGGTGACAACATTGCGCGCTTCGGTACTGCCGTGCCCGAGAAGATCATCGCGGCTGCCAAGGCGGCCAATGTGCACGAGATGATCCTGCGTTTCCCCCAAGGCTACGACACTGCGATGGGTCTCGCCGGGAGTCAGCTGTCCGCAGGACAACGCCAACGCATTGCCTTGGCCCGGGCACTCTACGGGGAGCCCGCGCTGATCGTGCTCGATGAACCCAATGCCAACCTGGATGACGCCGGTGAGGCCGCGCTCATGCAGGCGGTGCAGGCCCTGCGGGCCAAGGGGTGTACCGTGGTGGTGATTTCGCATCGGGGCGGGCTCGTCACCTTGGCGGACCGGCTGATGATCCTGAACCAGGGCCGTATCCAGGCGCTGGGCCCGCGCGAAGCCCTGCTGGCCCGACATGCCGCCACGGGAGCTGCCGCGGCCGCACGCAATCCCGCGCCAGAGCGCTGAGGAGCCCGATTTCATGAACAAGCCCATGAACATGCCGATGAACCCCTCGCCCGCCGCGGAAGAGCTGCCGGAAGCCGATGCCTCGCGCCCCATGCGCGTCGGGCTGTGGGCGCTGGGCCTCGGCCTCGGTGGATTTCTGGTGTGGGCGGCCTACGCCCCGCTGGATGAGGGTGTGCCCACCAGCGCTTCAGTGGTGGTGGACACCAAGCGCAAACCGGTGCAGCACCTCACGGGAGGGATCCTGAGCGAAGTGCTGGTGCGTGAAGGTCAGGCGGTGAAGGCCGGTGAAGTGGTGGCGAGACTCAACGCCTCCACCAGTCGTGCCAACTATGAGTCGGTGCGCCAGCACTACATGGGCCTCTCCGCGATGGAAAGCCGCATCGTGGCCGAGCAACTCGGTGCGCAGGAGATCGTGTTCCTGGAGGAAGTGCTGACCATGCCGGATCCCATGGTGCAGCAGCAGGTGGAAACCCAGCGCCAGCTCTTCCAGTCGCGCCGGCGCGCGCTGCAGGCTGAGCTCGAAGGGATCCGCGCGAGCATCGCAGGACAGGAAGCCATGGCTACCGGTTATCAGGGGCAGCTCACAAGCAGCCAACGCCAGCTCGCCCTGCTGCGCGAAGAACTCAAAGGCATTCGGAGCCTGGTGAAGGAGGGGTATGCGCCGCGCGCACGCCAGCTCGAACTTCAGCGCGATGCGGCAGCCGTGCGCGGCCAGATTCTGGAATTGCAGGGCAATATCACGCGCACAGGGCGCGACATCGCGGAACTCAACGCACGCGCCGTGCAGCGCCAGCAGGAGTATCGCAAGGAAGGCGACGAACAATTGGCACAGATTCGCCTGGAACTGCAGGCGGACCGGGAAAAGTTCAAGGCGGTGGCGGAAGAGTTGGAGCGGGTCGATCTGCGCGCCCCGGTGGACGGTCAGGTCGTGGCATTGGAAGTCCAGTCGGTGGGCGCGGTGATCCAGCCCGCGCAGAAGATCATGGACATCGTACCCTTCGACGAACCACTGCTGCTGGAAGCGCAGCTTCCCCCGCAGGTCATCGATCGCGTGGTGCCCGGTCAGGTGGTGGATGTGCGCTTCAGTGCCTTCGCGCATACGCCGGCACTGGTGGTGGAGGGGCGTCTCGAATCCATATCCGGGGATCTCGTCAGCACAGAGACACCCAATGGCACGGTGTCCTACTACTTGGGGCGGGTGAGTATCACCCCCGCCGGGAGGGAGGCTCTGGGGAATCGCGAAATGCACCCCGGCATGCCGGCAGAGGCCATCATCAAGACCGGTGAACGCTCGCTGCTGACCTATATCCTGCATCCGCTGACCAAGCGCATCGCGGCGGCGATGAAGGAGGAGTGAGCGCGATGCGCGGAGTGCGCGCCTGCCTGCTGTTCATGCTGTGCTGTGCGCCGGCGGCACAGGCCATCGATCTCCTGCAGAGCTATCAGGCGGCGGTGGCTGAGGATGCTGAATTCAAGGCGGCCGAAGCCATGGCCGAAGCGGGGCGCCAGGTGGTGCCCATGGCACGCGCGCAGCTGCTGCCCAATGTGAACTTCAACTACACGCATTTCGAGAACGAGCTTAACACGCGTTCCACTTCGTTTGGCCGGACTTTTTCGCAGGATTCCAGCTATCCCAGCGACACCTATGGCCTGGTGCTCAGGCAACCCATCTATCGGCCAGCCCAGTCTGCGGGTTACCGCCAGGCCTTGGCGCAGCGGGAGGGTGAGGAAGCGGAGCTTGCGCGAGCCTTGCAGGAGCTCGGCTTGCGGGTGTCGGGGGCCTATCTCAATGCCCTGCTGATGGAAGAGCAGCGGACTCAGGTCGTCGCGCAGGGCAAGGCTATCGCCGCCCAGCTCGCGGCTGCGGAACTTTCCTTCAAGGCAGGGCAGGGTACACGCACGGATGTGGATGACGCCCAGGCACGCCTTGACCTCAACGAGGCCGATCTGCTGGCGGCAGAGCAGCAGATCGCTCAAGCGAAGCACGAGCTGGAAGTGCTGATTGGTGCACCGGTCGATGACCTCGCCGCTGTCGACAAGCAGCGCCTGCAATTGGTGATGCCCGATCCCGACACCTTGGAGAGCTGGGTGGCGCGGGCTGAGGCCAACAGCCCCGAACTCACAGCGCTGGAAGCCGAGATGAAGGCGGCGAAGCTCGAAATCTCACGTGCCTATGCCGGACACAAGCCAACGGCGGACCTCATCCTGCAGCGCTCGATCAACGAAAGCGACAATGTGATCAACCCGGGCGCGCGCTTCATCAACAACCAGATTGGTGTGCAGGTGGCGGTGCCGCTGTTCGCCGGCGGCTATGTGCATGCACAGGTCAAGCAGGCCATGGCGAAGCACCGGGAAGTGGAAGAGCGCCATGATTCCTCGCGGCGCAAACTCGCAGCCGCCGTGCGCAAGGAATTCCAGGCGGTGGTGGAAGGAATTCGACGGGTGCGTGCGCTGGAGCTCGCAGAGCGCTCAGCCACCCAATCGGTGATCTCCAACCGCAAGGGTTTTGAAGCCGGCACCCGCACACGGGTAGATATTCTGGATGCCGTGCAGAAACGCAGCCAGACGCGACTGGATCTCGCTGAACAACGACTGGTGTATGCGATTTCGCACCTGCGCCTGAAAGCCCTGAGCGGGGAACTGGGCCTCGAGGCAGTGACCCAGGTGAATGACTGGCTGGTGGAGATGAGGTCGGAAGTCCCTCAGGCCGGCCGGATGGCTGAATAGTCCGGTCGACCCGGGAATCTCATCCATCAGTAAAAAATGCTCTTCTGCTTGATTAGCGGGAGGCGTTGTTCAAGTCGGCTTTACTAACGCCGGCCATCGAGGCCAGTTCAGGAGTGCAGAGTGGTGCGCACGGCACCCCGCTGTTATCCCCAAGGGCACACGCAGGCGGTGTTTGCGTGGCCAAAAGGGCACTGAGGCGTCAATGAAAACTGCCACGATCCGTTCCTTGCGGGTTGGTCCGGAACTGCGTCGTTCTGTTGAAAGTGTCCTGCGCGAAGGGGAAAGCCTTTTGGGTTTTGTCGAACAGGCGATTCGTCAGATCATCGCCCACCGTCAGGCCGAACAAGAATTCATCGCACGCGGGCTGATGGCGCGCGATGAGGCCGGGCAGACAGGGGGCTACACCGAAGTTTCCGTCGTACTGAATAGACTCCAGGGGATGCTGGACCAAGCCAGATCGGGTCAATCACCTGCGTGACGAAATTGACGATACCGAAACGGTGACTGTGCTGGCAGTGCGCCATCAGCGCGAGAGCGACTACCACTGATTGTTGATCTCACCTGCCTCGCCCGATGCTGTCTACGTTCTTGCGTAAAGGCGAAATAGGAGTCTTGTCAAAATCTGCCAAAGAGCCGATGCTCGCGCCATGAGCACAATGAACATTTCCCTTCCCGAAACCATGAAGTCCTTCGTGGATGAACAGGTCAACCAGCGCGGCTACGGCACCAGCAGCGAATATGTGCGCGAGTTGATCCGCAAGGAACAGGACCGCATGCACTTGCGTAACCTGTTGCTCGCTGGCGCAGCCTCGGCCCCGGCTGCATCCGCCGACACCAGCTATTTCGAAGGCCTGCGTGATCGGGTGCGCAAGGGCGCCAAGCCTGCCGCCAAGGCGTGAAGGCAAAGGCAGTCGTTCCGCGTGCGCAGGCCAACCGGGATGTTGATACGGCTGTCGCCTACTACCTGAGTGAGGCGGGCGCGGCCTTGGCGCATTGAAGTGAGCTCAGGGCGTGGCGTCAGGGGCACTCAACCACTCGGGAATGCCATCGAGCTTCCAAGCCGCCTTATGGGTCATGCCGACCAGGGCGCCCAGCAGTCGATGAAGGCTCATGCGATTGAACCCCAGTGCGTCTTTCTGCCCACCCTCGGTGTGCAGCACGAGTTTCCACTGCGCACCACTAATGACGAGATCAATCTGGCTCACCAATCGCGCTGCGCGGATCTGTTCCTGGGTGGCCACGACCTTGTTGCGCAGAATAGGGGGCGGTTCATCGGGAGGCGCAGTCAGGGTTTCCTCATGATCCAGGCGCACGCGCTCGGCAGGAGGAAGTTCCAGAGGTAAACCGCTGGAGGCGACAGTCTGCTCCAGCCAGGAAGCCGAGCTCGTCAGAAAGCTCTGACATAACCGCCGCGTCAGCCAGAAGACATGATCAGATCCGCTCATCAACCAGAGTCGGTCTTCCTGCTGGTCGTAGCCTACGGTGATGTCGATAGCCGTTGCTCCCGATGCACGAAAAGTTGCCAAGTGTGACGGACTTCAGAATCCAGAGAAAACGTCAACAAATGTTGCAGAAATGTCGGCTGCTTCTCAGTCTCGCGGGCTGATTTGGATGACCATGCTGCTCCCGAATGGTGCCACAGGGAAAAGGTGGGACAGGGGAGACCTTTCAGGGAGGTGAAGGCGCATGAGGAGCAGGGAAGCCGATTACAAGGAAGACCAAAACGACGTGGGGTGGGTTGATAACATGCTGATGACGCATCGCGTACGGGGGGGAAAGATGCCGAGTGAGCCGGGAGACGTCTGGGTGTTCCCGGGTCAGCGCACGAATGACGCGGGGCAACTCCTGACGTTTCTGCTGCACGTTTCTGACGACACGCTGTTCGAGGTTTTGGATCAGGCCGGCAATTCGCTGGGCTATTCCACGCTTGCGGACTTCACCCGAGGCTCTGGTTGCGGTGCCGGGGGCACTCCCGCCGCCGGCTGATTCGACGCAATCTGCGGATTCTGCCGGAGGAAGCGCTGGCAGAACCTCGACGCTTCTTCAGAGGGCGAAGTCGCTGCGCTTGCGGCCCTGCGCAATGGCCTCTGTCATCCATTTCGGTTCGCGGCCTCTGCCGCTCCAGGTGTTTCCCTTGTCATCCCGGAACTTCACGGGAACGCTGCCGGTGGTCTTCTTGCGAATGGCGCGCTTCGGTTTGGCGCCCACGGCGTCGCGCAGATCGGTGAGGCTCAAGTCATGTTTCTGCATGTCTGCAATGATTTTGCGCAGGGCTCTCTCGCGGGACTTTTCCGTTGAGGCGATCTGGGCCTGGAGTTTCGCGATTTGTTTCCGGATGGCAGCGGCTGATTTCATGGAGTTCCTACCTTTCAAGGGGCCGCTATTATAAATCCGATTTTAGGAAAAAGTCCCGATCTATTTTTCAAGTATTACGGGGATGGATCTTGCAGCCCCGAGAAACCGGTCGGGATTTTGCTCTCTCTCTACCGAGATAATGCGATGCGCGCCCTCAAAAAGAAAATGAAATAACCAGTCCTCGTCTTATGCCAGTACTCGCTGACGCAGGGCATTCAAGGCACTGATGACGGCATATTCCCGAATGCGGGCCCGGTCGTCCCCGGGCAATTGCACCCGTTCGGTGTTCGCGCCCGCGGCCGTGGCAATGCCGATGAAAACCGTGCCGGGGCGCACGCCCGGGACTTCCTTTCGATCATCCACCGCACAGGTCGAGAGCCCGATATCAGCGCCGGTATGGGCGCGCACCGCCTCGGCGAGCGCCGCCGTGGTTTCCGGGTTCGGGAAATCGGATTCCTTGACCCCAAGCAGCCGCGTCTGCAGGCGTCCATCGGCCAGAATGAGTCCGCCGAGGAATACTCCTTCTGCTTCATCGCGGGCAGAAAGGCGCAGCCCAATGTGCCCGCCGGTCGCGGATTCCGCTAAGGCCAGCGTGAGGCCGCGCTGGCGCAAGCCCTCCAGCACCACGCTCTCCATGGTTTGCTGGTCCCGCCCGAAGACATATTTTCCGAGAATGCCGGCGACGACCCGGTCTTCGGCCTCCAACAGGGTTTTCGCAGTGGCCTCATCCGGGGCTTTTACGGTAATCCTGACCTTGATGCCTTCTATACCGCTCGCCTGGAAGGCGAGGGTGGCCCGCCCGGATTCATCCAAGCCCGCCATATGCGGGGCGAGCATTTCCGCGAGACCGGATTCGGACTGGCCCCAAGTGCGAAGAACCCGGCTGCGGATGATGGAAGTCTCCCCACTGCGAGTTCTCAGATCCGGCAGGATGGTCCCCCGCATCATGGCGCGCATCTCGCTGGGAACGCCCGGCACGGCGTAAATCACCTGTTGCCCAATCGGACAGACGAGGCCGGGCGCCGTGCCCGGCATCTCGGCGATGAAGCGGGCCCCCGCCGGCAATTTGGCCTGGCGCAGGTTGTTTTCAGGCATGGTGCGCCCCCGGCTTTCAAACATCTGCCTGATGCGCTCGCCCATGGCGGCATCCCGCACCAGTGCAACGCCCATGACTTCGGCAATCGCCTCACGGGTGATGTCGTCCTGGGTCGGGCCAAGGCCGCCGCAACAGATGACGGCCTCGCTGCGGGAGAGGGCGAGCTTCAAGGAGTCGACGATGCGTCGGTGGTTGTCGCCCACCTTCACCTGATGGAAAGAATCGATGCCGGAGAGCGCGAGCTGCTCACCTATCCAGGCTGAATTGCTGTCCACGATCTGGCCCAGCAACAGTTCGGTACCGATGGCGACGACTTCGCAGCGCATGGCGGCTCTCCTTTGATGACCTGCTCATCTTAGCCCTCTGAGCCTGCAGCCGGGGTGGCCTCAACTTGCTTGTTGCAAGCAAGTAAAAAGCTGGGCACCATTGCGACATGGATGCACTCACCGAAAACAGGCACCCGCGACGGACCCAAGCCGAGCGTTCCGCCCTGTCCGACACGCGCATGCTGGACGCGGCCGTCGCCCTCATCGTCAAGCGGGGCACCGCCGGCGTGACCCTGAAGGAAGTGGGCGAGCTTGCCGGTTACAGTCGTGCCATGGCCGGCTGGCGTTTCGGCACCAAGGCGAGTCTTTTCGTGTTCGTGGTGCGGGCAGTGGGTGAAGAGTGGCTGCGGGCACTGGGGGAGGCGGTCGAGGACAAGCAGGGGCTCGCAGCTATCCACGCGGCCACCGATGCTCATTATCGATTCATTCGCGCCGGTGCGGATCGCATCCGGGCATTCTATTTGCTGTGGTTTGACTCGACGGGCCCGGATCCCGAGCTCAGAGCGGTCATCGCGAATATCCATGAGCGCCGGCAACGCGATGTGGAAGCCTGGATTCGGGCGGGGATTGCGGCGGGACGAATGCGCGAGAACGTGGATGTGCCCTCCGTGGCGGCACATTTCTGCGCCACCATCATTGGCATCGTCTACCACTGGCTGATCAATCCCCAGGCCGCCCGGCCACTGAAGGATTTGCACGAAGGTCTCAAACAACAGATGACGCGGGCGCTGGCCCGTGATTGACAGGAGAACACCATGAGTATTCGCGCCGAAGACGTGAGCAACGCTGCGGAATCCAGCGCACCTTCGCTTCCTTTGCGCTTCGTGACTGCCGCGTCCCTGTTCGACGGGCATGACGCGGCGATCAATGTCATGCGGCGCCTGATTCAGGGCGCGGGCGCCGAGGTCATCCATCTGGGACACAACCGTGCAGTGGCCGATGTGGTGCGCGCCGCGATCCAGGAAGATGCGGACGCCATCGCACTCAGCTCCTACCAGGGCGGGCACAACGAATATTTCCGCTATATGGTGGACATGCTGCGCGAGGCCGGCGCCCGCCATGTGCGGGTGTTCGGTGGCGGTGGCGGCACCATCACGCCGGAGGAAATCGCCGAGCTGCACCAGTACGGCGTGGAGCGCATCTACCATCCCAATGACGGCATGGTGATGGGCCTGCAGGGGATGATCGATGATCTGGTGGAGCGTGCCCTTGAGGCCCGCAAGGCCTCCGTGCTGCCGGGGCGCATCGACCGGGCCGACGCCTTGTCAGTCGCGCAGATGCTCTCCGCCCTGGAAGACGGCGTGCTGCCTGAAGCCCAGCTCGAGAAGCTGCGCAAGGAATGGCGCATGGCCGGCGCCAAGGTTCCGGTCATCGGCATCACCGGCACCGGCGGCGCCGGCAAGAGCTCGGTCACGGATGAAATCCTCTCGCGCTTCCTGCAGTACTTCCCCGAGATGCGCATTGCCGTGCTGGCCGTCGATCCCACCCGTCGTCGCACCGGCGGCGCGCTGCTCGGGGATCGCATCCGCATGAACAGCCTGCGTAACGAGCGCATCTTCATGCGCTCCATGGCCACGCGCCGGCAGCACCTGTCCACCAGTGCCATGCTGGGCGATGCAGTCGCCTTCCTCAAATCCCTGCAGTTCGATCTGGTGCTGGTGGAGACCGCAGGTATCGGCCAGAGCGATTCCGAAATCGTCGATCTGGTCGACTTGCCGGTCTATGTGATGACCAGCGAATACGGCGCCGCGAGCCAGCTCGAGAAAATCGACATGCTGGATTTCGCCTCGCTCGTCATCCTCAACAAGTTCGACAAGCGCGGTGCGGAGGACGCCTTGCGGGACGTTCGCAAGCAATGGAAGCGCAACCACCAGAATTTCACCATCGAGGATGAACAGATTCCGGTGTTTCCCACCATCGCCAGCCAGTTCAACGATCCGGGGCTCACCTGGATGTTCGTGAATCTCTGCCGCGAGCTCGTGGCCAAGGTGGGGCTGGATGCCGCGCGTTGGGCGCCGCAGGTGGAAGTGAGCATTCGTGAGCCGCGCGCCACCGTGCTCATTCCGGGCCAGCGCAACCGCTATCTCGCCGAAATCGCCGAGCAGGGCCGCGACATCAATGCCGAGGTCGAGGCTGCCGCCAGTCAAGCGAATCTCGCCCATCACTGCCATGAAGCCCTGCGCGCACTGGGCGATGCGAATCTGCCCGCTGCGGGAGACAACTATCCCGAAGCCCTGATCGCCGAAGGTGACGTCACGCTGACCGCCTTGCGCAAACGCTACAACCAGGCGCTGGGCGCCATCGGCAGCGAAGGACTTGCGGTGCTGAAGAGCTGGGATGCGCGTATCGCGGCCATCACGGCCGAGAAATATACCTACAAGGTGCGCGACAAGGTGGTGGAGGGCGACAACTACCGCGAGACCCTGAGTCACCAGAAGGTGCCGAAGATCGCCCCACCGCGTTTCGAATCGTGGGGAGATCGCCTGCGCTTCGGGCTCAGGGAGAACCTGCCGGGCAGTTATCCCTATACCGCAGGCGTGTACCCCTATCGCCGTGCGGGCGAGGATCCCACCCGCATGTTTGCAGGGGAGGGCACCCCCGAGCGCACCAATCGCCGCTTCCACTATGTGTCTGCCGGGCAGCCGGCGGCGCGCCTGTCCACGGCCTTCGATTCGGTCACCCTCTACGGGGAAGATCCGCACGAGCGCCCGGACATCTACGGCAAGATCGGCAATTCCGGGGTTTCCATCGCGACGGTGGATGACGCGAAGAGGCTGTATTCCGGATTCAATCTCTCGGCGCCCAGCACCTCGGTCTCCATGACGATCAACGGGCCGGCGCCCATCGTGCTCGCCTTCTTCATGAATACCGCCATCGACCAGCAGGTGGAGAAGCACCTCAAGGCCACTGGCCAGTGGTCCCAGGCGGAAAAGAAGATCGCAGACTGGTTCAAGGACAAGCCGCGTCCCGCCTATCGGGGCGAGGTCCCCGAAGGCAACACCGGGCTCGGACTCGGCCTGCTCGGGATCTCCGGTGAGCATGTGGTGGATGCGGAAACCTATGGTCGCATCAAGGCCGACACGCTCTCCAATGTGCGCGGCACGGTGCAGGCGGACATTCTGAAGGAGGATCAGGCCCAGAACACCTGCATCTTCTCCACCGAGTTCGCACTCAAGATGATGGGCGATGTACAGGAATATTTCGTGCACCAGAACGTGCGCAACTTCTACAGCATCTCCATCTCGGGCTACCACATCGCGGAAGCCGGCGCGAACCCGATCAGCCAGCTTGCGTTCACCCTTTCCAATGGCTTCACGATCGTGGAGTACTACCTCGCGCGGGGCATGAATATCGATGATTTCGCGCCCAATCTCTCCTTCTTCTTCAGCAACGGCATGGATCCCGAATATTCGGTGATCGGCCGCGTGGCGCGGCGGATCTGGGCCCGGGCGATGCGTGATCGCTACGGCGCAAGCCCGCGCAGCCAGATGATGAAGTACCACATCCAGACCTCGGGGCGCAGCCTGCATGCCCAGGAGATCAGCTTCAACGATATCCGCACCACCCTGCAGGCCTTGTATGCGCTGTTCGACAACTGCAACAGCCTGCATACCAATGCCTATGACGAAGCGATCACCACCCCGACCGAGGAATCGGTGCGGCGCGCGGTTGCCATCCAGCTCATCATCAACCGCGAGCTGGGCCTCAATTTCTGCGAGAACCCTTGGCAGGGCTCATTCGTCATCAATGAGCTGACCGATCTGGTGGAGGAGGCCGTGTACCAGGAGTTCGAGCGCATCTCCGAACGCGGTGGCGTGCTGGGCGCGATGGATACCATGTACCAGCGCGGCAAGATTCAGGACGAAAGCCTCTACTACGAGACCCTGAAGCACGATGGCCGTCTGCCGCTTATCGGTGTGAACACCTTCCTGCCCAAGAAGGGGCAGGAAGATCAAGTGACCACGGTTGAACTCATGCGCTCCACCGAACAGGAGAAGCAGGACCAGATCGTCGCCGTGCGGGCCTTCCAGGATCTGCACGCCGCCGAACGTCCGGCCCGCCTCAAGCAGTTGCAGGAGGTGGCGCGCGCCCGCGGCAATGTCTTCGAACAGCTGATGGAGACCGTGAAGGTGGCTTCGCTGGGGCAGATTTCGCGCGCCCTCTATGATGTGGGCGGCGAATATCGCCGCAACATGTAAGGCGGAGGCAGACGCAGATGACCCAGTTCTACACGGATGTGATGGGTAACCGCCACGGGCGTGCTGCGCCGGATGCGCGTATCGCCTGCCTGGTGCCGAGCATCACGGAATTGATCTGCGATCTCGGTCTGGCAGCACAACTCGTGGCGCGCACCGGTTTCTGTATCCACCCGCGTGAGCTCGTGCGGGAGGTACCCAAGGTCGGTGGGACCAAGGATGTCGACCTCGCGCAGCTCGAGGCACTGGCACCCACGCATGTGGTGGTCAATATCGACGAGAACACCCGCGAGACGGCTGAGGCCCTGCGTGCTTCCGTGCCGCATGTGATCGTGACTCACCCGCTCGGCCCAGAGGACAACTTCGGCCTCTACAGGCTGCTCGGGGGAATCTTCGGCCGTGAGACCGAGGCGGCAGCCCTCTGTGCCAGGCTTGCCGGAGTGATGGGCGGCATCGCTGGTCTCGAAGGTCGCCGGCTGCGGCGGGTGCTCTACCTCATCTGGCGCGACCCGTGGATGACCGTCTCCCGTGATACCTATATTTCGCGGACCCTGGCGCGCTTCCACTGGTTGACGGAGCCCGCGACCGCCGACGCTCGCTACCCCGTCATCAATCTTCCTGAGGCCGCCAAGGGCGTGGATGAAATCCTGCTGAGCAGCGAGCCCTATCCCTTCCGGGCCAAACAAGTGGAAGAGATTCGCGCGCTGTGCCCCGGGGTGCCGGTGAGGATCATCGATGGTGAGATGACCTCCTGGTACGGCTCTCGCGCCATCGAAGGCCTGCAGTACCTTTCCCGCTTCACCCGGGGGGAAGCGGTCTACGAGCCTGAGCCGCCGCTCGATCTGGTGACGGGGGACAGCAGCGCTGATACGCCACGCCCGGGGCATGGTGGTGTGGTCTACGTGCGAGGCGAGCCCGTCGTGCTGTCCGCACGCCGCAAGGGCAGCGTGGGTGGTCCCGGCGGGATGCGCCCATGAATTCGCCTGCCATCGACAGCCCCTGCGTCGGAATTTGCCAGATCGACAAAGCCACCCGCCTGTGTACCGGTTGCGCGCGTACACTGCATGAAATTGCCGGCTGGGTGCAGTTGGGCGAGGCCGAGCGCAGCCGCATCATGGCCGAGCTTCCTGCCCGCCGGGGCAAGGGTGCGGCCTGAAGGACTCGACTCCTTCGCTGAAGCGCACACGACCAGACCCATTTACATCACACACAACGAATCATTGATGA
>Ga0194123_10005472_pt1 | contig 13612 bp, 4 predicted proteins | sample TA2MahsurfametaG_5_FD_155479 | JGI IMG/M metagenome (GOLD analysis project Ga0194123, IMG submission 155479) | Freshwater microbial communities from Lake Tanganyika, Tanzania - TA2015023 Mahale A surface | ecosystem: Environmental > Aquatic > Freshwater > Lake | place: Tanzania: Lake Tanganyika... | reverse complement strand
GATTGTGTAGCACTTTGTAATTCTTTATTTGCGTTATTAAGTGCTCCTTGTAACATTTTTTCTATTGGGTGAGCAAAAGCGGTTCCTTTAATATTTTTAACACCATCAAGAAACTCGTTTTCAAACTCAGACAATGTATTTTCTATTATTTCAGCCCCTTTAAATAAATCATCTAATATTTTGTAAGGATTAACATTCAAATCTATTTCTATTCTTAGAAAAAATGGACTTGGCGGCACACTTGACATACCAGCTGGACAAAAAATAAATGAAATTATGATTGTAAATGATATACCTAAATATTGTTGTATCCACTTTGTAACTTTGTCATCACCATTTTGGAGCTGCGCCAATACAGTTTCTAATCCATTTATATAAGCAGCATCATAACTTGGTGTTCCAATAGCACCTTTTGCTATATTTAATGTATTTTGAAGAGATGTAAGCATTAGCGCAAAAAAATCAGCATTTGGTATTGATAATAGTTGAATAGAGGCTGATAAGCCATCATCAGGATTTCCAGAAACAGTAACTGGATGCTCTTCACCCGTAACTGGGTCTTTTAATATATCATTAAAATCTAATACAATTTGGAATTTTGGAATTGTTATATTTAGGTCACCAAATTCAAGATAGAATGAATTTAATGTCCAATTAAGCTTTCCAGATGCTTTTAAAACTGTAAAACTTGCTGTTAGTCCATCTCTTAAAAGATATGTTAATAATGTTGTTGCTGAACCATATAGAAGAAAACTAGGATTTCCTAACATATTTATGATACGATTAGTTCGCTCTGCTGGGTCTTGTATTTGTAGTATTTGTTTTCCATCATTATAAAAATTATCAATTAATTGAGCTGACGTGCCTTGTAAAAGACAGGAGCCTGGTTTTTCACAAGACAGCGTAAAACTACAACTTGTATTTCCTTGCCAGTTTAATGACGAGTCTATTTCAAATTTGAATGCTGGAATTGTAAAGAATTTTAGTTGAGCACTTTTTTTTAATGTATATATTTCATAATATGTCTGAGTTGGGGTTGGAATGGGAATTTTTATTTCATATTTCTTTCCAAGAATTTTTATTTTCTTTGTGACATTTTTAGTTTTCCATGTTACTGTTTTTGGCCAATGTTTTGATTTTGGATCGTTAATTCCATTGTTATCAGTATTCATTTTTAAAATATCATAATTAAAAGGCTTAGTGCTTAATACTATTGGTTTAGTACTATATTTTATATTTACTGTATCAGTACCACTCATATTTATTGGAAAATTAAATGAGAATAAATTGGCTACTGGGACTGTTGATATTTTATCTGGACACCGTGGCATCTATTTATTTATAATAACGTCAGATATTATATTATATTAAATATAATATGTTTATATAGATTATAAATGGGCAAAGGTTTAAAAAATTTTGTAAATAACCGGGGACAAGGAACTAGAATTGCTCAGTATAAACGTGCTAATAATATTTTTGATAATTCTAATCTTGGTTCTAATCTTGGTTCTAATAATGAAGATATACTGATTCACAACAGGTCTGTGTTTTTAATTGACCAATTTTTTGAACCTAGATGTTCAGAATTAATTAAATATTTAATAAATATTGGATATATATTAGACACAATTGATATAGAAATTATTCAAAGCAGTAATATAGAAGCTATTTTAGATAAATATTATAACAAGGGATACCGCTTATTTTTTGGAACACAGAAGTCCTCTGTATTTTTAGGCTTGTGTTCATGGTTTGAAAAGAAAACTGATGCTGTGTATTTTAACTCGGGGTCTACAATACATATAAAAGGAATAGACAACTACATTCCAGAAAATATGATACGTACATCTTGTGATGTTCTAGATAATGTTAATTTTATTATTAAAAAAATTATATTTAATTTTCATCAGTTTTTTGATTTGAACCCTGACTCTGTTTTTAATAAATTTTTTGATTATGTTGATGACTCATTGCCTAGTGGGCAAGTATTTAATCAGATTGTCTATATTTGCGACTCAAAATCATTTACAGGACAAAACTATATTGATACATTTACTAGTGTTATTAATAATTATTGTCCAGGTAAAGTTTTATTTAAACCTTTTGTATTGAATATTTTACAGGACGGAAGTATTTTTAATAAAGAACTAGATATTCTGCTAACTGAAAATCCTATAGATGGCAAGAATTTTGCTAAGTCACTTGCTAAAAGTGTGTTTGTTGTTAAATGTACAAATGACTCAAACTTTCAACAAATACTAAATTATTTTTCTAAAGAAGAATATTACCATAACGTAATTATTTTTAATGAAAAATTTTTAAATATGAATACAAACACTGGCAAACCTTTTAATTCTAAATATAATTTTCTGTATTCATTTATTTTAGCTGGAGGGTTTTCTGAATTAGGATATAAATTGAGTAAGAAGATATTTGGTGATTATAATATTGGTGGAGAAGCTTTATCATTTATTGATATATTTACTTATTTACCTACAATATATAATCGGGTTATCAATTCTGGGACACAGGTTCAGAAAATGCTTGATTATTTGAATACAATAGGTTCAATTGATGGACAAAATAGTTGGCACGTAAAATCTTCTTATCTATATGGTCTTAAGAATGTATATAATATTAATACTGGGTTATTTGACTTTTATTCTACTGTAATGATTTACAAGAAAAAATTTAACCTTGATAGCAGTGGAAGTGTTCCTGATGAGTCCTGGATTGATAGCGCAATTAGTAGCTATCCTGGGGCATCTGGAGCAGTATCATATAGCTCAAACTCATCAGCTTATACTAATTCTAATTTAAATTTTTTGAATACAAATTTAAACGGTATATCTATGCTATTTTCAAGTGTCCAAGAAATTTCTGATTATACGAGTAAATTAGATGCGTTTTTCAAAGCAAGTCCTGTGCCGAATTCTACAGCTACTATATTTGGTGTGTGGAAAGTTTTGACAAATAGTATATTAGTTATGAATACATCATTAAGTTCTACTTCTAATTCTAATATTGTGATTAATGTAACTGCTCCATCTGAATCATTAATTGATGGCACTAGTAGTAATAAGAATTATTGGCATCATATTTATTATGGGCCAATAAGCTATACTTATTATTCTTATGATATTCATGGAATACAAACTGGAACTTTTACTGATACTGTTATTATTGATTTAGATATGACATATTCAACTGATAATTATGTAGTATTTTTCAACAAAGGTAATATATATTATAACAGCAGTGGACAAGGAATAAGAGGACCCTTGTGTGTTTATTTTAGTCTATATGCGAATAAGGTTAATAACAAACAATACCGAATTGGTGATATTATAAGTATTTCATCTTCAAATCCAAGTCTTGGTTCAAATTTTACGGCTTCTATTGATACTATTAGTAGTGATGGTTTTACATTTGGAGTTACACGATTTGAAGATGAGAATACAAATGGTATTACTAGTTCTGTATTGAAGCAAAATACAGGAACCATAATGTCTTTGGCAAATATAAATAGTATTGCGTATTTAAGTATTAATCCAGATATAACAAATATATCTAATAATTTACTAAATTTATGGTCTACTAATGGGTGTTATTATTTGGCATTACTTCCTAGTGGTATACTTGTAGCAAATGATTATAGAACTGGTTCTACATTTTGGTCCTCTGGTAGTGTAATTAGCAATCCTAGTGCTGCTTCTTTACGTTTTAGAGTTTTAGAATCAACAGTAACTAATCCATTTCCACAACCATCTACAATAACCTATTACATTGAACTACATTTATTAGATACGACAGGAGCAGAACGTGTTAAAATTTTAAAACAATCTGTTAATTTTAGTTCTTTAATTTATCCTTTACAAATGGTTATTACAAATGACCGAAATATTACAATTATGAATGCTGTTGGTTCTATTTTGTGGTCTGAAGTATCAAATATATATTTATTTTTGACAAATGGTTCTATGATTTTGGGTAGCGGTGGAAACAATGGTAATTATGGCAGTTTATATTCATTAAATGGATTGTATAATTTATCACTGGCTTCTAATGGCGTATTAAGTTTTACATCTAGCAACAGTATTAGTAACACAAGTAATAGTAGTAATAAATTAGTTTATAGTGTTACTGCTTCAGGAGCAGTAAGTTTAAAATTTTCTTATACTATAGGCACAAATAATGTTGCTACTTTTGTGCTTGGATTGTATAATAGTTCAGGTACTCAGGTTTATGATATTTTAAAAGATGGTAGTTTATTGACTTTGTCAAATGTATTTGATATTAATAATAATATACTAACTGTAGTACCATTTGTGGCACCTTATACATTTAAACTATCAAATAATGGGGACTTAGTTATTATTGATACTAACAATAATAAATGCTGGTCTCTTGGAAAGGCTGATAAAACTACTGTTAGTCAAGATAATTATGCGGTAGTTAATGGAGTTTCTACATTAGTTACTAATAATGGAAATAGTCTTGTTGGTCTATCTTCAGTTGTTCCTAGACAAGGTGATTATGTCACAATTCATAATCCTGTGAATTTACTATATAGTGGTGCGACTGCTACTATTGCTCTTGTTAATAGTGATAAAAGTATCAAAGCAGTATTTTATGATGAAGCTGACACTACAGTGCGTTCAAAGATTATTTTTGAAAAGCCTGAATTGCGCTCTCAATTAATTACTGACCCTGATGCTACTACTGGTGCTTTAAAAAATTTTATGCCTGTATCGGGGTTTGAATTGTTTAATTTAACATCTAGTAATGGATATTTTTCTGCTAGTATTGGTGAAAATGGTATTGTTTATGTTAAGGATAATAGAACTGGAAGACAAATGTGGACGTCATCTGGATTAGCTCTTAGTTCTGGACAGACAATTCAGAAATGTAATGGTCTAAAAATAGATAATGACACTGGTTCTTTATATATTGATGTTTCTATACAAAATGTAGTAAATGGAATTGTTAGTATAAGTCAAGAAATATTTTATTTATTTCAGAATTTTAATAGTAGTAGTAGTGATAATAGTAGCGATAATTCAAATATATCTTCATATGCGCTTAATATGCAAGATGATGGTAATTTATGTCTTTATCAGAATAACAATGATGGTTCTGTAATATTTTTATGGGGGTCTGGCTCTTGGCAAACAGAAAACTGGGTATCTAATAGTGGTGTATTTCAGGCTTTTGAATATTATAATCAATATGTACCTCCAAGACTTATTTCTACTAATGGATATTACTACTTGTCTATGGATGTTGGAACTTTGGGTATTATGAGTTATATTAATGGCAATTATAAATGGATTGACAATACATCTTTTAAAAATATATGTCAGCCATTATTTTATAGCGGACAATCAGGACTAACTGCTACAACATCAGGAGGAACTTCTAAATCTGTTTATAATTCTGGTTCATTATTTAGCAATGGTTATACAAATAATTCTGCTGCTGGCGGATATTGGTCAAATATTTATAATAATGTTATAAATACATTCTCTGATGGGTCTAATATAGCAAATAATGTTCAGGTTGTGTGGGTTAGCGCAAATTCTACTACAGGCAGCGGCGGCACTTCTGGAACATTTAATTTTTATTATACTTATAATAATACTACTGGAAAACCATTTTGGGCGCAGTTGTGGATTAGTGTTGTTAATTCGTGTGAATTGTTTATTAATGGAAACTATTGTGTTTCTATTGGAGGCAATAGTTCATCTTCTTGGAACAATTTATTAAAATATGATTTTGTTTTACAACCTGGTAATACTACTTTTAGATTTCAAGCATATAATAGCAGTGGACGTTGTGGCTTATCATTTATTTGTATTCCAAAATATATTAGTAGTTGTGATTTATTTATTTCTGCTAGCACCGGAAATCTAATGACTCAAAATGTTACTGTATTGGCTCAAGATAATACAACAGTAACTGTTCCTGGTATATCTGATATTACTGCTTATTCAGTTACTAATATTTTGAATTCTGGTCCTGGTCCGTATACATTGTCATTTAATGATGATGGTTCAGGGGGAAGTGATGGTACATTGAGCATAATTAATAATCTTGGCACACCCATTTTTACTAGTAAGGGTTCTAGTAGTGTAGATGCGTTATTAATTGTTCCTGATGATAGAAATGGTATATTAAAGTCTAATATTTGTTTGTATGCGCAACAAGATGAAAGCGAACTTGAATCATTCTTATGGTCACCTTCTGGCTATTCATTCTTTGGTATTATTGTAGATACTGTAGCTAAGACACAGTCTATTTGTGTTTTTGATGCGCGATTTACAAAACCAGTGTATACATTTTATACATCTAGTTATACTACATTAACTTCATATGACGCAATATCATATTTAATGTTAACAACTAGTGGAGCTATTGTTGCTTACAATATTATGGGAACTATTTTACATAATGTAACTAACAATATATCTGGATATACAAACTATACTGGATTTAGATTAGTATTAAGTGATACAAATATGCTATCTATTATTGGAAACAATAGTTCTGGTTCTGCTATGACTTTGGCATCATATTTACCATCATATTTAACAACTGGTGGCACATTTGAAAATACTTTGTTGCCTAGTGGCTCAGCTTATTATGGTGGGCGTATTTTAACGTCTTCTAGTGGCGACTATACTCTTAGTCTTGATAATGGTTCATTAAATATAAATAGCATTATTGATACAACTTATACTAGTATAACTGTTAGTAAAGATATTAATACTGCTATATTATATTATTGTTTGTATAAATATACTGGTTCATTTGTTAGTTCTGTTTATGTAACATTTGATACTGATGGTGTATTAAGAGTGCGTGATAGCAGTGGTATTAAGTTTAATTTTGGAACTAGTAATGCTGGTGTTCCTGGCTATAAATTAGTATTAGGAAATACTGGAGAACTGGCTATTTATGATTCTAGTGCCGGGTCTAGTGCTAATAGTTTTGGTATTCAGACATGGACTTCTGGAACATCGTATTCAGAGATTATAGCTTATCCTGGATATACAATTGATACATCAGATATTCCAGAAAATCAATTAGTATCAAATGAATATAACTTTAAAATACCATCTAGTAATGATGATACAGAAGAATATACTAAGATATATTCTCAAAATCGTCTGTATTATTTGAGATTAGAAATAGATGGTTCATTGGCTATATATTTATCTGATTCTGGAACACGAATATGGTCTAATGGTAAAATTTATAGTGGTCCTAATAATGCGGCTAGAATTGGATTTGTGTATGGCTCTGATGGTAATGGTGTCTTTGGTTTATGGGATAGTAAAGGCATAAGTTATGGCAATACATTATCTGTATTGAAAGATGTTGTGTATGTTTTTTATCTTGGCAATGACCGTATATTGCGTTTAGTTGGTTCAAATGGCAGTTCTATAATTTTTAATCCTTAGATATATTATTTACGAAAAAAAGTATTTAAAGAAAACTTAATATATATAATTGCGGGCGATTAGCTCAATTGGTAGAGCGTAACGTTAGCATCGTTGAGGTTATAAGCCCTAATTGTCCAAATTTTGTTTATAATAAAATACAAAATACTTTATTATAGTTTATATAGGCGTCTAATCTGTGTCTAATGCGGTAGCTGATCTGTGTCTAATGTGGCAGTTAATCTGTGTCTAATGTGGCAGTTAATCTGTGTCTAATGCGGTAGTTGATCTGTGTCTAATGCGGTAGTTGATCTGTAACCAATGATTTACAACTGTTGCCCAATTTGTCGCCGTGTTGAAATGAATTGACAGCACTGTATCACTGTGCTATCGCCGTCTATACCGGACGTCTAATCCGGTTCCTATATTTGGCGTCCAATTAGCGTCACAATGGCATCATTTAGGTGTCCAGTATACACACCATATAGCGTCTAAGAAATGAGTGACAAAACAGTAGAAATGATTAGCAAAAATAATAGTATATATAGTGCTATTTGTATGTAAATGTGCTAAATATGGTATTTAAGAAATGAGTGACAAAACACTAGAAATGAGTAGCAAAAAAAAACACATTATATTAATTAATTAAACACACAATTTATACAAAATACAGGTTATATTATTTATACATTTACATACTGTAGTTATCCTCCTCTAACTCCTCTTCATCATCATCAGGGAGAGGCTTGATACTATTAGTCGCCTCATCATACATACCGACTTCCTCCTTAGTCTCAGGATTATACAAAATATTGGACTGCGATTTCAAATACTCTTGGTCACCAATCTTAATTCTCTTAACAGTCACTTTCACAGGAGTTTCCTCACTAGCCTTAGCCTCAACTTTGGTCTCAACCTTTGGCTCTGGTTTAGAAGCCTTAGCTTTAGGCGCCTTCTTCTTAGCCTCAGCAGCTGCCTTCTTAGCCTCCTCTTTAGCCAACTTCTCTTGTTCCTTAGCTAACTTCTTAGCCTCAGCAGCAGCCAACTTCTCTTGTTCCTTAGCAGCCTTAGCAGCCAACTTCTCTTCCTCCTTCTTTTTAGCTAACTCTTCCTTAGTAGGCTTAATCTTAGCTAGTGCTTTGGCCTCTTCTTTAGCCTTCTTCTCTAACTCCTTTTGCTGCGCTAAAGCCTCAGCAGCCGCTTTCTTAGCTTCCTCTTTAGCCAACTTCTCCTGTTCCTTAGCCAACTTCTTAGCCTCAGCTGCAGCCAACTTCTCTTCCTCCTTCTTTTTAGCCAACTCCTCCTTAGTAGGCTTAATCTTAGCCAACTCCTTAGCCTTTAATTTCTCCATTTCCTTAACCATCTTCTCCTTCTTAGCTTCCTCTGCTTTCAACTCTTTTAATGCCTTAGCAGCTTGTTTCTCTAACTCCTTAGCCATCTTTTCTTGTTCTTTAGCAGCCAACTTCTCAGCTTTCTTAGCCTCAGCAGCAGCCAACTTCTCTTGCTTCTTAGCCTCAGCAGCAGCTTCCTTTTCTTCAGCAGTTAGAACAGGCTTCTTTGTCTTCTTCTTATCAGTAGACTCAGTAGACTCAGACTTAGACACAAACTCACCATTTATTTTTTTACAAATATTATCTAATACGATTTCATTTCTCTTCTGTAATTCATTATCCTCTTCAATACTTCTTATTGGGTTTTTATCTAATGCTTCCTTTACAGCAACATCAAAAGCATCCTCAGTATCATTTACTAACTGCGCAAACAAATCCTCAACTTCTCTTTTAGGCTCAACTACCTTAGCCTTTGATCTAGACTTTTTATTATTCATTGTCAAAATATTAACAGCATCCTCAACTGAGAAGTTATATTTAGAAGATAATATCTCAATAGCGTTCATAACAGACTTGTTCATTCTTAAAACTACGTTTGACTTGGGTTTTGGTTTGATTTCGGTTTAAAATTTAATTTTAGGGTTATTGGCATAACTAATAACATAATTTTCTGTGAAAAAATATTTTTCAATTTTTTTGATTACTTATGAAAAATGGAAAAAAATGACGCCATTACCTTTTAATCTAAACTACAAGATTTTAAAAAATTATTTGTTTTAAATGATTGTATACTTTTGGTTTTTGAAATTATTTTACCATTTTTACCCAAAATAAGTTCTTGTTTTATTAACTTACCTGTTGTTTGAAATGCAATTCCTTCCCATACATCTTTTCTTGAACCATATAAACTTTTATATATTTTACCACCAACAGTACAAGTTCCATCTTTATTTTTTATGTAAGATTTTAAGTTATGTATTGTTTCTTGATAATTATTTATGTTATCAGAACTATCTATAATATCATTTATAGTGTTAGTATTTCCTGAGTATTCTTCGTCATTATTATCACACAAGCCTTTTTGAGTTTTAAATTTATTATATTTTTTCATTATTTTTATATTTTCTTCTTTTAATCTATTGTTTTCCAATGTTAATAATATAACATTGTTAGTTTGATTTGTTTCATTAATTTGTTCTATTTGTTTTTTTAAATTTTTATTCTCTTCTAATATTTTTATATAGTTTTCGGGTGAAAATTCTATGTTTTTAATAATTTCCTTTATTATTTTGTCTAAGTCATTAAATGTCATATTTTCAGTTGTAAGTAATTCATTAAATTTTTTATTTTTTAATGTAATTTCACGTCGTTTTTCATTTAATAATTTATGTTCTTTTATAGCATTTTCTATTTGTAATTTATTATCAACCTTAAACGCATTAATTAAACAAAAGTTTGAATATGTATATTTATGAGCATATACACGATTTTTTAGATTATTTGAGTTTCCAAATTTGATTAATTTTTCACCATTATTACTCAGGTTATCTATAGTTCCATAATAAATACACTGTGTGTTATTTGGAAAATGTTCTAATATTGTTTTTTCCTTTAAAGCAATTTGGTCTATTTTATTTTTATTTTCTTGATTTATAATTTGAAGTTCTTTTGATTCCAACTGTTGTTTCAATTCATTACTTTCCTCTTCAATTACTTCTTGTAATGTTTCTTCTAGCTTTAAATAATATTCATGTATCTGTCCTGCTTTTGTTGTCCCTGCTTTTAAACATAATAATTTAAAGGTCTTAATATTTAACATTATTTTTTCTTTATTGTGACCACCACGCCCTGTATTTGTTTGGTTTCGGTCTAGAGAAAGCAAACATTTATAATCAATATCTAGTTTAAAATTTTTTTCTAACAATTCCTTTGCTCGTATTTTTTGACTAAATCCTAACCACTTCCATATATTATCTAGGTCAATTATGAAATCACATTTATTATAGTTTAAATAACAGTAGAATGATGAAATAAATAATTGCTGTTCTGTATCATTAAAATTGCTTTTTATTTTTGTTAACAACTTATTCTGGTAGGTATTTGTTAACCGTGTTATTGGGTTGTTCTCTATTAAGTCTACTATATTCAACTCAGACATTATTATAATTATACTATAACTATGTCTTTATATTATTATTGTTTGCTTTTGTTTATCAATAACAAAAATAAGAAATGAGTAACAAAAACATAGAAATGATTGATAAAATAATGACATCTATTTTGTCAATCAACCTAATAAATATATTTTCATTTTAATTAGTTTTTGAAAAAAATTGAAAAAATATTTTTTGAAAAAAAATGAATTTATTAGATACTAACCATATCCTTTAACAAATTAAATTTAATAAGAAACGAGAAGAAAAGAAAATGTCCAGAATTATTGCCAATAACAACAAGAATTTCAATAATAATAACAATAATAAGAAGCCATTCTGTAAAGTTTGTGCTGATGCCGGAAAGACTGATACTGCTCACTTTGTAAGATTAAATGCCAGTCCTGATGCTCCTGTTACCTGCCCTACTTTGTTGGCGCTTCAGTGCCGATATTGCGACAAATCTGGTCACACAGTGAAATACTGTCCTACATTGAAGAAGAACAATAAAGATTTAACAAAGCGCACTGTTGTAGCGCCTCCAGTTATAGCGAAGATTGATAAAAAAGAAACAAATAAATTTGCTGCGTTGATGGAAGATAGTGATGATGAAGATATGCCAATTCAGGCACAAGTTGAGACACAAGTTGAGACAGTGTCTAAAAGTAATTGTGCTGCTGTCAGTTGGGCGTCTAGAGCTGCTGCTGTTGCTCACATAGCTCAGCCCGTATACAAACAAATGTGTTCTAGTATTAACCTAGATGATTATGATTTGGAGCCTCCTCAGTATGATGATTTAGTTGATGCTGATAATTATGAAGAAAATCCTTATGAACACGAATCTGTACCTGCTCCAGTTGATTATACGTCGCAAAATTTAGCTAAGAGAGCTCTTTGGATTGATGAGGAATGGTAAAAAGAATATTTTGTATATTTGTATATTTGTATATTTGTATAATTTTAATTAAATGAGTGTTTTTTTTTCTGGCGGCGCGTCTAATCCGGACTTATAATCCGGACTTTCTATTTTTCCATTTTGTTAGTTTTTGTAAAAAATTGAAATATATTTTCACAAATTTTTGAAAGTAGGATAATTATAGACTGCTTCACTTTTTAAAAAAAAATAGATTACTTGACTATGGATAATAATATAATAAATGAAAGAATGGAACGATTTGATAAATATTTGGAATATAGTGGAATGGATAGGAAGCAATATCAATATGACGGCGTCAAATGGTGTCTACAAAATGAATTAAATCCGCCAAATATATATGAATTACAACAGTTAGCGCAAATAGAAGCAAGAGAAAAGGACCCAGAAAAGAAAAGAAAAAAAATAACTGTCAAATATGAACAAGATGCGTATATTAGAGGCGGCTTTTTAGTAGATGAAATGGGACTTGGAAAGACTATTACGATGATTGGTCTTATGTTGTGTAATTATGTTAAACGAACGCTTATTGTTTTGCCACCAATATTAATTGACCAGTGGATTAATCAGATTTCCAGGACTACCGGACATATTCCACTATTATATCACGGCACAAATAAAAAAAAAATTACAGTTGAACAGCTCAATAATTCACTAATTGTAATTACTACTTATGGCGCAATAACTATATCAAAAAAGAAACTAGATATGATTAAAATTGCTCCAGATTTGACTGAGAAAGTTATAACAGACCTACATAAAGTTCATTGGTCGCGCATTATATTTGATGAAGCGCATCATTTGAGAAACGGAAATTCTCGTTCTAGAAGTGTTAAAATGTTAAATGCTAATATACGCTGGCTAGTTTCTGGAACTCCTATACAAAATAGCAGTCGGGATTTTCATAATTTGTGTTCAGTATTAAAAATGCCACCTGTATTCTATAGAAATTTAGATAATCGCGCTATATTAACCCAAAAATATGTTTTAAAACGCACCAAAACACAAGTCGGAATTAAAATACCAGATGTATTTAGTGAGAAACAAATAGTTCCTTGGAAGAATACTTTTGAAAAGGAATTATCAGAGGAATTACATTCTTGGCTTAGATTTGAAGGACATCCAGAGAAGAAAGATGACAAATACTTATGTAGTATGTTATATGATGATAAAGGACCTTTGCCAATATATATACGTTCCCGTCAGATGTGTATTTTACCTAGTATGATGACAAAAGTTATTAAAGAATTAGATGAGTGGTGTGATTGGATGAAATATGATAAAAAATATATATGTTTTGATATTTATAATGAAGCATTAAAACATAATAGTAAAATGGATGCGTTTATTGAGAAGATGATAGAACGAAAAGATAATGGAAACGGAAAAATCGTGTTTTGTCATTTTAAAGCCGAAATAGATATAATTGAGAAGCGATTATGTGCTATTGGGATTACAAAGATTGCTATATTTGATGGACGGGTTAGTAATGGCGAGCGGAATGATATTTTGACTATGAAAAATGAGGTTCTTATATTACAGATACAAACTGGCTGTGAAGGCTTAAATCTACAGGAGAATTATAATGAGATATATTTTGTGAGTGCCCATTGGAATCCCGCAGTTGAAGAGCAGGCAATTGCCCGTTGTCATCGCATTGGTCAGAAGAAGGAAGTGTTTGTATTTAGATTTGAAATGGGAGGATTTATTGAGGATACAAGGAGTCTTGAGAAATATGTTGATACTGTT
>Ga0194123_10005467_pt1 | contig 13617 bp, 9 predicted proteins | sample TA2MahsurfametaG_5_FD_155479 | JGI IMG/M metagenome (GOLD analysis project Ga0194123, IMG submission 155479) | Freshwater microbial communities from Lake Tanganyika, Tanzania - TA2015023 Mahale A surface | ecosystem: Environmental > Aquatic > Freshwater > Lake | place: Tanzania: Lake Tanganyika... | reverse complement strand
ATCTTGGGTCCAACTACGACTGGTGGGACCGCGCCTTGACATTTGAAGTCCTCGCCACCATTGGCAGTCGCGGCTGTGGTCCGGTACGGTTGCCCACCCGCGTCGAAGGGCCGATGGACCTCCAGACTATCCGTCAACTTGGGAAAAACTGATTAAGTGGCGCTGAGCTTCTACACCGCGTTCGAAGACCGTTACCGCGGCAGCACAGCAATGTTGCAGGAGCGCCTGGCTATCTATGAACCGTTTGCCCGCTGCGTGGGAGGGCCTGTGCTGGACCTCGGCTGCGGCCGCGGAGAGTGGCTGGGCCTCTTGAGCACATGGCAAATCCCTGCCAGGGGAGTCGATCTCGAGCCCGCCATGGTGACCATCTGCCAGCAGCAGGGCCACAATGTTTCCTGCACGGACGCGATAAGTGCACTTCGGGACTGCAAGGACGCCTCGCAGTCCCTGGTCTCGGCTCTGCACCTGGTGGAGCACCTGCCATTTGGTGGGCTTGAGGCATTGGTGCGTGAGAGCCTACGGGTGCTACGTCCAGGTGGGATATTGCTGCTGGAAACACCCAATGCCGAAAATCTGTTGGTGGGAGCCCACGATTTCTACACCGATCCCACGCACCAACGTCCCATTCCTGCCAATCTACTTCGCTTCTTGGCTGTTCATTATGGGTTTGAGCGCGTTGAAGTGCTGCGATTGCACGAACTCATGGATAAGAAGGAGAGGCTGGATGCTGGCTTGCTCGGTGCGATAGCCGGTGTGAGCATGGATTACGCCTTGGTAGCAGTCGCTGGTCAGGCGCCAGAGACCTGGGCTGTTCTAGATCCACTCATAGGCAACCTTCAGGGCGTGAGCCTTCAGGACGCTTGCGCTGGATTTGACCAGCTTCGCTACGAGCAACTCAATGCCATTTGCAAACGGCTCGATACTCATGAAGAGCAACTGCAGAAGGTGAGTGCGCTGGCGCATGAGTATACAGAGCGGGTTTTTGCCATGCAACGCAGCGTCTCCTGGCGGATCACGGCACCACTGCGGTTTGTCAGCCGAAAAGTCAGGGGGATGGCACGCCTTGTGGTGAGACGCGATGCTCAAGGCCGCATCCGTTTGGCCTTTAGATGCAAGCGAAAGCTGCACAAAGCGATTCGCAATGATGGTTTAGCTGATCTGGTTACACGCGATGCCCATGATCTGTGGGAAGTGATTGAGTCCAGCCAACGGAAGCGATGAACGGATCAGAACAGCGCCTGACCATGGCGGAGCCCACGGAACAATGTCCTTTAATTGATGTACGGAGAGTTGAACCGTCAAAAATGAAGCAACTGCTTCAGGATCAGCCCGCTGACGCCACCTTGGTGATTTGTGAACAACAGCTGGGCGAGACGGGAGAGCGTGAAATCTGCTTTTGGCCGACACCTGCAAACGATACTGAATGGGAGGAGGCCTATGAGGATTACTGCCTTGAAGTGCAGAGTAATCGTCTAGGCGGTTCTGACTGTCAAGTCTTAGGGCCGCACGGTGAGAGTTTGCGCAGAGTGGCAACAAAGGTTGGGGGTGATACATCACGCCCACAGCTGGCGATGATGTCTCCGCTGCCACCTGAACGCTCGGGCATCAGTGACTACATTGTTGCGTTAATACCGGCACTATGCCGGCATTATGAGCTGATCCTCATTCATCCTGAACCCCGGAGCATTGCCCCAGTTCTAGATGAATATGGCAAACCACTGCCCTTATATACGCCTGAGTGGTTGGATGACAACGCAGGACGAGACTTACGCATTATTTACCACGTTGGAAATTCACCGTTTCACGAACCTATGCTGTCGGTGATGCGTAGGCATCCAGGAGTCGTGATGCTGCACGACTACTTCCTCTCACACCTCATGAATGGTTGGTGTCTCCACGGGGACGGGGCACCGTCGATCGTGGAAGTCCTGCAACATGGGCATGGCTACCCCGCTGTGCAAAATTACAGTAGACAACAGCAGAAGGGGGGCCATCAACACCTCTGGCAATACAGCCTGAATCTGCCAATTCTACAGATGGCTAGGGGAATTCTAGTCCATAGCCCGCACAGCCAAAGCCTTGCCGAGAAGGAATATAACCCAGATTCGCTGCATAATTGGCACGAGGTTCCCATGCTCAGTCGGCATAGGCAGCCCGTCACGGCAGAAGAAAGAGAGGTGTTACGGCAACGCTATGGCCTACGGCCGGAGAATCAATTGATCTGCAGCTTTGGTTATGTGGGACCGTCAAAACTATCTCTTGAACTCATCAAAGCCTTTGCAATAAGCGGCTTAGCTCACCAAGGGTGGCGACTCTTCCTAGCTGGGTCAGAAGGTGGCAATCAAAGCTATCGGGATGAACTGGAAAATGTGATCAAGTCGGCATCACTGGAAGAGCATGTACATATCACCGGCTGGATTAGTTCAAAAGAATACTGGTGCCTTCAGGAAATAGGATCAATCCATGTACAACTACGTACTAAATCACGGGGGGAAACCTCCGCTGCGGTGATGGATTGCCTACGTAGTGGAGCTGCACTGATAGTCAACAGGCACGGGAGTCTAGATGACCTACCGGATACTATATGCCGCAAAATTGCAGATCAATTTACATTAGAGCAATTAGCTGAGGCGTTAGTAGATCTGAGCGAAAACGAATCTGCTCGTCAAGCACTAGGGGAGAAAGCGAAAACGCACAGCGAAACTCATCACACTCCCGAGATTTGCGCCAAAGCTTATCGTACTGCCATTGAAGAAATCAAGCAGCGTGACAGCCATCCCCTCGACATTGCATACAGTCTAGCCAATACACCTGCTTATAGCAAGCTACCGAAGCATCGGAGATTAGCCATTATCAATGGTCTGTCAGATCGTCTCCCAGCTCAGCCAGCACCAAGGCGTTTGTACGTGGATGTTTCAGCCATCGCACAAGAAAACCTCGGAACCGGAATTCAGCGTGTTACCACAAATCTTTGCCGTGAGCTCATGGCACAACTACCGGCAGGATGGGTGCTGGAACCGGTGCAAGCCACACCATCTGAAAGAGGATACAAAACAGCTCCAGAATTTGCCGGGTGGTTGTTGGGACTTCGCAAAGGTCACCTGATCAAGCCGGAACGGGTAATGCCAGGCAAGGGTGATCTATTCCTCGGCCTGGATCTTTATCACGCCGTAGTCGAGGCACAGAAAGAGTGGTACGAAAAAATCAAAGCAAGAGGCACTCAAACCTGGTTCGTTGTATATGATCTGCTGCCTTGTCAGTTGCCGGAGTTTTTCCCGACAGGAACAGAACAGATTCACAAGAAGTGGCTTGAGACCGTCACCCGTGCCACGGGTGCAGTGTGTATTTCGAAGACGGTTGCCGATGATCTGGGCAACTGGATGAAAAACCGTGGGTTGACGTCCTGTGAGGTGGGCTGGTTCCATCAGGGGGCAGATCTGATCGAACCAGATGCCTCAAGGTATCGGCTGCGGCTGCCTAGTTGGGTTCACATAGGAAAACATCACAAAGATCCGGAGCTACTGATGGTTGGCACAATCGAACCTCGCAAAGGATATCTACAAGTGCTACAAGCAATGGAACAGCTCTGGCGGGAGGGGGCGACTGTCAATCTCACAATCATTGGACGCGAAGGCTGGCGGAAACTGCCGGAAGATCAGCGTCGAACACTTCCAGCCACAATAGATCTGATGAATCATCTCTGCAGGAAATATCCACAACGTCTCTCATGGCTGAAGGATGCTGACGATGGAGAACTGCAAAGACGATATGAAACAGCTGATACACTAATCGCGGCGTCATATGGTGAAGGATTTGGCCTGCCTCTTGTCGAGGCCAGGCACCATGGCCTAAATGTAATTGCTCGCGATCTGCCCATTTTCCGTGAAGTAATGGGAAATGAGTGCCAGTTTTTCACTGCAGATGATGCGGAACAACTGGCAGACTTCCTCAGAGAATGGAGCAAGCAACAGAGCTGGCAGCGCAGTCCTTCATCAAGCCTGGCCAGTCAAAATGAGAGGTCAGATCAAGTGGCCAAAAACCAGAGCTGGAAGGATAGTTGTCAACAGCTCCTGAAGGTCTTACACGTTACAGATTGACGAAAGTCATTGTCAGATTGACTTCTAAATAATGATGTCCATAAGCAAATTATTGATAAGCCTGAGTTCTGCAGAAACAACGTGCGAACAATGACGACATCCCCAGACTAGTCTGAAATAGGCAATTGAGTCAGTCGGTAGCTAAGCAGCTGTTGGTTGTAGACACCAGTTACCGGTGGCATGCGAAAGCTGTCTGTTGATTGGAGAAGCAAGGTAGCATTAACTGGCAAGTCGAAAAGCTCTATGGTGGAGGTACTTACACTATTGAGACCAGGAAGTAGCCGAACTAAGAGGACAAGCCCAGATTGCTCAACAGTGACCCAGATCTTCTGAGATCTTAATCTTCTCCGGGGCAATGAACTGACAAACCTGAGCTTGACTGTGCCCGTTACACTAACGATTGGAGTAAAACGAACATCAGGCCCCATCCAACAATCAGCAATCAGCTCAGAAGAGGCTTGTTCGTTAAGGCATACGATAGTGCCTGAGGGGTTAGCGTTACTAGTTAATACCTGGACCCGACCACATAAAAGACGTGTGTCATTGCTCTCATGAAGCCAAGGCGGGGAAAAAAGGCTAGAACAGGAAATCTCATAGCTAGCATGACCATCTCGCAGCGGCAACAAGAATTGTATTTCGGAATCCTGCTTATGTGTAGGTGTGACTCTAAATTGATGGATTGAACGATTATTCAAGCAATCCGTCAGGACAATTGTCAAGGGTTGTCCTGTAAGGTTGGGGAGTGGGCTTCGAAAAGACATCTGGACAACTTGCTGCCCAGGGCGATCAAGAAGAAGACGAGATGTTGGGCCAATCCAATGTTCAACATCAATGTTTTGGACAAGATCGCCTGATGCATCCAGGAGAAATTCTGTTGGCTCTTCTGCACCTTCTAAGCACACTAGAGAAAGTGCGGCCTTGGAGTTAAATGCGATAGCTGTATTCCATGAACGATCACCGCACAAGAGGCCCTGAGTCCTTCGATGGCTTACATAGCCGGGATGGAAAAAAGCGGATAATGGAACCATCCGTCGATATAATGGAAAACCTGCACAAATAACGATTTCCTCTAGCTCGTCTGGCGTGTATGGCCTTTCAAGTGTGTCGTACTGTTCCATAACCTCTCTGCAGTGAATATCTTCTCCATCAGAGCTCCCTTCTATGATCACAACAATGCCATCATCGGTGAGATTATTACGAATATGTTGTAGCACTTTTACAGGGTCTACAAAATGGTGAAGGGCAGATTCAAGGATCGCAACATTGAAACGCTCTGATGTAAGAAGGGGAGCCTCTTCTATATCATGTACTAAGAAGTCAATATTAAGAGGAGCACCAGATGTTGTAGGCCATGGATCAGTTGAAATCCTTTGCTTAGCAAGATCAATCATGGCATCACTGATGTCAAAACCGCACACCCTCAACCCAAGCTTTGCAAGATAGTGACTAACCCAGCCTGTTCCACAGGCTACATCGAGAAAAGAGGCTGAGGGTGGTAAATTAAGAATGGCTAGAAGGTGAGCGAAGAACCCTAACTCTCGAGATAATTCAAGGGATTGCTCCCTAATGGTGCCATTCGAAGGAGACAATGAGATAAAGGGTTTGATTAGATGAAATCTAATCATCGATTCCTTTTGATCACCAACAAACAACTGGGCCAGATAGTTTAAAGCACCTGATTTCCAATCAACGTCCCCGGGTATTCTTGCGTTAAGCTGGGCAAGCAACTTTGCTGTACGATCTTCAGTCATTTCAAATAGGTGCTAAAATCAGCAAAGAAGTGATGCATCACTAGGCAAGTGCCTAAAATCATTTTACATTGATTGCAGCAGTGGCGGCCAAAGATTGACCCTCTTTAACACATGCCAAGTATTAAACCGTAATCCTACACAAGACTTTTTCCTTGAACGTTTTTTTTGACAGGAAAGTGCTTGCCATCGCTGCGCGAACTGGCAATAGATCGGGCATCTATCACTATGCTCGTTCATTAGAGCGTGGGTTAATGAAGATTGACAATATCAGTCTACATCCGATCTGCTCGGATTTGATTGATATTCCGTGGGCATGGATAGAGGAAAGGAAATCGGCCGAACTAGGCAGCTTCGAAAGAATGACAAACTGGTTACAGTTTCTTAATTACAAAAAAGAAATCTTGACTCAGAATGCGAACCGCAGAGGCTCCAACAACAATGTGCAATACTTATGCAATGGGATGCTGAAAGCAGCATCGGATACGAAAATCTACAACGCCATCAACCGTGCGTATCTTCGTCATCAGATTGACTCGCACAAAAGCAAGTTATTTCATAGCCCGTTTCATCTAGTTCCTCGCGCAGTGGGTTACCAAAAAAATCTTACAATTGTAAGAACGATACATGATATGTTGCCTTTGCAAATGCCTAGCTTCTTCATGAATGAAAGCGTCAGTCGTTTTAGAGAGGCGATTAATTCTATAGGAGATAATGAGCATATCATTTGCATTTCAAACAAAACACGTCGAGACCTTGTTCGGCATCTGCCTCTATTCCCTGCAAATCACATCCACGTGGTGTCGTTAGCAGGTGATGCATATCAACAATATGCAGGGGGAGATGAAGATTGGGAACTATTTTGTGCACATTATGGCCTAGATAACGATGATATGTTTTGTCTCACAGTGGGAACTATTGAACCGAGAAAAAACCATCTTAACCTAATAGCGGGCTTAGAAATAGCGCTCAAAACCAAAGGATTACACAATCTTAAACTCGTTATTGTTGGCAAAGTCGGCTGGAAAGCCAAAAGAATTATAGATCGTATTAGATGCAGCTCAGCTGCAGCAAACATTATATTGCTAGGATCAGTCCCAGATGTTTTATTGGATTGTCTGTATAAAAAGGCAGTCTTAACACTGTTCGTCTCTTGGGCGGAAGGCTTCGGGCTGCCTGTATTGGAATCAATGAAGGTGGGAACACCAGTCATTGCATCGAAAATGCCAGTGGTTGAAGAAGCTGGTGAGAATTCGGTTTATCTGACAGATCCAGCATCTCCAGATGCAATAGCAAACGCAATCAGTAATCTCATCAAGTCAAAGGATCTGCAAAAGTTACTAAGCAAGCGGGGCATAGAATCTGCCCAGCAATTCAGTTGGCAAAAAACATCAGACGCAACCGCAAAAGTTTATTCTAATATACTAGCCTGAAAATGGATTTGGGTCGAATTTGAACATTGTAAGCAGCTGAATAGATTTGCTTCTATAAAGGTACCTTGAATCGTTGGATAATCTTGCCCAGATAACGACGCCAGAGAGGCGCCTGAATCCCAAGTTCCCGATTGATCGCCCATAATTCCTGCGCTCCAGCCCAACGAGCCCTCCAGGAACTTGTGATGCCACCTCGGGCCATCGCAACGAGTGGTTCATGGATAAGAAGGACATCGTTTAGGTGCGCTGAAAGCAATAATGCTTGCATTGCCTTATAGTCAGCTGCATATCGATAAGAGAGATCAAAGCCCTGTGAAGCATACCTTTGCCGCTCAGCGACAAAACCCGGGTGGGGATAATGTAGACCTGCCTTTAATTGCAAATGCCAGCTTTTAAACTCTGATGGGAGGCTGCTTACATTCCAGCAAGAAAGAGGTTTAGCTTGCCCTCTCTGTACATAAGAAATAGAAGCGAGAATATAGCTTATATTTTGTACATAAGCGGATATTAAGGCAGAAACGTAAAGGTCGGGATTGATGATTAAGTCATCTGCATTAAGGATATGCACGTAATAGCCTCTAGCCATCGCTAATCCGGCGTTCATAGCTGCGTACGGACCGCCACCATACCCTGGTCGCCAAAAGCACCACTGATATCGCTGACAATGTGCCATGACAAGCTTGCTTGTCCCATCCTGAGAGTTGCCGTCAACAATCAGGTGTTCAAGCTGGTGGCCGCTAGACTCCAAAAGAGCGGCAACATGGGCGACAGAATGAAGATTACCTGTTAAGGTTTGCGCAGTATCACGACAAGGCGTGATGACACTTAGCAATGGTGCTGCTTGGTTTTCGATGGTCCAACAGCTCAGTCTCTAAGTTCATCATAAAGTCAAAGCCCACCAATGGCAGCGAATGCTGTTGGGTCAAGCGACTGCAAGTTGCAGTCTTGCTACTTGTCTTAGTAGAAATATGAAGAGTGTTCAGCCTAACATCTGGTTCAATACAAATCTAACTGCATTGGTCATACTGGAATATCTCCTGTTAGATTATTGGTCGAAATGAACATTGTTGGATGGAGAAAAAAAAGGGATTGACTGTTGCTTTCGATCGTCAGATTTTTGTGGCACAGGCAATGGGTGGAATATCGCGCTATTTTGCAGAATTAATCGATGAACTCTCAGCCAGTTCAGAGTATGGAATTACGCCCAAATGTGCATTTCATTTTCATCGAAATAGACATCTTGAAAAGCTTTATGATCCATCACTAAGAAACACACCATTAGCGGGCCTGCTCTCTACGCGAGGGGGTGGATGTCATTCGAGGCGCGGGTTACTCAAGGAAGCAGAAATTGTACATGCAACATTTTCAGCAGGAACACCCTATAAGTCACGTACATTTAGACTGGTAAGCTCTGTATTCGATATGACGCCTGAAATTCTACATCGAAGCTGGATTACCAACCCGCATTTGAACAAAGAGGTGTGGCTGAGGAATTCAGATCATATTATAAGCATTAGCAAAACAACCGCAAATGATCTACTTAGTCTGTATCCTGGCTTTGATAAACCAATCACTGTGATTCACCTCGGGACTCGCATCCGAGATGTGATCCCGAGAGGGCCTCTCCACCGATTGGATCGATTCTGGTTGTTTGTGGGTAAGCGATCCGGGTATAAAAACTTTAGTTTACTGCTAAAAGCTATGGCACGTTGCAAAGTAAGCGACAGCACAGATCTAGTCTGTGCAGGTGGAGGGGCATTCAGCAATTTTGAGCTAAAGCAAATATCACAGCTGGATTTGACAGAACGTGTTCATCATATGGGTGATAATTATCTAGACGAATCACTTCTCCGCTGGCTGTATGGGAATTCGGAATGCGTGCTAGTACCCTCCGCCGCAGAAGGGTTCAGTTTGCCACTAATCGAGGGTTTGGCATGCAACACACCCGTGGTGGCATCTGATATACCCGTGCATCGTGAAATTGGATCAGAGTTTTGCAACTTTGTGGAAAGTGGTAATGCTGAGGCCTGGGCAGAGCAATTACGGGAAATGATGACTACACGGCTGTCAACTCCCTCAGCCCTTTTAGGTCCTGCGCATGATGTTTTGATGAATTACTATTCCGGATCCAGGGTAGCTCAAGATCACGCTAACCTCTATCGCAAACTCTGTAGGTAATCAACGACACAGCTCCGCTTCGAGCAATGCAGATATGACTCCGTCGATGTCCAGCCGGGCACGCCAGCCGCACTGATGCCACATGGCGGTCGGATCACCGACACTAAACTGGATATCAGATGGGCGCTTGAACCTGGCATTAGTCACAACATGATCTCGCCAATCAAGAGATAACTCAAAAAATGTTCGCTCAACAAAATATTGCAATGATTCCATGCGGCCCGTACAAATGACTTGATCATTCAAACTCGGAGAGCGTATGATTAATTGCATGGCTTCGATGTATTCTTCGGCCCAACCCCAATCACGGGAGACACTTAGATCACCAAGTTCAAGCTTATAGTCAGGGTTGCTCTTGCAGCGCAGTGCACCGAGGATAATCTTCCGAGTAACAAAAGTCTCCGGCCGCAAGGGTGATTCATGGTTGAAGAGTATGCCTGTGACACAGTTGAGTTGATAGGCCTCACGAAACACCTTGACGGCATTGAAGCTGGCATCCTTGGCAATGGCATAGGGACTTCGGGGCCAGCGGGGGCTAGCAATGTCGGCTGGACTTTTTACATTACCGAAGATTTCACTGCTACCTGCAAAATAAACCCTACCCTGATAACACATGAAGCGAAGAACTTCTAGCAGGTTGATGGTGCCGTTGATAATTCCGTCGAAGGTATCAAGTGGCTGCTTGAACGAGAGGGCAACCGATGACTGCGCAGCAAGATTATAGATTTCATCGGGACTATACTGGCTAATTATCTCTAGGACTTCACGAAAATCGGTGATACTCGCAGTAACAAACTCAACGTCTCCGGCGATGCCAAGCTGCTCATGGGCGCTGAGATTTGGGCTGCCTGATCGCGTTACGCCGATAACGTGATAACCCTTAGCAAGCAATGAGCGGCTCAGCAAGGAGCCATCTTGTCCTGTGCTTCCAAAGACCAGTGCATTCATTGATCAGTCATACAAGATTCTGCTAGGCAATATTAGGGTTACTCAAGTTGGCACCTGATTGTAACCCATGCTTAGGAAAACGGTGGCGTGCATCAGTTGGATCTAGCTAGCTTCGATAGCGTAAATGTACTCCTTGGGGCGCCTCGAGAAGGGTGTGGGTCTTGGAGGCTCTGCAGGTTCATGCCTCGAAGACGCCCAGAACATCCAGAAAGGCATTAGCGAAACCTCTCTCATCACACAGTGGTGAGGCCATGATGTGAGCGCGTTGATGGTGGCGAATATGGTGTAAGGCCTTGTGATCTGCGGCAAGCTCAGCGGCGATGGCTACGTATTCGGCCTCGCTGGTTGCGATCCACTCAGGACGGCCTATGAGATGCAGCATCGCCAAACCCTGACGGGCTGCCATCACCGCGGCATGATCTTCAGCGGCAAGGGTGACCAGGGGGAGGCCAAGCCAAAGCGCCTCACACGATGTGAGCCCACCGTTGAAAGGAAAGGGATCGAGAGCAATATCAACCTGACTATAGGCCGCCAGCAGGTCGGCGTGGAAGCAGGGGCCCTGGAGCTCGAGGGAAGAGGGCGAAACACCCTGAGCTGCGAAAAGCTCAGTCACCACCTTCTGAAAACCAACATCCTTGAATTGGTAGTTCCTGAGGAGCAGGCGGCTGCCGGGCACGGCATTCAGCAAAGCAGCCCAACATATCAAAAGTGGCAGATTGAACTTGGCTGCGTTGTTGAAGCTTCCGAATGTCACAAATCCCCGCGTCAGGCAAGGGGGATCCTGGGGCTCCGGCATCCACGGCACAGGGCGGTAGCACCAGCGGCTCTGGGGAAAACGCCGAATGGGCTCGACGAAGCTACGCTCCTCTAAAGATCCTGGAGGCACAACGAGCGGGTCGACCAGCACTGCATCCAGCACATCTGTGAACCCGGTGGTTGCCCAGTAACCCAACCAACTGAACTGGCGTGGTGCCGGCTTCAGCTGAAGAACTGGTAAACGATTGCCGGCAGTGTGACCGCCCAGGTCGATCAAGCCCCATAGGCCGTCAGATTCGATGAGAGATCCCAATTGTTCGAGATTCAGGAATTGAACGGTTCTCCAGAGTCCGCAGAGTCTCAGCCGCAGGGTCAGCCAGTCGCTACGCGGGCTGTTGTCGTAGAACACGAGCTGAAGCTGGGGATACTGGCTCCTTAGCTGCTCAACTAGAGGCAAAAGGAACAAGCCCACTGGATGTTGGCAAAAATCGGCAGAGAGAAAACCGAGTCGAAGAGGAACGGAAGGCGCTACCTGCCTGGGATGTTGGAAAACATGACGAGCTGCAGGCAGCTCGTACGCCCATCGCAAAGCCATCTGTCTGGCTGTTGACGCGGACCTCTTGTTCTGATAACCCAAGGCCATCAGCAAATTAGAAGTGATGCCAAGCTGCTCATAAAGTGCAAAAGCCTGTGCATGGCGCAAGGTCTGCAGCCAAAGGCCAGCGAGATTGATCAGTGAGACTTGGTGAGTGGGTACAAGCTGATGTATCCAATGCAGCAGATCTTCAGCGCGGCTGAGCTCTCCAACCTGGATTAGTAGTGCCGCAAGATCCAGGAGCGCGAAAGGATGATTACCAAACGCATACAAAAAAACCTGGACAGACTTCACGAAACTGGAGAAGTTGCCCTGCGATGCCGCGAGCTGAGCACCACACAGGTGAGTCTGCCAAGCTGGCGCAATTGCAGGACTCTCATCCATCAATGTCAAGCGACTGATACCGGAAGCAAGCGTGCTGCCGCGGTGCGCAGGGCCTGCTCAGGCCAGGATTCGCAGGTCGCTAGTGCCCACAGATCGAAAAAGGCAGGTCGGGTAAGACTGGCCACCTGAAGAAAACCAGCCTCTTGAAGGCTAGCCACAAGCACAGACTCAGTAAAGCCACAACGATGGGCCATATACAAATTACCCGCCTGGAGGGAAGACCTATGGCCAAAGATGATATCAATCGGGGCGATCGGACCAGCAGGGCTGTTGTATGCGGGCTCGATGAGCTGACCATCGGCGACCAAAGAACAAACTGAACGTAGATCGGGACAAGTGATCAGTGCAAAACCGGTAGGCCTGAGCACTCGCCTGAATTCAGATAAGGCGAGGGAGACCTCGTGGGGATAAAGATGCTCGATATTATGCGAAGAAAATACTGCGTCAAACGATTGAGAAGAAACAGAAGATAGATCAGTAATCGTACCAATAACATCAGGCGCCACATCAGGATTGATATCCAGACGGGTTTCCTGCCAACCCAGACCTGCAAAGGGAGTACCGTCAGATCGCCTACTACCGCAACCCACATGTAAAAAGGATCCAGAATCCAGGAGTAGATCTTTCATAAGTAGCAGGTAAGCCTAAAAGAAAAAAACACGCAAAGCATCACCATGACCGAGGCAAGGGTAATTAGTGAAAATAAGAAAATTTGCTGACCGTACAACATATTGCCGCACCAGGCCAAGACAGCGGAAAAACGAGGTTAGGAAACAAGCTCATATGGACTTAATCAGAATGCGATGTAAATCAAGGCAAAACAACGGTTACAGTGCAAAGGGTACGGCTGTCGATGGAAGTAAATAGGTTTGATCCTGAGTGGATTGCCTTGCCACGGTCTGAAAAGCCTCGGAAAAGGACATATTTGCTGAAGTCGGGGTACCCCAGAGGTATTGCAACGCGTCTCGGTCAGCAGGGCCATACTGCGTCGAGAGGTTGCGCAAGTTGAAGTTGTAGGTCATCAACGTCTCACTTGGGGTCGGACCTGATGAGGTTGGATTATCGGTGGAGCGGAGGCCCGGCCACAAAGTGTTTTCGAAGGGATGGTCAAGACCAAGGACATGCCCTAATTCATGTAGAGCAGTGAAGCGGTAGAGATTGGTGTAAGAGCTACTGTTTGCGCCCAAATAGCCAGTAATGGCATCGCGGTATGTGGTTATAGTTTGCCAAAAACCAGCAACCGAATCTGAGCTAGATACAGGTTTATATGTAGCTGCTAGCGCAGTACCAGAACGGCCGGGGGTGTTATAGATGGTAAGTGTTGCATCTCGAGGATTTACAACAGGCTGAAAGCGAAGTGGAAGGAATCGACTTGTCTCATTATCAAGGTCATGAAACACCGATTGCCAAATACTTCGCTCGGATTCGGAGAGGCTGAAGCGGTCATTAGCATTATGAAGATAGTAATAATGCGTGTA
>Ga0194123_10005466_pt1 | contig 13617 bp, 25 predicted proteins | sample TA2MahsurfametaG_5_FD_155479 | JGI IMG/M metagenome (GOLD analysis project Ga0194123, IMG submission 155479) | Freshwater microbial communities from Lake Tanganyika, Tanzania - TA2015023 Mahale A surface | ecosystem: Environmental > Aquatic > Freshwater > Lake | place: Tanzania: Lake Tanganyika... | reverse complement strand
CAACCCGATACCGTCGCAACCCGATACCGTCGCCAGCCCGATACCGTCGCAACTTATCGCCACACGACCCCCCACCCCTGCCCGTTCCCCCGTCGGGGGAAAGCCCCGCGCGCGCGTGCGCGCGAAGCGCACGCGGGGCTCAAACGCAGCAAGGAGAAGGTGCGCTAAGTAGAGCGAACAGCAATAAGGGTAGATAACTCGCACTTATCTACCGTTATTCAGCGTTAGGACTTTCAGCAATAATCGAAGCCTTAGTTGGTCGCTTATAGAACCCGAAGCACTCATCACGGTCAGAACGCTCGACGCTTGCCGTGAACTCGATACGGTCACCTACTTCGGGATACAGCGAACTAGGTTGCGAACCCCACACGGTAAATCCCCTATCGTCGCGAACCGTCATCACATAGCGCGTACCGTAGTCGGTATCTTTCGCGTCAGTAGAGACAACCTTGCCGATTACCGTGACGCGCCCGATAGGGCAAGGTACGCGCACTTCGTTGGCGCGCTCGCGCTCGCGCTCAGCCTTGCGCTCGGCGTGTTCTAGGTGCTTGTCGTAAGCACGGGCAAGAGATACCAGCAGACCCATACGCTTGCTATCGGTCACGCCAGCAAGTACCACAGCGCGTAGGTTCGCGAGATAACCACTTTCATCAGTAGTAGCAGACACCCACTCAATAGCGCGTACAGCGCGAGCGTAATGCTCGGCAGTAGTGATGATACGGTCATCAGCGTCAATAGGTCGCAACGCAGACTCAACGCGCTTGCGCGTAGTCACACCTTCCACGCGATTACCGTGTTCGTCAGTAGAACCAGCCCACCCGTGAGAGTCAATAGACGCATAGGACAGCGCGACTATCTCGGCCAGCGAATAGATAGAACCACCACTCGCTACATCATCATCAGACCACTCACCCAAATCAGCGTCAAACACTTCCCACACAGCAGGCAGGTCGTGGCCGGTGAAATCGCGCAGGCAGGACTTACCTACCCTATGTTGCGTACCGTCAGCAGAACGGATAACGATAGTCCACTTGCGAGCGCGATTATGCCCACAGTGGTCGCAGGTCGCAGGCGCGTGTAGCAGGTCGGTAGGCGCGTAAGCGCGAGCGTAGGGGGCAACGCTCACTATGTTGCCCGTAGGGAAATGCTCGACGCTCGCCACCACTTGCCACCCACCAGCGAGAGCAGGTCGCTCACCGTGAACAACATACGCGATAGTCGGCACGACATACTCGCGCCCTAGTTCGTCAGTACGCTTCGCGACAAATCGGCGCGTAATCTCAACGACAGGCGCAGGAACGCCAAGACGCGCACAACGCTTAGCAAGAACGCGCTCACGCTCGCGCAACGCTTCTTCCAAGAACGCAGGCACTATTACTTCGCGACGGTTGGTATCGCTCACAGGTATCCCCTTTCCGATAGGACACTACTGAGACTACGCGAAACGCCAGCAGAATAGCAAGACTTATCTACCCTTCATTACAGGTCGTCGTCGGCAAGACTTATCTACCCTTCATTACAGGTCGTCGTCAGCACCGTCAGCGAACTCGCAACCACCACACCGAAACTTATCGCCACACGACCCCCCACTTCGCAGCCATTTAGCGCATTTATGCGCGGGGCTTCATCCACGCAAGCCCTTCTTCCCGTCGGGAAAGAGCCCCGGCAAACATTTGCCGATAGAGAGTCGGTGTTCGGCGTTGCGAACACTTATCTACCGTCTAGATGAAATCACTCATCCGAAGCCCGGTGTCGTTGCCGTGACTATCATAAGCGAATGGGTCAATGCTAGAACCGTTGCCGCCTGCGAGGTAGTCACGCTCCCACGCACGGTCAAAGTCCGTCATCTCGCAGTCGTCATCAACAGGCAGCAAACCCGCACGGTCTAATTCGTTAGCGACGAATTCGTCAAATCGCAAACCGCACGCACCGAAGTCATCACCAGCGAGTAGGCGGCGAGTCCATTCATTCTCCAACACCTCCAACACGGTGAAGCACGGGCAGGCGTACTCATCGCACTCATGCTCGGCGGTCTCGGTCAAGACAGGAAATCGGCGAATAAGGGTTTGGCGGTCGGTTTCAGTAATGTTGGTCATGTACCAAGCGTATGGCACCAGACAGCGGAATAGCAAACGATACTTATCTACCTTCATAGGGCGGTTCGCCCCAATGGGGCGATGTCGCAACCCGATACCGTCGCAACTTACCGCCACACGACCCCCCCACCCCTGCCCCCGTCGGGGAAGCCCCGGGCGCAAACGCGCCCGAAGCGCACGCGGGGCTCAAGTGCGACAAAAAAGAGAGTGTGGGTCGGTCATCGTGCCGAGCGATAGCCGTAGCCTCGCTGTCGTGCTAGACCGAACCCACACCCTCGCTTCGAGGGCGAGCCCTCTTGCGAAATAGATGAAGTTGGTTATCCCACCCTCCAAACGCCTTCGGTCTCGTCGAGAACATTTTCATCGATAGTGAAGTCGGCTTCGTCCCAACTGAGTTGGTCTGCCTTTATCGCCGAGATTTGCTCCACGAACTTTTCGATAATCGCCTGCGCCTGCTCTTTGCTCTCTGCTCTTATCTCGACGATGGAAATGGTCAGGTCTGCCGAGTAATACTTTTCCTCGTTCATTTAGTTATTCTTCCTCATCGTGCTCGTCGTCAAACGGAACATAGTTATCGCTACCGTCATCACGCAAACCTGTGTAGATAACGATTTGCCCATCATCATCTTCCTCTATCAGGTAGTTGGGGCAAAACGCAGAAAGTTTGGTGCGAAACCGGAACCCACTCGTCGTCTTGGTGCGCTTCTTCGCGGGCTTGCGCTTCTTCGTTTTTTTCATTTCTTCTCCTTCTTCTTCTTCTTGCGAGGTTTCACTTCTCTGCCCTCTTCGTCGAGTGCTTGTTCTGCGAAGGTGATAAGTTGGTCGCCCAAGTCGGAGTACTCCAAGACTTTGTCGCTTGCGTAAAGGATTATCTGCCAATCCTCCTCGTCAAGTTCACGGTCGAGAATGTCTTCGAACCATTCTTTATCCCACCAAGCAATAACTACTTCGTCATTCTTGTCGTAGACCTTTAGACCATCGGTGATATTTTTGATAGTTGTCATTTCGATTAGATACTTTCGACTTTCTTCACCGTTATGCGTTCGGCCTCTACTCCGGAGTGCTCGATGAGGTGCTTGACTGCTACATCTGCGCCCTCTTGGGTCGCAAACGCGCACTGAGTTATGCCGTCAACCCGGACTTGGTATTCAGTGTATTTGGACATTTGGTTGTCTACCTCTTTCAGATTTATGTACCACATACGCTACGACCTCGCACATCAGAAACACAACTTACCCCTGACCCCACGACCCAGCCTTGCCGGTGCTTGCTCACAGAAAAAAGCCCCGGGGTGGGGTCGGGCGCGCGCACGAGTTCTGTTCTGCCCTGACGGAGTGTGTGGCGCACGCCTGCCGAGCAGGTGGGATAAGTCCCCCACCTGCCCGACGCGCGAGAGTTATCCCACCAACCTAGTTGTTGTTGGCGTTGGCGCGAATGATGAGATTCTGAACCTCATCGGCGAGTGCGCCCGTTGCCTTGCCCTCGTCAATAATCGGATTCTCAGCATCGTCGGCGAATCGCAGAACGCTAACCATTCCGTTCAGTTCGCGATTCGCGACAACCAGCAGACGAACGCGCCGACGCTTCGGGTGAACCGACGGTGGCAACTCGCTGTTCTCATCGTCTTCATCGCCGACAGGCGAAGCCCAACCACAGGTGAGCAGACCGATAGCGTCGTTGTCGCACGCGAGTTGCGCCGATTTCGGGTCGCTGAGCAGTTCGTACACATCGCCGTGTGTCGCGAGATTCAGAAATCGCGCGCCACCTTGCTCGGTGAACTTAACGCCGTAAAGAATCGCCTTCGGCGTGTTGTAGCCGATGCCGTTGGAATCCACAAAGGATTCCAAATCCTTCGCGAGTTCGGTGAGTGTGTCGTACATAGTTGATTCCCTTCTGTTGGAGTTGTCTCACAGCGTACCAAGTCTGCCACCAGAGACACAACCCAAAGTTATCCCACCCCATTCTGGCGTGACGCCGTTCTGTCGGAGTCGCAACGCAACGCACAGCAGAGACTTACCCCCGACGCCCACCACCCAGCGCGCCCCTTCGCCTTCGGCGAAGAAAGCCCCGGGGGTTTCAGTCGAGTAATCACACTGACCAAACAAAGCACATAGGAAAACAAACGCCCTCGCCGAACAACTGCGAACGCTGGTGGGGTTATCCCACCCGACCTAGTAGGTGGGCTCTCGCTTGGGCAGGTCTGCGAACTTGATGGGCTCGAAAAAGCAGTCACGCTCGACGGCAGGAACGCCACCGAACGCCTCAGCGTTGGCCAGTTCAGAAAAAGAGAAGTAGCCCCACTCGCACTCGAAGCCCTCGACATACCCGAAAAAAACGTCATCGCCGTCGAACTCGATTGCGTACCAAGTCCAGTTGCCGAACGGCGTGAAATACTTGACTTGGATAACCTTCTCATCTAGTTCGACGCTCTCGGTCTGGCCGATGTCGGGCAGTGCCTTGCGAATGTCTACGGGCAGCAACTTGTGACGGCGCAAGCCCTCTTGTGGTTCGGTGGTTCGAGTTGTCTTGGTCATACCTAAGACACTACTGCCCCAAACACCAGAGACACAACCGGAGAGACTGCCGGTGGCCGAGAAAACAAATAAGCCCCGCCTGCTGTCGTCGGCTTTGCTGTCGGGTTCTGCCTTGCCCCGAAGGAGCGTGTGGCGAGCGTCGCTGTGTCTCTGATGTTTCTTGCCCTACGCTTGGCACATGACCGACCTCACCGAACGCCAGACCTTGATTCGCCGATTCCCTGTCTTGACCACCACTGCCGAGCACGAATGCTTTGCTGACACTGAACACTTTTGCCCTTGCTTCACCGTGCTGGAGGTGCTGGAGGATGAATGGACTCGCCGCCTTGACGCTGGTGATGATTTTGGTGCGTGCGGCTTGCGCTTTGACGAGTTTGTCGCCGACGAGTTACGCCGAGCGGGTTTGATTCCTGCTGATGACGTCTGTGAGTGTGGTGATTCCGAGTGCCACGCCGACCACAACGCCGACACCAAGTGGGAAGCGTACTGGCACGACCGAATCTGAGTTATCCCACCCCCCTACCGTCTTGGGTTGGGGGTGGGTGGGGTTGAGTTTCTTTTTTTCTTTTTCTTTTTTTCTTGACCCAGAGTCCTTACCCCCGACCCCATCACCCTGCGCCCCCCCTTCGGGGGAAAAAGCCCCGGTATCCCCTTCGCTGGGTAACCAAAGGCTATGCTGTTATCCCACGGTTAGATTTATCCAAAAGACAGCAGGCAAAGGAACACAAAATGGCACACCAAATCGAGATAAATGATGACGGAACTGCCCGTATGGCATACGCCGATAGAGAGGTGCCGTGGCACAGACTTGGCGTGGCAATGAGGGGACTACAAACGGCAGAGGCAATGCTGGCAGCAGCACAAGCCGACTTCGATGTAGTGACGGCGAAAGTAGTGGCGTGCGACGACAACGGAGAACTACTGCGTAATGACGACGGAACGCTCGTGTTTCTTGCCGACAGTCGAGCAACGATACGGGTAAATGGAAACGGAACATACGACGGACTAGCAACCGTCGGTAATCGTTATGTCGTTCAGCAAAATCGTGAGTGTTTGGATTACGCATTAGACATCGTTGGCGCTAGTGCTGGTGACGCAGTGGTCGATACTTGTGGCGTTCTACACGGTGGGCGCGAGTTCTTCGCTTCGCTCGATTTGGGCTCGCTTGTTATCGACCCAACGGGCATAAACGACAAAATAGACAGGTATTTGCTGGTTAGAAATGGTCACGACGGCAAGACGCCGATTACATTTGCGAATACATCTGTGCGTGTTGTGTGTAAAAATACAGTTGTGTCGGGTTTGCGAACGGCGTCACGGGTGTTTAGCGCAAGACATACACGAAATGTCGAACGAGCGATAGAACAAGCGCAAGCAGTGTTGGAGTTCTCGACGCAATGGGCGAAAGATTTCCAACAAATGGCAGAAAAAATGCTTGCTACACCGGTAGCCAAAGACTCGAAGAGGTTCTCCGACTTGATGAGTGCGACATTTCCAATACCGGATGACGCAACAGACAGACAAAAAGATAATCGTGATGAAGTTGTGAGTTTGGTAAAAGCTATTTACGACAACGACAACAACGCAAAGAGCTACGGGTACAACGCTTGGAGTGCGTACAACGCAGTCGGTGAATACCTTGACCACTATCGTGATGGTACGCCGAAAGACAGGGCGTTTGCGTCAATGGATAACAACTCTTGGGTCACAAGAACAAAAATAAAAGCACAAAGTCATCTCTTGTCGTTGTAATCAGCTTTCCGGCTGTATCATTTATTCGGTTGCGAGTTCACACACAAAGTGAGACAACTATGAACGAGGAAGACAACGAAGAAATCCCAGAGATTTCGGACGGTGAAGAAGAGCAGCCATCGAAAGAAGAGTTGGCAATGTGGCTTTCTGAGTTTATGTCCCAAGGTCAGCGTGCTCAAAGTATGTACAGGCAGCATTTCTGCCAAATCGTTGTCGAACGCCTATTCGAAGAGTTCGGTGTAGACGGTATGTGTGAGCTAATGATGTCTATCGACCGGCGAGCCGGATGGATTAGCGACATAATCATCGAAGATGCCGACATACACGACGCATTATTCAAAAATCATCTCATTTACGACGATAAAGCCATCATAAAAGCCAGAGAATGTAATCAGATTATCGAACTAAACAAAAAAATCTGGCGCTTACGTAAAAAATACTCAAAGCTAATCGCCCAAGAAATCGCAAATCAAGCAAGTGCCCCATTGGATAAAAGCGAAAGCTAAAAATAATCAAATAATCGAACAATTTTTTAGCTAGTTGTATCTTTGATGTAAAATCTCATAGTCTTTACGACCATGACAGGCAATGATATGAAAATTACGAATTTGTTCGCTCCCGGTTTATGATGGGTGGGATAACATTGGTCTACGGAACACGGCGCTCAGGCTCTTATACTCCTTTCTCCCTGGGCGCCGTGTCTCTGTATTATTTATGATGACTTGTAGCGCCTGTGGCAAATCGACAGAAATAGCTCAGTGTCAAAGTTTCTTGCCCGAAAACGGATGGGTAATGGAATACGAGACGTTTGGTTATTACAGTGGTTTCAGCGATGACATCGAGCCAATGCTCGATAACAGAATTTCGAAAAAATGGTTTATGTGCCACGACTGCGTGGTGAAGTTTCTCGAGACATTCCCAATGCTGGGCGAAACAGTACACAAAGGTGGCCACAGCATTCGTTGCGATAAAGACAACAGCAAACCGTGTTGTAACTGGGCCTGGAGAATTAGTGACGCCGGAATCGTCCAGGAGGCCAAAGATGGCGAATGGATTGACACCTCTGTCGACGTTCAACACCTTTAACTATATGCATTAATAAGCGGGGCTTTTTCCGGCAGGCGTCGCCGTATCCCGGTAAGTGTCGCCGTATCCCGGTAAGTGTCGTTGTATCTCTGGTGTTGCGTCGTGTACCATTGCTGGTATGAACACACCAACGCAAGTCACCGTAGACGGAAGAAATCACCCGATTATTGGGTGGGATAAGTTCATGAGCGTTCTAGAACGAAACGGCTATGACCTAGATAGGTGGTCGTATTGGGACACTTTTATCGGCGATGAACTAATGGGTGACGGCTGGGTTGTTCGGGCGCATCAGGTGAACCACAAGAAAGTCGTTTTCATTTTGGACATACTAGACAAAGACGGAAACATAGTGGGATAACTTTTTATCCCACCCCCTACCGTCACCGTCAGAGCAAAACAGAACCCGACAGCAACACCGACGCCAACAACGGGGCTTTTTCTGCTAACACAACCCTAACTCGAATGCTATCCCATTTCACTTTTTATGCGATGCCCCACGCCACTCTGCTGCGATACGCATCATCGTCGGCTTTCATAGCAAGCCACTCGGTGCGCTCCCGGCGCCATTCAGCGTAGGCGTTGGGGGTGAGATACTTCTTGGCAATGTAATCAAGCCACTCTTCGTAGGTAATGGTATCCAACCACCAAGGTTCGTCGGAATTCAACCACAAGTTTCGCTCGTAGTTCTCCCACTCGGCCCATAGGTGAGCAGGAATGTCGGGTGAGTCGTGTGTTTCGGGTTGCTTGGTCATGTCAAAGACGGTACCAAACACAACACCAAAGACACAACGGCGCTCGCCACGCGCCACCGTCAGGGCAGAACAGAACCCGACAGCAACACCGACGGCAGCAAACGGGGCTTTTTTCGCTGAGCGAAGCGAAGCGAACGGCTGGGTGGTGGGCGTCGGGGGTAAGTCTCTGCTGTGCGTTGCGTTGCGACTCTAACAGAACGGCACTGCGACATAATGGGGTGGGATAACTTCGGTTGTGTCTCTGGTTGTCGTTGTTGTAGCATCTCTGGTATCAACCTCAACGAAGGGGGCAACGATAATGAGGATTATCACTAACGACTGGCAGGGCGAACTCACCAACGCTTGTACCTGTATGGACTACGATGGCGAGACAGACACTTACACGCCAGCAACTGAGTGTGGTGATTGCTACGATGACGCACTTTATGTCTTCAAGTATGACTTGGGCGAGTGGTTCACCAATAACGAAGACGGCTGGTGGCAAGTCAATGGACTACCACTATGGAATCGCAACGTTAGTGGGGTGTTTCGTGCGATACCTAATACTGGGAGTCCGAGGCTTCACGCTGGTGGCAGTGTTGCGAAGGTTGTTGACTTTAGTATCAATCCACGAAGCGACATCGCTGAATTCGTGCGTGGAATTACTGTTAGTGGCGAATGGAATCTTCGCTACCGACTAGACGGGGATATTCTACTGGCACGCCTGTCGCACCACGATGTTCCAATGGGCAAGCCGTTCACCGTCACTTACGGCACCAATCCCGATGAGTGAGGTGGGATAACCTTGCGTTCGTTTATGCGCTCGCCACACGCTTCGTCAGGGCAACGCCTAACTCGTTCGCACGCCCGACCCCCGGGGCTTTTTTCGCTGAGCGAAGCGAAGCGAACGGCTGGGTCGTGGGGTCAGGGGTAAGTCTTTCATCTCAACGGCATCGAGCGAACTATCCAACGGCATCGAGCCAACGACATCGAGCGACGATAATGGGGTGGGATAACTTCGGTTGTGTCTCTGATGTTTGGGTAGGTACTGTCTTAGTTATGAGCAACTACCTACGCAGTACCGTTATCCTGAGTATCGCTAATGCGCTACTCGTCGCAGTCGGTGTCTTGCTACTGCCAAGCCTTGCGCTTGCCGTAGTGTGGGCTATCGGCGCACTCGTCGTTCACGCTATTGCCCTAATCTGGGTAGCAGTCGCTGAACTCAACGCTGAGTTCGGTGGTGGTCGCTAATGGCTACTCGCTGTATTATTGCCGAGCCTTGTGGCGACGGTTGGCGTGGTCGCTATTCCCATTGGGATGGCTACCCTGATGCGAAAGTTCCCCAACTGCTAACGCTGGTGAAGCGTGATGGTGTTGAGACTGTTCGCAAGGTACTGCTACACGATAACTATTCGTGGTCTTGTATCGACCCTAACTGTGTTCTAGACCCATTCATCACGGGTGAGCGACACACGGGCTGGAATGTTGTCGCTGGCTATGGCGAAGCGCATAACGATTTAGACAGCGCACCAGATTTCTTTACGCAAGGTAGTGAGGGTTTCGCTTGGGCTGAGTTCCTTTATGTCTTGGGTGATGCGAGCGTATTCGTCTTTCAGGCTGGTGGCAATAATGATGCGACGGTCTGGGATTTCGTTCGTGAAGTTCGTTATGATAGCGAGTTATCGCTAGCCTAGATTTCGTCACGGCAGGTGTAATCCCTTCCTTCCCCCATAACCTGCCGTGACGATTTAGGTGGGATAACTTACGCTTTGTCGGCGCATCATTTATTTCGTCAGGGCAACGCCTAACCCGTTCGCACGCCCGACCCCACCCCGGGGCTTTTTTCGCCGAAGGCGATTTTTTGATTTGTGTCTAGTTGTGTCTTTGGTGTTGCGTCTGTTATTGTTGGAACTATGGACAACATCACCACACTCCCCACCACCCCCAAGACCCTGAGCGTCGGCGAGGTCATCTGGCCCACCACTGCCCCTTGGTCCTACACTGTGCTTGCTGCGAGCGTCAAGTACCCCAAGAGCAACGGCACATACACGGGCTGGATAGCCCTGCTCGTTCACCTCGAAAAGCGTACGCCGTTCACGACGCACATCGTCATCGACACGCCTGAGGGTTGGGCTTGCGAGAGCGGGTGCTACTTCGACGACCTGAGCGACGCACTCGCCAACTTCATCGAGCGTGGAGGTGAGGTGGGATAACCACCTCGCTGGCACTATTGCGCCCCCTATGGGCGCATTTTTATGAATAATGGCGAAGCCTCCTTCTTGTGTTTTGTTAGCCGGGGCTTTTTCTGCTGAGCGAAGCGAAGCAGACGGCTGGGTGGTGGGCGTCGGGGGTAAGAAGTTGCGCTACGACATCAGGCCACGACGAGAGAGGGTGGGATAACTTCGGTTGTGTCTTTGGTGGCAAGTGGGTTAGTGTTTGCCTATCCACGACGAGACAAGGGGGCAAGGCCAATGGGCGAGATAGACGGTAGGGCACTAGACAGGTGGATTACCACTGAACCTGAATACGATTACACGGTTCTGGTGACACCAGACAACTTCGCTGAGGTATTCGGCCACGACAAGTTGCTAATCAACGAGTTGCGTTGTAAGTGGACTAGTCAGTATGTCGGATACACCGTGGTTGAGTCCGACAACGAGTATTGGCTGTCGTTCGTGCCGTTCTACACGCTAGACGAGGCACGTGAGATTTGCGTACACGCCACGGCCTACGACGATGAGCAAGAACGCATTGACGAGCAAGAACGTGAACTAGACCGACAGGAACGTGAGTGGCGAGCAACGAGGGGGGATAACTAATGGGCAGGCTATCGGCTGAAGCAATGCTGGAGGTTGTGGAGTTCAGGCGAGCGCTTGCGTGGCACTTGTCTGGCAATCACTATCCACCTATTCCAAGCGCAATGATGGAACCGTGCTTGGAGGCCATCGCCAACGCCAACGCAGGTGAGTGGGATAAGGTAATCACACTGCCAGAGGGAGTGCTATGGCGAGGCCAAGCATCTTGTCCGACACACGCACTCATTGAGTACGCACACCTAGACACGTTTCTAGACAGCGACGAGTAACGGCCGCCAAGCGAGGCCACGCACTCGCTAAGTGCGAGCACTAACAGGTGGGATAAGTCCGACGACGCGCGCGATATGAGCCCCGCTCACCGCACACGCTGCGTTTCGCGGCGGGACTCTTTCAGCAACGGGCGTACCGGCAGCAAGGCTGGGTCGTGGGGTCGGGGGTAAGGTGCGCTCTACTAGTCACCCCGTCTGGTGAGTGGTCTGATAGGGGTGGGATAACTACTAGTTATTTCCGACTGTCCACCGTCATCTATTAGGTAGGCAGTAACACCGACACAAGATAGGTAGTTATGAAACAGACAACTAAAAAACTAATAGACGAACTAGAACGCTCTCGCCGTGCTGGTTGGGCGTTCGGGTTCAGCAAGCGTGACGAAGTGGAGCGACTATCTATCGAGAACGACAAACTACGCTGGATAGTAAGGCTACTAGTGAAGCGCATCATCTTTCATAAGAGACTGAATAACGACGATGACCTAGTGACGCTTGCTAAGGAACTAGAACTATCTGTCTAATGGAGTGGGATAACTACTAGTTGTATCTCTGGTAGTTGTTTCAGTATCATTTACGGTATGACCGATTTCGATGAGCAAGAGTGTCTAGGTTTCCACCCCGATAGTCCGTGTTGCGGTACTGTCGAGCGACACCCGACTAATCCCGTTCGCTGGCGAACGAATGGCACGATGGTAATGTTTCCACGCTGCGAAAAACATTATTCTGAGTATCTGGAACTAACCGAGCAACGGCTACGGCGTGAACTAAGCGAACTTCGCAACCGTCGAGCGTGTGAGCAGTGCGGTTCTATTTTTTTCTGCGAATGTTGATTAGGGTGGGATAAGTTTCGCAAGTTATCCCACCCCATTTGCCGTTAGTTGCCGACGAGTGTGCCGGATGCGCGCCTTTTGTATGAGCCCCGCTGTTGAAGCTGGGCCCGGTACATGACGGGGCTTTTTCCCCCGAAGGGGGCGCGCTGGGTAATGGGGTCGGGGGTAGATTTCATTTCTGGTGTTGCGTTGATTATGCTATTACTGTCCTATCCAACACCACACCCGAAGGGGGTATGTAATGCCAAGAAATCCACGCCGACGCCGAGAGGTCAGTTCCGACGCTGACTACTCGCATTGGGGCGAAGAGGCTGCGATTATTCGCGAACGCGAAGAACGCAACCCACCGACAGACATCGACGACTACGACCCGATGGAAGGCGAGTAGTCTCCACGCGCTCGCGCGATAGGTTGGTGGGATAACTTTTATCCCACCACCCACGCGCCACGCGCCACGCGCCACCGTCAGGGCAACACTCGCCCGTGCGTGCGCTCGCGCGAAACCCGGGGCTTTTTTCGGTGAGCAAGCACCGGCAAGGCTGGGTCGTGGAGTCAGGGGTAAGTTGTGTCTTTGATGTTGTTCTGGATAGAGTTCAGATTATGACTACTACACCACTGGAAGTCGGTTGCTATGTAGATAGCACACACGGCATTTACGCAACTAATCGGGTTTGTGTTCTGGCTAAGGTATTTGGCTGGAATGGTTTACCCGATTATGTGAATACGGCTGAGCCTTTGGATTTGGAGTACGCAGACGAGGCTTTGGTTTGGCTTAACAAGAATGTGGCTACCGAAGGCTGTGAGTTCGGCTGGTATGACGGAGAGTGCCACTACCAAACTAGGGAATGGTGGCTGACCGTATGAGGTGGGATAACTACAACCAACGCCAACGCCGACGAATGGAGCGACGAGAAACTATCCAAGAAGGTTTGGTCATTATGCTGGTGTTCGGCTCGCTATGGCTGGCTTTATGGGCATTTTCGTCTTTCACCAACGAAGGATTTAGTTGTGAGAGATTTCCGATTACCGTTGAGGCTGGCGACACGCTTGACGGCATTGTGCGTGAGTTCTGTGCTGGTGAAGTGACGAGCGCACTAGACCAAGTAGTGAGAGTGTATGGCACGACGATTTACGCTGGCAACACGATTTATCTACCGACGAACGACAAGTGTACGCTGACGCTCGACGACGCTGGTGAAGTGTACGAGACGTGCTGATTTATCCCACCCATGTTTAGAGAGGTGGGATAACTTTGGACACCATCTACTTCTTGCCGGTCTTATTATTCTTTGCGAACAGAATAAGCCCCGCCTGACGTAGTACCTGCGGGGCTTTTTTCGCTGAGAGAAACGAAGCGAACGGCTGGGTGGTGGGGTCGGGGGTAAGGTCACTCTGCTCTGTGGGGGCTGAAAGGGGGCGACGAAACGGTGGTTCAGTATTGACGGTGGTGGAAGAGGGGTGGGATAACTTGGGAAGGGGAAGGGGTGGGATAACTTTGGGTTG
>Ga0194123_10005463_pt1 | contig 13625 bp, 17 predicted proteins | sample TA2MahsurfametaG_5_FD_155479 | JGI IMG/M metagenome (GOLD analysis project Ga0194123, IMG submission 155479) | Freshwater microbial communities from Lake Tanganyika, Tanzania - TA2015023 Mahale A surface | ecosystem: Environmental > Aquatic > Freshwater > Lake | place: Tanzania: Lake Tanganyika... | reverse complement strand
GGGCAGCGAACCACCCGTCGCGCCCTGCGCGCCCGAGCCACTGGTATCGGGGCGATACGTCGTCGGCCCCGTGCCCCCAGCGTCATGGCCCCACCACCAGCCTCGCGCGGTGTCGGTGTTCGGGTCTGCCGCCGTCAGCACATCCACGATCCCTACAGGTGTGCCGCTTTCAAAGTCGCTCTTGACGCCGCCAAAATCGATCTTGTCGAACCCGACCTTCTTGGCGTTGGGAAACAGGCGTTTGAAGTCCGCGTCTGCCAGAATCTGGTCAAGGCTGGACGGCTTGGAGGCATACCGGCTGGCAATCGTGGCAAACGTGTTCTTGACCGAGTTCCGGGCCTTCAGGTCGCTGCCATACGACGACCGCGCCATGAACCCCTCCAGATTGCCCAGCGTGCCGCGTGTCAACGCATCGCGCTGCGCGCGGGTCATCGGCCCCGGTGGGGGCGGCGTGGCGTTCGGGTCACCGGGCGCAGCGGTGGCTGAACGCGGCGGCGTCCATGTCGTCGGCACATAAATCCACCGGGGATTGTTGTCGCCCGTGAACCACCGCCACTGGTAGCCCGTGTCTGCCGGGGGCGGCATTGCATTCGGGTTGTAAATCCATGCCGGAACGCCGCCGCCTGCGCCCGTTCCGGGATCGGTTGGGTCAATCTCGCGTTCAGCCATTAACGCGCTCCACAGTCACACTCAACGCATACTGCATCGCCGTCGCCCCGACACTGCTATAGGTCGTGCTGTAGGTCAGGACTGAGTTCGCGTCACACCGGACGAGAACCGTCTGTTGCTGGATGGTGGTGGTGGTGTTGCCGGTGACGGCACTGCCGCTGATCGTAAGCGCCACCCCATCGGTGAACCCTACAGTTACAGCGACACTGGACGACGTGGTGGCCGCTTGCGTGATTCTCAGAAACCACGACACGCGAAACACTCCCGCACTGCCCGTATCGGCCAGCAGTGTGGTGGTGCCTATGCTAGCACCCGTCGGGGTGCCTGTCACGCTCGATTGCACTCGCGGTGTGGCATTGATGGCTTCGGTGACCCCACGCAACCAGACCTGCCACGGCTGGGTCACAATGCCTTGGGCAAACGCATCCAGCCCAATCAGCCGCTCACGAAACGGGAACGACGGGATCATGCCGATTCCTGCGCCACATCCAGAAACGCATCCAAAATGCGCCACGGGATGGGGTCAGAGACACTAATCTCAAACACCCGATTTCTCACCTGCCCCAGTCGCCAAAACAGACACCGGGTCCGATAATTGCCCATCGCCCCAGCGGTCGCTGTCCGCTCGACGCCCCATGTCTTGCCGCCATCCGGAGACGCCCGAAGCATCAGGGTCGGATTCTCCCCCTGCCCGGTGGCCGTGCCCAGCCCCGACTCCAGAAACACTTCCAGTTTGGACACCTTGAGTTTGCTGTGTTCCAGAAAAATAGCTGGCGCACGCCGCAGCCGCCGAATGGGGCGACCGCCCACATCCAAGGCAAAGTCCTTGCTCATGTGGTAAATCGTGCCAGTTTCCCGATCCACTATGAGGTGCTTGTTAAACGCAAAACAGTGCCACTGGGGCCTCCACGCGTCGTACGCGTTGTCCTCGGCCAGCCATGTCCCGCGTTCGTGCCACAGCCCCGTGCGGAAGTCATAGCACCACGTTTGCTGCTCGGTCGGGAACGTCAGCAGGTAGAACATGTGACCAAGGTCGTTGTAGGTCTCGCCGTAGGCGTCATCGACCGTGGCATAGCTGCCGATGGTGTTTTCCAGCGCATACGTCGAGATGCGCTGCGGGCTAAACCCCTTCGCCGCCATAACCTGATACCCGCCGTTGGAGGTTGTCGCCAGCCACACAATCTGGTCACCCGCCTCGCGCACCGAATACGGGGCCGCGCAGCCATACGGCAGGAGTCCCGAGGGGTCAGGCGCAAACGGGAAGGGCGAGGTGCCGTTGTTGAACCAGACTTCTGTGGTTTGTCCTCCGAACAGCCAAATCTGCCCGTAGGACGACACATACATGGACACCCACGGGTCTTGCCCGATGGTGCGTTCGGCAAACTGCGTGGGATCCCATGTCGTGCCATCGAGCAAATCTGAGATGTAGAACCGGCTGTCGGTGGCATCAAACACCACGAAGTAGCCATACAGCGAGCCACCAAACGAGGCGACGGTGCTGGTCAGGTTCGTGCCCCCTGCCCCCACGGTCTGCGTCAGGGTATCGGTTTGCAGGTCGTAGGTGTATCCCAACCCACCAGCGGTGATGAAGAGTTCCAATCCCCCATCGCCGTTGCTGCTGATAGTGGCGGGGAGGAGGTCGTCAACGACCGTCCCGCGAATTGTCGTGGTGCCGTCGCTAAACACTTCATAAAACTTCTGCCCCACAACTGCAAAACACCGCCCCGCCTGAGCAAACATGGCCCGTCCACCCTGCTGGGTCACCGTGGCGAACGCCTCGACCCCCGGCGTCGGATACAGGGCCGTTCTGACCGTGGCCCCCGGCGATTCCATCTGCTCCACATACCAATTAATCAGCGCTTCCTGATCGGCAATGGGCGACTGCGACTGATACGATGCGTTTACGAACAGCGGATACTGAGCCATTACGGGGTATCCGAGAAGATGTTGTAACGGCCCTGCCGTGGACGCAGCGCGGGGTCAACATACAAGTCATAGGGGCGAATGTTGGCGCGTTTGATGTTAGCCTTCGACTCCATTGCCGACATCACCAGCGTCTGCGACGGCTGCAAATCAAACTCGGGGGCCAGTTCAACCGCCAGATTGTCGCGCAAAAACCGCCGATACCCCGGCGGGAGGCTAATCACATCGTTCAGGCCGAGTTCGGTGACCGCCGTGGGGGTGTAAATTACGCCCAACAGCGTCGAGGACGTCGGGATCATCCAGAACGTCACCTCGGCCAGCGGATAGGTCGCGTTGTAGTAGAAACTTGTGGGATACGTGCTGGTCAATCCCTTCTGCGGGATGCGCGACCACGCATCCGTTGTCAGCGGCGACAACCCCATCTCCAAATCGGGGTCTTGGGACGTATCGATAAAGTTCAGGTCGCTGATAAAGACCGGGCGGACGATGTCACAGTCGCCGCCCGATCCAATGGTGTAAGTTGACTGATTCGGCACCAGCGGCCATGTGGTGCGGTCGTTCTTGTAGATGGTCAGGCGTTCTGTCCCCCAGCCATCAATGAGGTCGTTCAGACGCTGCAACCCGTCTGCCATGTCCTGCGGGGCGGCGGTTTCTGCCGCATCCAGCACGCCCAGCCGCTTCAGACTGGCGTTAATCAGATCGCGTGTCGTCATCTCGCCCTCACGGGGCGCGTAGCTACTCGGCTACGTGCCGGTGTGTGGCTGCTTCAATCGCAGCCAGTTCTTTCTGGGCCTTCGCGCTCATGCGCTTGGCCTTAAACGCATTCTCTGCCGCCGCATTCGCGATGGCCGACTCCTGCGCCTCCACGCCCAGCACGGCGTGGTCGGGGGACTCGACCCATCCGTCCGCCTTCATCGAGGCCAGTTCGCGGTCGCTACCCACAATCATGTCCTCGAAATCGTGCTTGCCATTGGCCTTCAGCACGCCGCGATAAATCATCTTGGGATACGGCTCATACCGATACGGCTTGTCCCACTTGTGCAGTTCCTGCTCGTAATCCGTCTCGCCTGTGCGAACGACTGCCATGCCATCCTACCTTCTGCGCCTCAATCCGGAGGCGGACGGTCGCCCTGAATGGGCTACTGCCGATATAACGCCACTGGATTATTGGCGGTGGTGCTGGTGTTATTGACGCGCTTTACCTTGATGGGGATGACCACCCCCGTCACGCAATGAAACGCCACGACGGTGCCATCCTGACTCACAGCCTGACTGACGCCGTTTGACCCGGCATACAGCGCGCCGGCAATGTTCGGCAAATTCACCGTATCGCTGGCGGTCACCGACACCCACGCATGATACGGGTCGACCTGCATGTCACACCCGATACAACGCGGTCATGACTGTCGCCGTCGTGTTTGTGGAGTTCACGCGCTTAATCTTGATGGGCAGAATCTGCCCCGCAATGGCCGTGATGTTGACCACGCTGTTGTCCTGAAACACTGCCGCGACCACCCCCGCGCCCCCCACCTGTAGGGCTTCGGTCAGGCCGTTGTGCAGGTTTACGGTGTCACTTTTGACCACCGCCTCGGCTCGGTTATACGGATCAATCTGCATACACCCTCCTGAATGAGTGGGGGCCGAAGCCCCCACCCTCCAGACTTACCCCAGCGTCACGTTGGCAAGGGCCACGACGCCCCACTTGCCACCCTGCGCCTTGATGGTCATCGACGCCCCCACCTTAGCGGCAAACGTCGCCACATCAGAGGAGGTCGTGTCGCCAAAGAACCCCGGCGTGTAGGTCACGGTGTGGGCATTGGCGGTCGCTGACAGGATGGTGAGTTCCAGCCCATCCTGCGCGGTGGTGGGACTCGCAAGGGTCATGGCACAGACCCCGGCCTTCTGCACCAGAATCAGGGTGTCCTGATTCGGGATGCTGAGGGCACCATCCACCGAGGCGGTGACCATCGCCTGTCCGGACGGATCGACCTGCGCGACTTCGCCATCGGCAAAGTTCGGCAGGTCGGACGCCAGACCCGTGGTCGCCGGAGCCAGAATGTTGTGCGCGAGTGCGGCAGAGCCGAAATCGCCACGCGAACGTACGCTGATGTTGGCGCCAGAAATAGACACCACCTGCATAAATTCGTTGTCCACGCGGAGGAAGTTACCCGCCGCGAACCCGGAGGCCGAGGTCACCGGGATGATGAGCGCATCCGCTGATACCGCAGCGGCAATCGTAGTACGTGTCAGAGCCATGATGTCTGTGTCTCCTTTCTCTTAGCTGTAGACGCGGCACGCAAGCTGCGGACGCAGCGTGGCCCAGCCATACAGGATGTCCATACGGGTCGGCTCCTGATCGGTGCCGATCTGGTACTGCTGCACCATGCGGATGCTGATGCCCAGTTCCTTCGACCGGACGGAGGTCGTCTCCGCGCCGCTCGACGGCTTGTGCAGGTCGGCCATGACCATCGAAAACGCGTCGGGATGATACAGGAGCGACTGCGGAGTGACGGTCGTCGCCAGCGTGCCAGCGGTCGGCGAGGTCGCGCCCAGCACCGTCACGACGGCGTTGTCCGCGGGCGAGGCGTTGACCGTCTGGAGCTGGCCCGAAGTGATGATAGACGGGCTGATCGGGATGGTCATCGACCCCGCCGAATCCGACGTGTCAGCGGTCACCACAAACTGCTGAAGCTGACCAGTCGAGGCGTAGGACACCGGGTTGACCTGAAAGACCCCAGCGATCGTGAAGATGTCGCCCTTCTTGAGCGACGCTGCACCCGAGGCCCAGCCATCCACGATAATCGACGAACCGGTCTGACCGGCCCCATTGACCAGCGGGGTCGAGGCCGTAAACGTGCCGGTCGTGTGCTTGGCAACGTTCTGGTCTTCATACCACTCGGCAAATCCGAGAGCGCGGGACGCAAACTGCCCCGTGCGATATTCCTCGGAAATCTGCGCTGCCGGGTTGAAGAGGCTCAGGTTGGCGTTGGCAAGGGTCACCATCGACACGGGGTCAAGGATCGCCAGACGGCCCTCGGACGGCGTTGCTGAGTTCGTCAGCTTGGCCCCGCCCTGCAAATACGTCAGGTTGGTGTTCGGCACCACACCGGGGCTGCCGACCGCCTGATAGACGTCCTTATAGACCGTCGTCAGACCGTCGTAGTCCACGATGTTTGCCAGTGCCACCGCCGCCGGTTCGACATACCGCTTCCGCACCATGTCGATTTCCTGCGTCATGGAGGCGGTTGACCACGAGAACGCGACGTTCTTCTGGTGCGTCAGGGTGATCGGCACATACTGGTCGTTCAGCCCCTGAATCTGGAGCGCCTGACCTTCCGTCACCTGAAACCGCTGGGGCAGTCGCGCATTGACGGTGTAGCCGACCTTGGCCCCTGCCTGCACATACTGATCATCATACGAACGGTTCACGTTTGCGGCGAACTTCAGATTGTTCACCAGAATACGTGCCGTCTCCTTTGTGTACCAAGTTGGAGTTACGAGTGTATTCGCCATGTTAACCTCAGTACCGTCGCGCCTTTCGCTCCTGCGTGTTCATGCGCCGGACGTATTCCGGCCCAAAGTCCATGTCAGTCGCGTCATCGACGGTACGTGACGGCGCACTCCCCACGGGTCGAATGGGGGGTTTTGCCTTCGAGAAGATGAATGCTGGAGTCGATGACCCACGGCCTGACGCGATCTCCAGACGGGCTTCCAATTTCTTCATTTCCCCGAATGCCAGCACGGGGTGCAGCGCGGCAATGCGCTGGGCGTCCTCGGGATAGTGCGCCATGTGTACCATCAATTCTGCCGCCACGGGCGACTCCTTGATGGCATCCACCATTGGCGGAGAGAGTTCAATGTCCTCCCGATTCACCAAGACATTGAAATCCGGAATGCGGCTGGCAGCTTCGGTCAGCCGCTCCGCAAATTGCTGGTCACGCGACTGCTGCCACTGCTGCCGCGAATGCGCGGCCTGCTGCTGCCGCGTCTCTTCCTGAAACGCCCGAATCGCTTCCCGCGCCTGCCACCGAGCCTGTGCCTTCACATACGAGGCGTAGTCGTGGAACTGCTCTTCGGTTGGTTCTTGATCATCACTTGCCGGAGGCACGGGCTGCGTCGCCGCCGCCATCGGCATCGACGCCTGTGGCGCACTCAGTCGCGCTTTTTCGGCGCGGAGCGACTCCAGTTCTCGGGCGACTGCATCGCGTTCCCGCTGCGTGTCGCCGCGCTGCCGCACAAGGGCATTGATCTCGTCCTGAATGGTTTGTTTCCGGCCTTCGAGTGACCGTTTGCGATTCGCGAGGGCTTTGCCAGCCTCTGACGCGTCGGTGGGCACGGGGTCACTGGGGGCAGCGGCGGTCGCGGAGTCGGGGTCTTTCTGGAGGGTGGCGTCTCCGGTCTGGAGATCGGCCATCACCTGCTCGGCGGTGCCGGTATTCGTATCGACCACAAACGACGCAGATTCCACGGTCACACTCATTCAGCCTCCTCACGCGACGGATACCCGCCGAGGTTCATTTCGCCATTCTCGTCGTCTGCTGGGCCGTCGGCATTCACCACCACATTGACGGTGGGCGAGACGTTGGCCGACTCCCGCGCCTGCTGCTGCTGTTTGGCAATCTGCTTCAGCAGTTCCAACTGCATTTTCGCGTCCGTGTCGCGCTGCTTCGCCAGCAACGTCGTCTCGGACGACAACTGCGCCTTCAGGTCACCGGAGGTGGTCTTCTGGTTGATGACCGCCATCTGCGCCTGTGCCTGAATCTCTGCGACCTGCACCCGCGCCTGTGCTTCAATCTGCGCCTTCTGGAGGAGCGCCTGCTGCTCGATGACCTTCCCCTCAATGGTCTTGGTCATCTCCTCCATCTGCTTGGTCATCTGCTCGATCATCTGGCCCGATTCCGCCTTCATCTGCTCCAACTGCGCCAACAACTGCTGCGGGTCAAGTTCCTGATCATCCTCGCGCACTTCGGGCGGCGCCATCTTTTTCAGGCGACGCGCAATCTCCAAGTGCCCCGGAAAATCTCGATACTTGAAGTAGAGGTCGCCAATCAGCGGCATCAGGTTCGGGCTGGTCTGCAACACCTGCGCCAGTTCATCCGCGCCCTGCTCAACGCGGGTGCGATACGCCCGACCCACACTGACCGTGGCGACGTATTTGCCCTGCGCCAAGTCATACCGCTTAATATTGCGTGGCCGTCCCCCCGGCACCGGGGAAGAAGGGGGGGCACCCGGCAGCATCGGGATGGGACGGCCACTCTCGGACACGCTGAAGGGCGCGTTCAGCATGACCTGCTTCACTTCATCATCGGTGCCCAGAATACGCGCCACGCGTCCGGGCCGGTCGTAGATTTTCGGGATCAAGTCCAAGAGGACTTTGGCCTCATACGTCATCGAGACGGACGCCAGATTGTCCAGATAGTTGGAGTTGCCGATATCGGCCTGCTGCTGGAGGGCCAGCACCGCTCGGCCCGACCGCGACCCGGCACTCGACCCCAGTGACGGGTCATACACAAAAGTCGTGGATTTGATGTAGCTGTCGGCCTGATCCACGAGGGCCAAGGACGGGCCGAGGTTTGCGCCTGCGGTATTGCGCTGCGGGAGCGGCGCGACCTGTCCGCCCAGCGTCATGGGCTTCACTTCCAGATACGGGAAGTTGCGGATGTTGGCCTGCGCCCACGCCTGTTCATGGCCTTCAAACTGGCCCTCATAGCCAATAAACGGGGCTTTGGGTTCCAGCGCCGCCGTTTCGACCGCCGTGGACACCGCGTAATTAAACAATCGCTGCCCGTCCTTGGACGGATGCACGATCCCCAGCCACTTGCGCTTGCCGTCAATATTCTGTTCGCGGCCAATTACCGGGATGATGGGGATATACTGCCCATCCCACTCGGCTTCTTCAAGAATCTCCTGCCCGTTCAGCTTGTACCACATGACCGACCGCTGCTCGGTCATCCGCCGCTGCTGAATGTTCGCCGGGTCGAGCGCCTCCGGCAGTTCGTCCGCCCATGCGGTCACCAGCTGGCCCCGGTCGTTTAGATACGCGACGCGTTCTTTGGGGATGCGGGTGACCACAAAATACTCGACGACGCGCACGGCCTGCTGCCCGTCTTCGGTTTCCCCATACCAGTTGTCGCCCGAATCCCCCAGCGACGCAAACTCATCATCCAACGACGCAGCCAGCGACGACTCGGGAAATTCTTTCTTGTAGCGATCCGCCGGGATCATGGTGGAGATGATGGCCCATTCGCCATCCGACCAGTCGGGCTGCTGGGCATAGGGGTCGAGATACACCGCGCCCTGATTTAGGATGCGCTCAATGACCAGTTCTTGGTCAAACTCCTGCCCCGACTCATCCGCAAATTTCTTGAGAATGCGGTAAAACCCGCGCCCACACTTGACGGCGCGTTCAAACGCCCATGACCGAGCCAAGTCCGCTCGGCTCTGCACTTCAATGTGCCGAATCAGCCCCTGCAACACCTCGGCGGTGTCATCCGACGCGTCTTCGGAGTCCGGACGCACCTCAATGCCCAGCTTGGCGTTTTTCTGCTGGTTGATAATTAACTGAATCGGCTGATCCAGCTTGTTAATCGTCAGCATCGGACGGGCCGGAATGGGCACGCCGTCCACCACCTGTCCACCGCGCGCCGCTTTCACCTCATCCGGCCACTGGTTCCCGGCGTCAAACTCCAAATCCTCAAGTTCGCGCTTGCGCTGTTCGTTTTCTGCCGAGCAGACCAGATCGAACCGCGACTTGGCTTCGTCAACAACGGATCGTTCAGCCATTACCGCTTCCGCATCTGCCGCGCAGCGGCCATTTTGGCGTTAAGCCACTTTTGCGTGTCGTCTGGTTGTGCAAACGGGCTTTTGCCTTGCTGCACGCGCATTTCCGCGTGCTTGGCCGCCGCACGAACAATATCGTTGGGAATTGGCTGGCCTTCTGGCAGCGCCAGCAGCGTTTGAATCTGCTGCGACGTCAGGGTCGGCACCAGCGTCGGAATCTCCATTTCTTGGCCAAAAATCGGCACGCCGATGGACAGTTCCGTCATGATTTGCCCGCTGGCCGTTTGCAGCGGCCCCCAGTAGCCCTGTCCCTTTGCCCGCGTCAGCAAACCATAATTGTCTGGCCCAAACCCGTACTCTTCCCCCTGCCAATGGCTCGGCATGGGCTGGATCATCTCGGCCAGTTTAGCCAGCGTGGGCATTAGACGACCTCGGCTCCTGTCGGCTGATCGTGGTTCTGACCTGCGTTTTCGTTACCCGCCCATCCATGCGGAGACGGACGACTGTTTTGGCAACGGTCGGCCATACACCGGTTCGCGTGCCTGTGTGGGCGCAGACGCCCAGATCGCCAGATACCGGAAAGCATCGGCGGCATGACTCGACCAGTCATGGATCGGGGTCGCTTTGAATTCACCAAGGCGGGCATTGAAATCTCGTCGATAGTGTTGCAGAGCATCTAGTCCCGTTGCCACCCTTTTTTGGTCAAACCAGCATTTGGGCAGCAACATCCGGGCCGCATGGATGCCCTCTTCCAGTTCCCCTCCCGCCCATTTGGCGATTCTGGGGACAATCTTAAACGTGATCCCCAGCCCCTGCGCCACTTCCCACCGGCTCCGCCCACTGCTCAGCTCCCGCACCTGAATGTCGTGCGGGGCGTAATGTTCCCCATACGCGTAGCCCTTCTGCTGCAACACGCTGACATAGTGCGGCAACCCCTCCCCCGACGCCTCGTAATAATCCACCAGCCGCACCTCGCCCGTCTTCGTATGCTGCGAAAACCAGATACTGGTCGCATCCCCCATTCCCAAGTCCCACGTCGTATGCACCGGCAGAACCGGATCGACCGGCACGAGCGTGATGCGCCCTTCCTGTCGGGCCAAGTCCAGCTCACTGCCGTAAATCGACCCGCGCACCGCCGCCTCAAACGAACACTCATACTCTTGCAGATACTGCTCTTCCGTCATGGCGGCACGGGCATCGACCAGTTCCTCGGGAGAAATAATCCCCGTCTGGGACGCCTTAAACATCACCCCCGCCCACTGCTCACTCTCGTCCTGCTGCGCCCGTTGCCACACCCGCCAAAACTCATTGCGGCCATTGGGCGTGCCCAGAAACGTCGCCCACCCCTGCCGGTCACTCAAGAGCGGCCTGACCACTTCGGGAAACAAATTGGGGGGTTGCAACCCATACTCATCCAACACCACCCCATCAAAATACGCCCCCCGAATCGCATCCGGATTGTCCGCCCCAAACAACGTCACCCGCCGCCCTCCCGGCAAATTCACCATCAACTCCGATTCCCGCTGCTCTCGCTCCGGCACCGGGTCGGTGTAGTGCTTCAAGTAATCCCACGCCACCAATTTCGCCTGCTTCAACGTCGGCGCAATATACGCCAATCGCGGACGCTCCCGCTGACACTCCAACGCCTTCATAATCAGGTGATTCACCGCCGCTACCGTCTTCCCCATGCGCCGATGACACACCGCCACCACCCACCGATGCCCCTCCATCGCCGTATGCAACGCCAACTGCGGCGCACGCGGCTGATACCCCAAGTCAATCATGGACGCCATCCGATCGGCGTCAAACTCGGCCACGCCGTGCGGTCAAACACCACCACCGCCGATGGAAACGGGGCCGCCCCCGTCCCGTCCCCAAACTTCACCCGTCCCGGCAAAAACCGCACCAACGCCGCCTCCTCCCGCACCACCCGCCACCACCGCGTATCCGTCCGCGCCGGTAACAAACACACCACCCGCTGACAGTCCCCCTCCCGCACACTCGCCGCCGCCTTCGCCACCCACCGCCCAATCTGCCGCCCATACGGCGGATTCATCCAACAACACCCCGCCTCCCACCGCTGCGCTAACCCATCCTGCTCCACCCCATACCAGCGCGCACACACCGCATTCGACGCCCCCGCGCACACATCCAACTCCCACGGCCCAAACTCTCGCCCCAACGCCTCCACTAACCCCCTCGGCGTTGCCCACTGATCAGTCCGGCTAGAAAAATGCACATTCATACGCACACGCGGGTATTCAAAAATAGCAAACCGTGTGGGGGAGGGTGGGGCAACGGCTTTCGCCAACGCGCGGGTGGCCCATAGCCCCCCGGTCGCCGTGAGAATCTCACGCCCCGGCCAATTTCTCCCGACCCCTCACTCCCAGCCGCCGACCCTCTCTGGTTCTCACGCACACCTCACCCCCGTGGGTTAACATAATGCACCTTATCAGACCCCGCGCCCGTAACTGCTGACTGCTCAAGCACTTACCACGGTTTGACCACGGCGACCACGGCGGCGACCTTGGCGTCCACCTCCAGTGTCTCCGTGGGCCGCCCATAGGCATACGCCCACAGCGCCGCCTCCATCACTGGGGACAGCTTCCCGGCCAGCAGCCGGTCGCGCAGGACGCGCTGATACGCTGGGTCGCTGACCAGTCGCTGGCAGACACGAGCCACGGCCTGACGGCTCCCTTTCTTTGGACGGCCTCCGAGCCGGCCCCATTTTCGGCCTTCCACTCTCCGGGCCTCCACAGGGTCGAGGACGGCGTCAGGAGCGACCGCAGCCACCTCCCCATCCACCCGGTCGATCGTGGCCGCCGCGTGCCGCAGCGCGGCGCGGGAGGGTTCTGGTGGGGTGTGCGCGGCGGGGCGCGAGAACGCGGCCCGGTAGCGGTCGTCGGTTGGCATGGCGTCGCCCCTAATCTACGGTGGGCGTCGGGCTGGTGTCTAGCCCTTTCTACGCCGCGAGGGCGGTGTCTCGCCGTATAGGTGTCTCTCGGGAGGGGGCATTGGTGGGGGTTCCGGGCGTGAGGGGCGGTGCATGAAAAAATTTTTTTAGGGGTCGTGCATTTTGTGGTTGACAGGGGTTCTACGGGCGTGTCAGTATTGATCTATCGACGGCGCGAGAGCGCCCCTTGACAGAGGACAGGAGCAGATCATGACGACAGCGGCGACATGGCGGCGGCAGGGATGGGCAAGCGAGGCCGAGTATCAGCAGGTGTTGAGCGTGCGTGAAGTGTTCGGCCTGAGTGCGCCGACCGATGAGGAGGCGGCTGAACTGCTTGCCGAGGCGGCGCGGCGCGAGGCGCTGACACCCGAGCAGCGGTGGCATGAAGACGCCCGACACCATGAGAATTTCAAGCGCCGCCGCAATCGGGCCAAGCGGTCGGGCCGCTGGAAGTGGGAGGCGCGGCAGTGACCTGCGCCACCGTCAACGCCCAGTGCCGCCGCCTCGGCCACACCGAGCGCCTCTACCGTTATTACGGGCCGGGGGGCACGTATTTCTACTGGGCGGGAGGCGAGGCGGCTCGGTGGCACTCGACCGCGACTTTCGTGACCGCCATCCATCACATGACACTGTCAGAGTGGATCGCCGACTTAGAGCAACGTAAACGGGAGGCGGGGCAGTAGCCCCTCCCTTCATTTTGTGGTTGACAGGTTCTACGGACGTGTTAGTATAGACTCATTCACAGCGAACAGGAGCAAACATTATGACGACTACGACGACCCCAAAGACGACCTACGAATTGCTTGCTGGCGACGGCCCGGTGGTGCAGATCAGCGACCGCTGGTTCATCACGATGGACAAGGCGGGATTCAATCTGCCCGAGAACAACGGGCGAGGCTGGGCCACCGAGATGGACGCGCTGCTGGCGCATCTGCGGATTGTGGACGCGGCCACGCGGCAGCAGAGTGCAACGGTCACGCTGGCATCGCACCGGGACGGCTTGGTGCAGTGGGAGGCGGGCCGCTAGGCCCGTCTCATTGACAGGAGAACATCATGACGACAGAGACCACGACAACGGCGGAACGCATAGAGCAGGAACTGGCGGCGGCGACGGCGTTCGGCGATGAACAGCTTGCGCGCGTCGAAGCAGAACTCAGAGGCGCGGTGCAACAGCTTGAGCGGTGGCGGCACGACTATAGGGCCGCGCACGCATGGCAGCAGTCCGCGATCTTGGGTGAGGTGTCGGCATATTTAACTCGGTTACCGGCGCATTGTCGGCCCGACGGGCTCGGCAAGGCGC
>Ga0194123_10005462_pt1 | contig 13627 bp, 18 predicted proteins | sample TA2MahsurfametaG_5_FD_155479 | JGI IMG/M metagenome (GOLD analysis project Ga0194123, IMG submission 155479) | Freshwater microbial communities from Lake Tanganyika, Tanzania - TA2015023 Mahale A surface | ecosystem: Environmental > Aquatic > Freshwater > Lake | place: Tanzania: Lake Tanganyika... | reverse complement strand
AGGTGGTCAGATGCCCCTCTACCGCCGGGTGCCGAAGCTCAAGCACTTCACCGTGATCAACCCCAAGAACTACACGGTGATCAACGTGGCCAAGCTCGCTGACCTCAAGGCCGGCAGCACCGTCAACATCGACACCCTCGTGAAGGACGGCCTGGTCACCAGCCCCAAGCACCCCCTGAAGGTGCTCGGCAACGGCGACCTGAAGGTGAAACTCACCGTGCAGGCTGCTGCCTTCACCGCCAGCGCCCGCGAGAAGATCGAGGCCGCCGGTGGCACCTGCGAAGAGATCTGAAGCCTTGACCCCGACCCATTAGCGTCGGTGCCGCCTGGCGGAGCCTCCCGGCTTCTCCAGGCGGTTTTTTGTTCGTCCCCTCCTCCGCACGCCCGTCATGCTCGTCAGCCGGGGCCGCAACCCCAGTGCCGGTGAAATCCTCACGCAGCTGATCCAGGCCAAGGATCTGCGCAACCGCGTGCTGATCACCCTCGGCCTCTTGCTGCTGGTGCGCCTGGGGATTTACATCCCCGTGCCCGGCATTGATCGGGTGGCCTTTCAGGACTTCATCGCCCGCGGTGGTCAGCTGATCGGCTTCCTCGACATCTTCACCGGCGGTGGCATCTCCACCCTCGGTGTGTTCGGTCTGGGAATCCTGCCCTACATCAACGCCTCGATCATCCTGCAGCTGCTCACCTCGGCGCTGCCGCAGCTCGAGGATCTGCAGAAAAATGAGGGCGAGGCCGGGCGCCGCAAGATCGCCCAATACACCCGCTATGTGGCCCTCGGCTGGGGCATCCTGCAGAGCGTGGTGTTTGCCTTGATCCTGCGGCCCTACGCCACCGCCGGCACTTCCGAGTTGGTGTTCGTGCTGCAAACCGCCGTCGCCTTGGTGAGCGGTTCGATGGTGGTGATGTGGCTCAGCGAGGTGATCACCGAGCGGGGCATCGGCCAGGGGGCCTCCCTGGTGATCTACCTCAACATCGTGGCCACCTTGCCCCGGGCCCTGGGTTCCACCATCGAGCTGGCCCAGAGTGGTGACCGCAGCACTGTGGGCGGCATCCTGGTGTTGGTGGCGGTGTTCCTGCTCACCATCGTGGGCATCGTGTGCGTGGAGGAGGGCAACCGCCGCATCCCCATCGTGAGCGCCAAGCGCCAGGTGGGTGGGGCCAGCCTCCCGGCTCGCCAGAGCTATCTGCCGCTCAAGCTCAACGCCGGCGGCGTGATGCCGATCATCTTCGCTTCGGCCGTGGTGTTTCTGCCCCTCACCATCGCCAACATCACCAAGCAACCCTGGCTGATCAACATCGCCGCGGCGCTCAGCCCCAACAGCGGCACCCCCTGGGTGTATGCGCTGCTGTTCTTCGCCCTGATAATCGGCTTCTCGTTTTTCTACGCCACCCTCACCATCAATCCGGCGGATGTGGCCACCAACCTGAAACGTTCCGGTGTTGCCGTACCTGGTGTGCGGCCCGGTTCGGCCACGGCCAACTACCTCAGCGGTGTGCAGAACCGCCTCACTTTGCTGGGTGCCCTGTTCCTGGGGGCCGTGGCGATCATCCCCTCGGCTGTGGAATCGGCCACCCAGGTGAAAACCTTCCAGGGCCTCGGCGCCACCAGCCTGCTGATCCTGGTGGGTGTGGCGATCCAAACCGCCAAGCAGCTGCAGACCGCCGTGATCTCGCAGCGCTACGAGGGCATGGTGCGCCAGTGAGCGCTGCGGGCCACTCCGGCGGCCCGTTCTTCCCGTTTCCGTTTTCGTTGTTTGCGTCTCCGTTATGAAGCAGCGTCTTCTCTTCTTGGGCCCCCCTGGGGCCGGCAAGGGCACCCAGGCCCAGCGTCTGGCTGAAAGCCAGGGGCTGCTGCACCTCTCCACCGGTGATCTGCTGCGCGCTGAAGTGGCAGCCGGCAGTGAGCTGGGCCAGGAAGCCGAGGCGGTGATGGCCCGCGGCGAGCTGGTGAGCGATGCCCTCGTGTTGGCGATCGTGCGTAGCCGCTTGCAAAGCCACGGTGGCGGCTGGTTGCTGGATGGTTTCCCGCGCAACGTTGCCCAGGCCGACGCGCTCGCCCAGCTCCTCGATGACCTCGGCCAGCAGATCGAGCTGGTGGTGCTAATGGAGCTCGACGACGGGGTGTTGGTGCAGCGCCTGCTCTCCCGCGGCCGCGCCGACGACAACGAGGCCGTGATTCGCCATCGCCTGGAGGTGTATCGCCAGCAGACCGAGCCGCTGATCGCCTACTACCGCGAGCGTGAGCTGTTGGCTTCCGTGGAAGCTGCTGGCACGGTTGAGGAGATCGGAGCCCGGATCAGCGCCTTGCTGGGTTGACCCCTGTGGTAAGGTCATCGTTTGCAAAAATGGAGAGACCGCTCCCATGAAGGTGCGTGCCTCGGTCAAGAAAATGTGCGACAAGTGCCGGGTCATCCGCCGCCACGGCCGCGTGATGGTGATCTGCGCCAACCCCAAGCACAAACAGCGCCAGGGTTGATCCCCGGCTGAGTCTTGTCCTCGGCCTTCGGGCCAACCCCTCCCCTGCTCACCCCGTTTTTCGTTTCTGTGGCTCGGATTGCCGGCGTTGATATTCCTCGCGACAAGAGGATCGAAATCGCTCTCACGTATGTGTATGGGATCGGCCTGACCACGGCCCAAAAGATCCTCGCCAAGACCGGTGTCAACCCCGACACCCGTGTCAAGGATCTCGACGACGCCGACGTGCAGAAACTGCGCGGCGCCGCTGAGAGCTACACCCTGGAAGGCGACCTGCGCCGCCAGGAGGGCATGGCGCTCAAGCGTCTTCAGGACATCGGCTGCGTGCGTGGTCGTCGTCACCGCGTGGGTCTGCCCGTGCGCGGTCAGCGCACCCGCACCAACGCCCGCACCCGCCGCGGTGCTCGTAAGACCGTCGCCGGTAAGAAGAAGTAAGGCTCCGCCTGCTTTTGGCCTTCGGCCCTTTGCCTCGCACCTGCCGCTCTTGCCCCATAGGGCATCGGCGTCAACAGGTTGCTCCCCCAGTTCCTCGATTACCTCCCTGCTTCTGCAGGGCTCTACCCCATGGCCAAGCCCGCCAAGAAATCCGGCGCCAAGAAAACGAAGCGCAATGTGCCCAACGGTGTTGCGCACATCCAGAGCACCTTCAACAACACCATCGTTTCGATCACCGACACCGCTGGTGAAGTGATCTCCTGGAGCTCCGCTGGAGCCAGCGGTTTCAAGGGCGCCCGTAAAGGCACCCCCTTCGCCGCTCAAACCGCCGCTGAAGCAGCTGCCCGTCGCGCCCTTGAGCAGGGGATGCGCCAGATCGAGGTGCTGGTTCGCGGTCCTGGTTCCGGTCGTGAAACCGCCATCCGTGCCCTGCAGGTGGCCGGCCTGGAGATCACCCTGATTCGCGACGTCACCCCCCTGCCCCACAACGGCTGCCGTCGTCCCAAGCGTCGCCGGGTCTGATCCGACGCCTTGCCCCGCCCCAGAGGGGGCACCTCCTCTTCTTTCGCGCCTCAGACCGTGCTGCAGTACCAGATCGATCGGGTTGAACACCAGATCGCCGACGACCGCTCCCAGACCGGCGTCTTTGTGATCGGCCCCCTTGAACGGGGTCAGGCCATCACCCTCGGCAACTCGCTTCGGCGCGTGCTGATGGGTGCCCTCGAGGGAAGTGCCATCACCGCCGTGCGCATCGCCGGCGTTAATCACGAATACGCCACCATCCCCGGTGTGCGTGAGGACGTTCTCGACATCCTGCTGAACTGCAAGGACGTCGCCGTGAGCAGCCGCACCCGCGAGCTGGAGATCGGTCGTCTGGTGGCCAACGGTCCTTGCACCGTCACCGCTTCCGATCTGCAGTTCTCCTCGCAGGTGAGCGTGATCGACGGTGAGCGTCCGATCGCCACCGTGGCCGATGGCTACAGCCTCGAGCTTGAGGTGCATGTGGAGCGCGGCGTGGGCTATCGCCCCGTCGACCGCCGCACCGAAGACACCAGCGCCATTGATCTGCTGCAGATCGATGCGGTGTTCATGCCCGTGCGACGCGTCAACTACAGCGTGGATGAAACCGCTGTGGGTGAAGGCGGCAGCGCCCGTGAGCGCCTGCGCCTCGAGATCGTCACCGATGGCTCCGTCACCCCCGACGACGCCATGGCCCAAGCGGCCAACCAGCTGATTGCGCTTTTTCAGCCCCTCGCCAGCCTCACCGTGGTGGATGAGCCGGGCCTGGAGCCCGAGCCTTCCGCTGAGGCCCAGATTCCCCTGGAAGAGCTCAATCTCTCCGTGCGTGCTTACAACTGCCTGAAGCGCGCCCAGGTCAACTCCGTGTCCGACCTGATGGGCTTCAGCTACGAAGACCTCCTGGAGATCAAGAACTTCGGTTCCAAGTCGGCCGATGAGGTGATCGAAGCGCTCGAGCGCATCGGCATTTCCCTGCCCCAGAGCCGCACCAGCGCCTGATCAGAGCGCGAGTTTTTCACACCCCTAACGCCACCCCTCCGCATCCGTCATGCGCCACCAGTGCCGAGTTCCCAAGCTGGGACGCCCCGCCGACCAACGCAAAGCCATGCTGCGCGCCCTCACCACGCAGTTGATCCGCGAAGGTCGCCTCACCACCACCAAGGCCCGTGCCAAGGCCCTGCGCGATGAAGCCGAGCGCATGATCACCCTGGCTAAGGACGGCAGCCTCGCCGCCCGTCGCCGCGCCATCGGCTACATCTACGACAAGCAGCTCGTGCACGCCCTGTTCGACAAGGCGCAGGAGCGTTACGGCGACCGCAACGGCGGTTACACCCGCATCATCCGCACCGTGCCCCGTCGCGGCGACCACGCCGAGATGGCGATCATCGAGCTGGTCTGATTACTGGATCGGTCCTTCCCTTCGCCGCGCCGCCCCCTGGGGGTTGCGCGGCTTTGTTGTGTCTGCCATGACCGCGGTCACCACGCCACCAGCACTCCGGCGCATTGCCCTCTGCCTGCAATACGACGGTTCGGCCTACTGCGGCTGGCAGCGCCAACCGCGCGACCCGAGCGTGCAGGCCACCCTGGAGGCGGCCATCGCGGCCCTCGACCCCCGCCGCCCTCTGAGCCTGCAGGCGGCTGGCCGCACGGACACCGGCGTGCACGCCGCTGCCCAGGTGGCCCACTTCGATGCCGAGGGCCCGATCCCCGCCCAGCGCTGGGCTGCGGCCCTCAACGGCCGCCTGCCCGCCAGCATCCGCGTGCGCGCTGCGGCTGAGGTGCCGCCCGACTGGCATGCCTGCTTCAGCGCCAGCTACCGCCGCTACCGCTACACGCTCTACAACGCCCGCCTGCCCAACCTCTTTTTGGCTCCCTGGAGCTGGCACCGCTATCAGCAGCGCCTCGATGAAGGCCTGATGCGCACCGCCCTTGAAGGGATGCTCGGCGAGCACGACTTCGCCGCCTTTGAGCGCGCCGGCAGCTCCCGCTCCCATTCCCGCACCACCCTCCAGGAGGTGGCTGTGCTGCGCCGTGGTGATCTGATCGAGGTGGAGCTCCAGGCCAGCGGCTTCCTCTACGGCATGGTGCGGCTGGTGATGGGGCAGCTGGTGGCCGTGGCGGAAGGCCGGCTCACCCTGGAGCAGTTTGAGCGGCGTTGGCGCAGCGGCGCTCGCCATGAGGTGAAGGAGGCGGCCCCGCCCCAGGGCCTGTGCCTGCTGCGGGTGGGCTATCCCCAGCCGGTGTTCCCTGATGCCGCCTGGTATGATTGCCAACCGCGGTATTTGCTGGAGCGCTCTGACTCCCCGCCCCATGCCTGTTGAAGCTCCCCTCCTGGGGGCGGGACAGGCGGCGAGGTAGGGTCGCTCCACGAGCTTCAGACGCCCGAGTGATCGGGTGCCCTGCCGTCAAAGTCCAGACCTTCCGTCCAGACACCCTGTCCCGCCCCCTTGTTCGCCTTGCGAGCGATGGAGCTTTACCGATCCGGCCCGCCGGTGCGATGAACAAGACTCTCGTTCCCCCTCAGGATCCTTCCTCACGCCAGTGGTATCTGGTGGATGCTGAGAATCAGACCCTCGGCCGTCTGGCCAGCGAAGTGGCTTCGGTGCTGCGGGGTAAGAACAACCCCAACTTTGCCCCTCACATCGACGCCGGCGACTTCGTCGTGGTGATCAACGCCGAGAAGGTGAAGGTGAGTGGCAACAAGTTCACCGAGAAGGTCTACCGCCGTCACTCCGGTCGCCCCGGCGGCATGAAAACCGAGAGCTTCGCGGCCCTGCAGGCCCGCATCCCCGAGCGGATCATCGAGAAGGCGGTGAAGGGCATGCTTCCCCACAACGCCCTCGGTCGTCAGCTGTTCCGCAAGCTGAAGGTCTACAAGGGTGCTGAGCACCCCCACGCTGCCCAGCAGCCCCAAGCCCTCGCCCTCGACCCTGCCGCTTCCGCCCAATGAGCACCAACACCGTCGTCTACTGGGGAACCGGCCGCCGCAAAACCGCTGTGGCTCGTGTGCGCGTGGTTCCCGGCACCGGCACCGTCACCATCAACGGCCGTCCCGGTGACAACTACCTGAACTACAACCCCGTCTACCTGGCAGCCGTCACTGCACCGCTGCAGACCCTGGGTCTGGCCAGCGAGTACGACCTGCTGGTGAACGTGCGCGGCGGTGGTCTCACCGGCCAGGCCGATGCCATCAAGCAAGGCGCAGCCCGTGCCCTCTGTGAGCTCTCGCCTGAGAACCGCAAGCCGCTGAAAACCGAAGGCCACCTCAGCCGCGATCCCCGTGCCAAGGAGCGTCGTAAGTACGGCCTGAAGAAAGCCCGTAAGGCCCCTCAGTTCTCCAAGCGCTGATTCCGCTTCCGCACCTCAGCTTCGTATCCGTCATGCCGAAGGCCGAAATCCATCCCACCTGGTATCCCGATGCCAAGGTGATCTGCAACGGAGAGGTGGTGATGACCACTGGCTCCACCTCGCCCGAGCTCCACGTGGATGTGTGGAGTGGCAATCACCCCTTCTACACAGGCACCCAAAAGATCCTCGACACCGAGGGTCGTGTGGATCGCTTCATGCGCAAATACGGCATGGGTGGTGCTGCCGCCGCCGACAAGCCAGCTGCTGAAGCCGAAGCCTGATCGCCTCAGGTCTGATCCTGTTGGCGCCGTTGCGGCGCTGAGCATGAGCCGGGTGCTTCAGGGCATCCGGCTTTTTGCTGTTCACCGCCGGATCGATCGTTTCTTTCCTGCGCCCGTTTCTCCCCTGCATGGACGCCTCCTTTTTGAGCGAGCGCCTCGACGCGGCGCGCATCACCTTCGATGCCCTGGAGCGGCAGCTGGCGGATCCGGATGTGGCCGCCAACCCTGTCCAGCTCGAGCCGATCGCCCGTGAACGGGCTCGCCTGGAGCCGTTGGTGCTGGGCTATGCCGAGCTCGAACGCCTGCAGGATCAGGAGCGCCAGGCCCGCGAGCTGCTGCGTGAGAGCCGCGGCGATCAGGATCTGGAGGCTTTGGCCCAGGAGGAACTGGCCGAGCTGGCCGCGCGGATCAGCGCCTTGGAGGAGCAGCTCACCCTGGCGCTGCTGCCGCGGGATCCCCGCGATGAACGCAGCGTGATGCTGGAGATCCGCGCTGGTGCCGGTGGCGATGAAGCCGCCCTATGGGCCGGTGATCTGGCCCGGATGTATGAGCGTTACGCCATGGGCGTGGGCTGGAAGGTGCAGCCGGTGAGCGCCTCGGAGGCGGAACTGGGGGGCTTCAAGGAATTGATCCTGGCGATCAAGGGCGATGGGGTGTTCAGCCAGCTGAAATTCGAGGCCGGTGTGCACCGCGTGCAGCGGGTGCCGGCCACCGAATCCCAGGGGCGCGTGCACACCTCCACGGCCACGGTGGCGGTGATGCCGGAGGCCGATCCAGTGGAGGTGCAGATCGATCCGGGTGATCTGGAGATCAGCACGGCCCGCTCCGGCGGTGCCGGCGGCCAGAACGTGAACAAGGTGGAAACGGCGGTGGACCTGCTCCATAAACCCACCGGCATCCGTGTGTTCTGCACCCAGGAGCGCTCCCAGCTGCAAAACCGTGAGCGGGCCATGGAGATCCTGCGCGCCAAGCTCTACGAGCGCGAGCTGGCGGCGGCCAATGCCGAGGAGCGCTCGGCCCGTCTGGCCCAGGTGGGCACGGGTGATCGCAGCGAGAAGATCCGCACCTACAACTACAAAGACAACCGCACCACCGACCACCGCCTCGGCCGCAACTTCTCGCTGGAGCCCGTGTTGCAGGGGCAGCTCGCCGAGTTGATCGGGGCCTGCGTGTCGGCCGATCAACGGCGTCAGCTGGAGGAGTTGGCGGAGCAGGCCGGCGCCTGAGGCTCAAGCCTGAGGCCTACGCCGCGCTGCCCAGCTCGCGCTCATCCCACCCCTGCACGTATTTGGCCCATTCGCGGTGGTGGCCGTGGGCCATCTGGCGCTGGGCTTCAAACAGGGGGCCGCTCAGGGGGCGGCGGGGCGGATGCAGCAGCAGCATTCCCGCTTCCCGTGGCGTGCGGTTGCCCTTGTGCACGTTGCAGCGCAGGCAGGCGGTGGTGACGTTGTCCCAGCTGTGGCTGCCGCCGCGGCTGCGGGGAAGCACGTGGTCGATCGAGAGCCGCTCGTTCTGGCTGCCGCAGTATTGGCAGCGATGGCCGTCGCGGTGGAAGAGGTTGCGACGGGTGAGCGGCAGGGCCCGGAACGGCACCCGCACAAACTGCCGCAGCCGGATCACGGAGGGTCGATCGAAGCCGGGGCGCAGCTGCTGGCCGGTGCTGTGCTCCAGCCCCTCGGCCTTGCCCTTGAGCACCATCACCGTGGCGCGACGCCAGCTGGTGATGTTCAGCGGCTCGTAGGAGGCGTTGAGAACCAGAACGTGGCCCATGGAGCGCGTCCCCTGGCATCCCAGGAATTGCTCGTCATGCTAGGGGCGGTATCGAGATTCGAGTGAGGTGCCGCTTACGCTCGACGTACGTTCCAGCTGGATGACCCAACCCTCCCCGGCGATCAGCCCCGGCGCTGACCCCTGGCCTCACCCGCGCCAGCGCGCCTGGGTGGAGGTGAGCGAGGCGGCGATCCAGGCCAATGCCCGCAGCCTGCGGCGTTCCCTGGCTCCCGGCTGCGCCTTAATGGCCGTGGTGAAAGCCGATGGTTACGGCCACGGGGCCGTGCCGGTAGCCCAGGCCGCAGCGGCCGGTGGGGCCGACAGCTTTGGTGTGGCCACCCTGCAGGAGGGGGTGGAGCTGCGCCAGGCGGGCCTGCGCCAGCCGGTGCTGGTGCTCGGCAACCTCACCCAGCCCGAGGAGCTGCGGGCCTGCCTGCACTGGCAGTTGATGCCAACCCTGAGCGGCATGCGTGAGGCGCTGCTCTGCCAGAACCTGGCGGCGGGCAGCGGTCGGCCGATGGCGGTGCAGCTCAAGCTCGACACGGGCATGGCCCGCCTCGGTGCCCCCTGGCAGGAGGGACGCCGCATCGTGGAGACGATCCACGGCCTCGAGGCCGTGCAGCTGGCCGGGGTGTATTCGCATCTGGCCGATGCCGATGCTCCTGGCAATGGCCTGGATTCGCTCACCGCCGAGCAGCAGCAGCGTTTTGAGCAGGTGTTGATCGGTGTGCAGCAGGCAGGCCTGGCCGCCGGCTGCCGCCATCTGGCCAATTCCGCCGGCACCCTGCGCACCGCCCAGCTCCATTACGACATGGTTCGGGTGGGGCTGGCGCTCTACGGCCAACGGCCGGCGCCGCACCTGGGCGGAGCCATGGTTCTGCAGCCGGCGATGCAGGTGCGGGCCCGGGTGAGTTTGGTGCGGGAGGTGCCCGCCGGTGTGGGCGTGAGCTACGGCCATCGCTTCACCACCCAGCGCCCCAGCCGACTGGCGGTGCTCGGCATCGGCTACGCCGATGGGGTGCCGCGCTTGCTCTCCAACCGCCTGCAGGTGCTGCACCGCGGCCGCCGCATTCCGCAGGTGGGCGCGATCACGATGGATCAGCTGGTGCTCGATGCCACCGATGCCCCCGAGCTGGAGCAGGGCAGTGTGGTGACCCTACTGGGCAGCGACGGGGCCGAGCGCATCGATCCGCTGGCCTGGAGTGAGCCCTGCGGCACGATCCCCTGGGAGATCCTCTGCGGCTTCAAGCACCGCCTGCCGCGGCTGCCGGCCACAGGACCTGGCGACTGATAAGCTCTGCTGGCCCCCTGGAGAGGTGGCTGAGTGGTTGAAAGCGGCTCCCTGCTAAGGAGTTACAGGAGGCAACTTCTGTCGAGGGTTCGAATCCCTCCCTCTCCGTTCCAGGCTTGAAGCCTGAGCAAAAAGCCCCCCGCTGCGGGGGCTTTTTGCTGTCCGTTCTGGCTCAAGGTGCGAGCAGCAGGCGGCAGAGCTCGGGCAGGAGCCGTTCATCGCTGGCTCGCTCGCGCCCCTCGCTGAACACCACCAGCAGCATCGGCGCCTGCCCCTCCAGCTCCACGTAGGCCGCGTCGTGGCGAGCCTGGCTCATCCAGCCGGCTTTGCTCCACAGGCGCGCCTCCAAGGGCAGCCCGCCCCCCAGAAAGCCATCCACCTGGTTGTCTGGATCGGCAGCTCGCTGGGCTGGATCGAGGCTGCGGGCCAGGAGATCCCGCATGCGGCCGCTGGCCGGTGGCGACACCAGGGCACCGCCGATCACCCCATGCAGCAGCCGGGCGGTGAAGTCGGTGTTGAGTTGGTTGCGGTTGTCCAGGGCCGCCCCATAAAACTGCCGTTCCCGCCCGTAGGGACCATCCCCCCAGGTTTTCTGGCAGGCGTTGCAGCCCTGCCACTCGCTCCAGCCCAGCTGGCTGCACCACTGGTTCACCAGCCGGCGCTGGTCCCCCCAGCGCTCCAGGGCCTGGGGGGAGAGCTCAGGGCCACTGGTGGTGCCGGTGAGCAGATCGAGCACCAAGCCGGTGGCGTCGTTGCTGGAGTCGCGGATCATGTCCGCCAGGGCCCCCCGCAGCTCGGGTGTGTCGTCGAGGAGCTGGCGCTGCAGCCAGGCTTCCGCTGCCACCAGATACAGCAGCTTCACCACGCTGGCCGGATAGCGGGCCTGATCACCCCGCCAGCCCGCGCCCAGGGGCTGCTCCTTCCAGAAGCTGGCCAGATCGCTCAGGGGAGCGGCTCGATCCAGCCAGGAGGTGCCGTAGCGCAGCCAGGTGATCGAGAGCTGCTCCCCCAGCCCCGGCCGACCATCCGCTTCCAGGGCGGCGATGCAGCTCTGCAGCCGTTGGGCCATCGCCCCATCGGGGCAGTAGAACGCCATCGCAGCCAAAGGGGGTATGGCGAGATTAGGCAGGTTGGCGGAGGGCACTCCCGTGGCTCTGGAGCTGCTGCAGCCTGGCAGCTGCTGGCAGCTGAGCGCTCCCCTCGATCTCACCAGCCACTGGGCAGGCCCGGGCCTGGCCACCCAGGCTGCCGTGGGCCGTTGCCTGGAGGTGCTGGAGTCGTTGCAGCCCGGCCGATTCCGCCTGCGTGTGCGTTTGCTGGAGGATGGCTACCCCGGTTGGCTCGAACCGCAGCAGCTGCTCGGCGTCGCCCGTGCCTGCCAACCGCCGCGCCCGCGCCTGCTGGATGCGGTGAGCATCGCCGCCCGGCTGCCGGCGGTGTTGGCCTTTGTGGAGCGAGCCCAGCAACAGCCCAATCGCTATCTCTGGGGCGGCACCGTTGGCCCCGATTTCGATTGCTCCGGCTTGATGCAGGCGGCCTTTGCCGCCGCCGGCATCTGGCTGCCCCGCGATGCCTATCAGCAGGAGCGCTTCTGCCAGCCGGTGGCGGTGGCGCCGGGTTGCTACAGCCTGCTGCAGCCGGGTGATCTGCTCTTTTTCGGTCGTCCCCAGCGCTGCACCCACGTGGGCCTGCACCTCGGCGGCGGTCGCTACCTGCACAGCTCCGGCCGCGAGCACGGCCGCAACGGCATCGGCCTTGATGCGCTGCATCTGCACCTCAAGGATCCGGTAAGTGCGCACTACCGCGGCGAGCTGCGCGGTGCCGGTCGGGTGGTGCGCTGCCACGACGGCATCACCCTGCCCTGAACAGCTGCTTGGTGCTGTTCGCTTACGGTTCGGTGACTGCACTCCGCCACCTGTGAGCCTCAGCGCTGCTCCCGAGCTCTCGATCGTGGTGCCGCTCTTCAACGAGGAAGAGAGCCTGCCGCCGTTGGTGGACAAGCTGCTGGCGGCGCTGCGGCCGTTGGGGCGCAGCTTTGAATTGGTGCTTATCGATGACGGCTCCAGTGATGGCACGGCCACCGTGTTGCGGGCACTGGCGGCGGCCACGCCGGAGCTGGTGGCGGTGCTGCTGCGCCGCAACTACGGCCAGACCCCAGCCATGTCGGCTGGGTTTGATGCCAGTCGCGGTCGGGTGATCATCACGCTCGATGGCGATCTGCAGAACGATCCGGCCGACATCCCGATGCTGCTGGCGGAGCTGGAGCAGGGATTTGATCTGGTGAGCGGCTGGCGCCACCAGCGCCAGGACAACGCCGTGAGCCGCCTGCTGCCGAGCAAGATCGCCAACCGCCTGATCGCCCGGGTGACCGGCGTGAAGCTGCACGACTACGGCTGCTCCCTCAAGGCCTACCGGCGCGAGCTGGTGGAGGACATGAACCTCTATGGCGAGCTGCATCGCTTCCTGCCGGCACTGGCCTTCATCGAAGGGGCGCGCATCAGCGAGGTGAAAGTGAATCACAACGCCCGCCAGTTCGGGCAGAGCAAATACGGCATCGACCGCACCTTCCGGGTGCTGATGGATCTGCTCACGGTGTGGTTCATGAAGCGCTTCCTCACCCGCCCGATGTATGTGTTCGGGTTCGGCGGGCTGGTGGGGATCGCTTTGGGGGCCGTGCTGAGCGCCTACCTCTTAGCGATGAAGCTGGGCGGCGCCGAAATCGGCAACCGGCCCCTGCTGCTGGTGGCGGTGTTGGCGCTGATCGCCGGCGTGCAGTTGTTCTGCTTTGGTCTGCTGGCGGAGCTGCAGATGCGCACGTATCACGAAAGCCAGGGGCGGCCGATCTACCGGGTGCGCGAAACGTTGCGGGGTGCCGGCGCGGCCACGGCCTGAACAGGGGCGGGACGGCCGCGGAACTGCTGCATCGCCTCCGCCGCCAGGGCTGCCACCCGGCAATCGCTGTCGCGCAGGCCGCGGCGGATCAACGGCAGGGCATCGCGGTGGCGCCAGGCCAGGCACACCTCCAAGGCCTCACGGCGCCGCTGGCCACCGGCCTGGAACTGCTGCTCCAGCTGGCCCAGCAGTTGGCGGCGGCCGCGCAGATCGCCCGCCACAGGCAGGATCGCGGCGGCGCCAACCGGCTCGGCATCTTCAGCAGAGGCGTTCTGGCGCTCGATCGCCTGGATCACCTGTTCCATGCGGCTGCGGTTGAGAGCCGCCACCGCTGAAGCATCGGTGGAACGAAGGATCTTGGGCCGCGGCCGACCCAGCAGCCAGCAGGCGGCGATCACGGCGGCCAGTGCTGCTCCAGTGAGGGCCTGAGTCATGGCGGGGATGGTCGCGGCGCGGTCGGTCTGAACTTTTATGTCGCCCCTTCGGCGGCTGCAGAGCAGTTCCGGAGGGGCTCCTTACAGTGCCGAACGGTAGCTGTATTGGCCCACGCTGATGACCGGAGACTTCGTCGCCGCCTGGATGCCCTCGGTGTTCGTGCCCCTTGTCGGGATCC